>TARA_R110000868_G_scaffold410693_8_pt1 | contig 15240 bp, 14 predicted proteins | sample TARA_R110000868 | Tara Oceans TARA_R110000868 (sample SAMEA4397489) | marine metagenome | biome: Polar Biome; feature: [SRF] surface water layer (ENVO:00010504); material: water (ENVO:00002006), including particulate matter (ENVO:01000060) such as... | depth 5 m | reverse complement strand
TGAACTAGATAAACCTGCTGAAGTTACTTTAACCGTTTTTGATGCCTTGGGTAGAACGGTTGCCGTTTTAGTGAACAAACAGAAATCAGCTGGGCTTCATCAAGTCGGGTTTGATGCTTCCAATCTTTCAAGTGGGGTTTATCTTTACAGGTTAGAAACTGAGGCTTTTTCTGAAACTAAACGGTTAACTCTGATTAAGTGATTATGAAAAAACTGTTACTGCTTTTTTTTCTCCTACCTATTTCACTTTCTGCTCAAGAAAAATACTTCCACGAACTCAAAGGAATGGAAGATTCTACCGGGACAACACATTTGTTTTACAGGATGTATGAAAGAATTCCTTATCAATGTTCTGAAGAGCAACATGGTGAACTCATTTATAATATTTATAATGATGTTTATCATATAAATACTGCTTTCTCATCCGATTCCATAAAGTTTAATGATTATTATAAGCCTTGGTGTTTCTATGGTAAAGTTGATGCTGAAGGAATTGCAGATTTTGATTTCTATGAGAAAGACCCCAAAAAATGGATTGTTCAGAATAAACTTTATGGGTGCTATCCTTATCCAGTTTCAGATTATTTAGGGAGGATTTTAGAAGTGCCTGGTGCATGTTTAACTATACAAAAACCGATTTTTAATGAGGAACCTAATAATAAGAGAGGCTTTCTATTATCTAATAAAGAAGACTCACTATACTATAATGGTACACTTGAAGGATTTGGTTTCCGGGTAGCGATTAAAGAGGATTTTAGCCCAAGTTTGACTTACACTAATGAGGAAGAATATGGTTTTTATAATAACTATATCAGTTCCGTTAAGAATGTATTTGGCGTATCCACAATTCACCCAACTATAGACTCTCTTTTTTACACAAAAAATGACTCTGGGCATTTATTAGTAAGTAAAAAATATTCTTCAGGTTTTGGATTGGCTGATTCCACTTCCGCTTTTTACCATTTAGCTTTTGATACAGATTCCTCGATTTTATATTCGATTGTGACCGTGAATCAAGATGAGAATTACGAAAGAAACCTGAAAAAATCTACCGACTTTGGTTTTAATGATTCATGGAAAACACTTTCCATTCCAGAGCATATGAAGCAACTCCAATGGCTAGATACTGATTCAGAAATCGAAGGGTCTGTTTTTATTACCGACTCTATAAGTATTTTTAAGTCTTCAGATTTCGGGCAAAGCTTTGAGCTGGTTCGAGAAATGGATTCTAGAATCACAGGTCTTTACAAAAAACCAAATTCATATATTCTCTATGTATTAACAAGAGTTGAACTATTCGAAGTAAATACTTTAACTAATACAGCTACTTCCCTCAAAAAACTTTCTGTATCTAATGATGAGGAGCAAAAAGATTTTCCAAACTCGGTTAAACTTTTCCAAAACTACCCGAATCCTTTTAATCCAAGTACGAATATTAATTATGCAATTCCAAAAGCTACTAATGTGAAATTTGATGTCTTTGACTATCTAGGGAGAAAGGTTCAAACTTTAGTAGATGAATTTCAGAATTCAGGTGAGCATTCTGTAAGATTTAATCTTGACGGATTTAGCTCAGGGATTTATTATTACCGTATTACGGTTAACGAACCATTCACAGTGCTCACTAAACAAATGACATTTATTAAGTAATTACTTTATGAAAAATTTATTCCTACTTTCAGCTTTCCTACTATTCACGTCCTGCAATCAAAAAACTGAGACTAGTAAAACAGAATTTGCAAAACCTACAACATCAGAATATGTAAATATTTCTGCTTCTGATTTCAACACTACTTTTACTTCACCAGATTCCAATACCGTAATTCTAGATGTTCGTACTGTACGTGAATACGAAGCCGGAGCAATTCCAAATTCTGTACAACTCGATTTTATGAGTCCTGATTTTAAAGATGAAGTTTCAAAACTAGATCCTGATAAAACCTATGTGGTCTATTGTCAATCTGGTCGTAGAAGTTCTGCAGCTTCAAAAATTATGACTCAAGAGCTAGGATTTAAAGATGTAAAAAATCTTGAGGGCGGATATTCGGTTTGGTCAAAAAATAATTAACTTTTTTTGAAAAATTTTTCGATTTATTTCTTCATAAAGAATTCATATTGGAACCGCTTTTCCAATTCCTAAGGATAGATTTTTATTTCTCGCACAGTATTTAATTCAGTTTATTATTTCTTAAAATATCAAGTGAAATTTTTTCCCTTCTTATTTTCATAAAATCTTCATTTTGAGTATTGATTTTAAGGTGACTTCAGGATTCAACGTAAATAATCAATGGGAATTCTTAAAGTCCCAAAAACGGTTTAACTCACAACCAATCTCGTTAATAGAGGTTAAAATTTCACTCAGATGCTTATCTTAAAAGGACCATACAAACCAATTGAAACAGGAGCTATGAAAGCTGACTACGATGTACATCCAAGAAGTCATATTGGCTTGGATTATTTAGGCCTAGAAAACAACTCAGAAGTTTACTGGAACTTAAATCCTTCAGAACTTTACGAACATGCCATTCTTCATGGTGAAGCAATTTTAACAAAAGATCATGCCCTTCTTGTACACACAGGAAAATTTACAGGTCGATCTCCCAAAGATAAATTTGTAGTAGAACAACCATCTATTCAAGATGACATTGATTGGGGAAACATAAATCAACCAGCTTCTGAAGAAGTTTTCGACAAATTATATGATAAAGTAATTGATTACCTGTCAGATAAACGCCTATTTATTAAAGACGTTTTTGCTGGCGCAGATGAGAATAACCGTCTTAATGTACGGGTTGTAAGTGAAGTGGCTTACCATGCATTGTTTACGCATAATATGTTTATTCGCCCATCGGTTGATGAATTAGCTGTACATATACCTGAATTCACTGTAGTTGCTGCACCATTTTTTGAAGCCGATCCAATTATAGACGGAACTAAATCAAGCACATTTATCCTCTGCAACTTCGAGAAAAAAATCATCTTGATTGGTGGAACTATGTATTCCGGTGAAGTGAAAAAAGGTATTTTCGCAGTAATGAATTACCTACTTCCTAAAAAAGGGGTAATGGCCATGCACTGTTCTGCCAACCATGATGAAAATGGAAAAACAGCGGTGTTTTTTGGACTTTCAGGAACTGGTAAAACCACACTTTCTGCTGATCCTGACAAAACACTTATTGGTGATGACGAACACGGTTGGAGTGATGATGGTGTGTTCAACTTTGAAGGTGGTTGCTATGCAAAAACCATCAATCTTTCGGAAGAAGGCGAGCCTATGATTTACGCAACTACCAAAATGCCAGGTACCATTCTTGAAAATGTAATTTTGGATGAAAATAGAAAACCCGATTTTACAGATGTTAGTTTAACTGAAAATACTCGTTGTTCTTATCCTATTAACTTCATCCCTAATGCAAGTGAAACAGGAAAAGGAAATCATCCAGAAAACGTAATATTTCTTACAGCTGATGCATTCGGAATCTTGCCTCCAATTTCTAGATTAACGCCAGAACAAGCGATGTATCATTTTATAAGCGGTTATACCGCTAAAGTTGCTGGTACCGAACGTGGTGTTACTGAACCGCAAGCTACATTCTCAGCTTGTTTTGGTTCTCCATTTATGCCTTTACACCCAACTGTTTATGCTGAATTACTTGCAGAAAAAATCAAAAAACATGAAGCAAATGTTTGGTTGGTAAATACTGGTTGGACTGGTGGTATATACGGTGTAGGTTCAAGAATGAAGCTTTCTTACACACGAAAAATGCTTGCTCAAGCTATTGATGGCGATCTTGCAGATGTGGAATATGTGAAAGATCCAGTGTTTGGGTTCCAAGTTCCAATCCAAGTTGAAGGTGTTCCTTCTAAAATATTAATCCCTAGATATACTTGGGAAGATGCTCACGATTATGATAAAAAAGCTCAAGAGCTAGCTAAAATGTTTGTGAATAACTTTAAAAAATTCGAAGAAAATGCAAGCTCTGCAATATTAGGAGCTGCACCAAGAATTATTTCGTAGTTGTTCGAGTGAGTAAAAGCCTGTCTCAGAAATGAGGCAGGCTTTTTTTTATTCCGCTAATTCATTCAATTTTTCAAGATTATCTTGCACACGAAGAGCATTTATCACTTCCCCAATATCCCCTTTCATTATGGCATCCAAATTATAGAGTGTTAGATTAATTCGGTGATCAGTACATCTACCTTGTGGAAAATTATAAGTTCGAATTTTAGCAGATCTATCTCCTGTCGAAACCTGACTTTTTCGTTCCGCTGCGCGGTTTTTTTGCTTCTTTTCAAGCTCAATATCATACATTTTAGAACGCAACATTTTCATAGCTTGATCTTTGTTTTGATGTTGAGATCGTCCTTCTTGACATTCAACAACAATACCTGTCGGTTCATGCGTGATTCGAATAGCCGAATCGGTTTTGTTAACATGCTGACCTCCCGCTCCACTTGCTCTGAAAGTGTCAACTCTTAAATCGGCTGGATTAATGTGAATATCTACATCTTCCACCTCAGGCAATACAGCTACAGTTGCAGCCGAAGTATGAACTCTTCCTTGACTTTCGGTAGCCGGAACACGTTGTACACGGTGAACTCCAGATTCATATTTCATTTTACCGAATACTTCATTTCCTTCTAAAGAAAATACAATCTCTTTATACCCACCCTTTTCAGATTCATTTATACTCAATAAACTCAATTTCCAATTTTCACTGGATGCGTAGCGGTTATACATATCAAATAAATCACCTGCAAAAATTGCCGCTTCATCTCCACCTGTACCTGCTCGTACTTCAATAATAGCATCTTTTGAGTCTTCAGGATCTTTAGGTACAAGTTTAACCTTGATTTCATCTTCTAACTGCTCGAGTTCAACTACAATCTCTTTATTTTCATCCCGAGCCATTTCTGTGATTTCAGCATCTTCATTGGCTTGAATCAACTCCTTGTTCCCGTCCAGTCGATTCTTTAAATCTGCCCATTTATCATAATCATCAACCAGCTCCTCAAGTTCACTTCTCTCTTTGGTAAGCTGAGTATATTTATCAGGGTTATCAAAAACTGCGGGGTCACTCATGGCAGTGTTTACTTCCTGAAATCGGGATTTGATTTGTTTAAGCTTTTCTTCTATATCCATTGAAAGGTTGGTCGTGCTGACTCTTTAAAATTTGAAGTCCTAAATTAAGAATAATGTTACCATAAAGAGAATTTAGAATCTGAAATTTACAGATTAGGGTATTTTTCGAAAAAGCTAATCCAAATTCGTAATTCATAATTTCATATTCGTATTTTAGAAAGAAAAAGCTCGATGTCTCAAACTTCACTCCCCGCAAAAATAAAAATCGGATTTCTTGGCGCTGGTCAACTTGCTAGAATGAGCTCGCTCCAAGCATTTCGGTTCGGTATTCAAGTCGCCGTTTTCTCCGACAGATCAGAGGATGAGCCTGTTCAATTTATGACTCCTTTTTCATATTCTGGGTCTTTTGACTCTGTGGATGATATGGTCGAGTTTGCAAAAACTTGTGATGTGGTAACGCTGGAAAATGAATTCATAAGTTCAGAAATTCTTCTCGAAGTACAGGAAAGAAGTGGCACTCCTATTTACCCTTCTCCGAGAAGTTTTGCATTAATAGAGAACAAGCTCATCGAAAAACAAACCTTCGAGAATGCGGGAATTCCTGTAACACCTTATCGTTTAGTTAAAAATGAAACTGACTTATATGCTTTTGGTGAGGAGTTTGGTTGGCCTTATTTATTAAAATCATCAAAAGGTGGATATGATGGATATGGAAATGCCAAAGCGAGCGATTTAGAATCCGCCAAAAAGGGATTCGAACAGTTAGGTGGTGATTCCGATCATGATATTCTAGCGGAAGCATTTGTCCCTTTCACAAAAGAATTAGCGGTTCAGGTTGCCCGCAACGAAACTGGAATTGTTGTCTATCCTTGTTGTGAAACTGTACAAGAGAACCATATTTGTGTAGCGGTATTATCGCCAGCTCCCATCGAAGAAAAATATCAACAAAGAGCACAAGAATTAGCCGTAAAAGCCATTGAGGCTATCGATGGAAAAGGAATTTTCGCTTTTGAATTTTTTCTTACAGAAGCTGGTGAAGTTTTATTGAACGAATCTGCTCCTCGACCGCATAATTCTGGTCATTATACTATTGAAGGATGTATTAGCTCACAATTCGAAAATCATGTTCGTAGTGTTTTAGGATTACCATTGGGTTCTTCAACAATGACCAAGCCTGCTGCTGCAATGATTAATCTTCTGGGAACTCATAATCGACCCGCACAAACAGATCAGATTGTTGACGCTCTTTCAACTGAAAATGGACATTTACATGTGTATGGGAAAGTTCAAAGTAAAGTTGGTAGAAAGATGGCGCACTATACTTTATTAGGAGATGATTTAGATAAAACATATCTAAAAGCAAAACACCTTACTCAAAACATAGAGATTTAAGTAGACAACTAGTAATCGCACAGTACTTATTACCTGAAAACTTCTTAGTATCATTGAGTTACTAGGATTTACTATGTTTTTGGTTTATAAATTTCACATCTAAGGAAATGAGATATTTCTTTTTCTTTTTTGCCCTGCTTTCACCTTTTTATATACATGCACAAATTCTTTCTGAACAAGGTAACCTCATGGGTGAGTTTATCAATTATGAACAAAACCTGATGCCCGATGAAGATTCAGAAGCGTTTATTGTTCCCGATTCTCTGCAGCTTAAGCAGTGGAAGCGAATGATGGATTTATTTGTAGCTGAATCATACACTCAAGCTGAAGATAGTTTAACTACCCACTTCAGTAATTACGAAATGGTACTACTTACTGATACCTCATTTGTTAACAGAGAATATTATTTGATACAAGAGAAAAATCCTCCTACGCTTGGTTGGGGGTTATTTGTCTCTGATCCTGATTATCAAAGAGATGCAATTATTGCTCTTCCACATCCGCTTCATGATTCATTTACCCCACAAGAGGGTGTTAACCTTTTTCAATACCTCGGAGCTCGGGTATTAACCATGGCTGGAACTCATCGATGTTCAAATGAGGAAGAGGCACTTAGCGATGGTACAACTACTGTTTGTAGCGTTTCAAATTCTTCCGAGAAATTTAAAGTTTCTGATATGGCTCACTTCGATAGTTCAGCCTTTCAAATTGCTCATGAATCAATTAAAGAACTTTCATCAAATGTATATGCTATCAATGTTCATGGACATGCTGATTCTGACTGTGAAGATGTATTTTTATCAAATGGACGATCTGATGACCCAAAATCTTCTCTTCAAACATTAAGAGACAATTTAATATCTAATGGAGTTGATGCTGCAATGACTGGAGACGGCTCTTTATGTACATTAGCAGGTACTACAAACGTGCAGGGTAGATTTATGAATGGTTCAACAAATCCTGCTGATGATCAACCTGTTAGTAATACCGGATATTTCTTTCACATGGAACAAAGTCAAAATATTAGAAGATCGCTAAATGGTCATAAGAAAGTTATTGATGCTTTTGCTGATTTAATTCCTAGAACATTCAACACATTTACCATTCCGGATTACCCATCTTTAATTTTCAATGAAATTCACTTTAATCCAGCTAGTGATGCCAACAAAAATGGAAGTGTAGGAAGTGTATCGGATGAGTTTTTAGAAATCATTAATACAGGAACGAAGGCAATTAATTTGGATAGTTGGATTATTGCTGATAACTCTTCAGATAGACATATCATACCAGCAATTACAAATCTGTTACCAAACCAAGCTTTATTGGTTTTTGGTCAAGCTAGTTTTGAAGGAACTTTTGGAGGTGCTACTGTTCAAGGAGCATCAACAAACGCATTGAGTCTTAGCAATTCAGGGGAGAAGATATTTATAAAATCTCCAGCAAATAACATTATAACCATGATAGACTATCCAGGTGATGTAAGTGGCGAATCCATTACTTTAAATCCTGATATTACAGGTTCTACATTTGTAGCACATTCTACTGCAGATACTGATGATAATTCTCTTTTTTCACCTGGCACTAAAATAAATGGAGCTCCTTTTCTTCCATTTGTTGAAATTTCTGGAGATGCTGGCTGGCGAATGATGGCCATACCAACTCAGAAAATGCCAATCTCTGATCTTTCCGTATTTACACCCATTCAAGGTTTTGGTGATGGGCATACAAAAAACTTTTATAGCACTTGGAATGGTACCGAGTGGATTGCACCTAATTCTTTATCAGATTCTTTAGATAATGCTGAAGGCTTTATTCTCTATTTCTTCGATAACACCAATTCAGAAAGCTCTGCACTTCCTATAATACTGAGAGGGACTGGAACTATTACATCCTCAGATGTTTCAGTAAATCTGCATACCAATGGTGATAAATGGAACTTAATTGGGAACCCATTTGATAAAGCAATCGATTTCTCAATGATTATCTTAAATGGCGGTACTTTAGAAAGCAATGTTGGTCAAATCTATGATCCTATTACTCAATCTTATAAAACAACAACATCAATTGGCGACTCTGTTGCTGCTTGGCAAGGTATTATGATTGAAAACTCAACAGCATCAAGTATTACACTTCCCTTTTCTTCTGTAATTGATAGCGCTAATTTTTTCAAAACTGAGTCCTCAAATTCCTACTTAGTACTTTCAGCTAAAGACACTAAGACTGAAGCAAAAGATCAATTCGTTATATATTTCTCCAATCACTCAAAGATTGAATGGGATTCTAACGATGCTAAAGAACTCAATCCTTTAAGTTCTACTGCAATTTCATTCTCTGGAATTGGGTTGAAAGAAGAAAAGGAAATCGTTCAAACTCAAATGTCTCTTCCGAATGATTTCAATGGACTGGAAAAAATTGAAATCCCTCTATTATTAAAAGCTTTAAATACTGGAAATAAACTACAGATTGAAATTGAAAAAGCTGTAAATATACCCGATAACTTTTCTTTTATAGTTAAGGATACTAATTCTTCAGAAAGTCGGTTACTCTCTAAAAACGATCCCCACAATATTATCTTAAATGGCTTTGAAGCATCAAATTATAAATTGATCATTAGTTCTAGTGAAGCAGTAAGTCTTGAAGAGGAATCTTCAAAACCTACAAAACTTAGACTTTTTCAAAATTACCCAAACCCATTTAATCCAAAAACAGTAATTAGCTATCAACTTCCTGAGCAAAGTTTAGTGAAGCTTCAAATTTATAATATAAATGGAGCTTTAGTCTCAACACTGATCAATGAATTTCAACCTTCTGGAGAATATACTCTTCGATTTGACGGAGGCTCGTTAAGTTCTGGAATTTACTTTTATAAAATTTCTACTTCATTTGGAACGATATCTAAAAAAATGATCCTGCTTAAATAAGCTCTTTGATCAATAACCTTACTATTTTTTTACTAACTTAAAGTAAGTCATTGACAACTTTATCCTACATTAATGAGCAATCCGATAATTGGCGTAGTAATGGGCAGCGACAGCGACTGGTCTACTATGAAACAGGCAACTGATATTCTGGAACGATTTGGCGTTCCATTTGAGAAGAAAGTAGTTTCTGCTCATAGAACTCCAGATGATATGGCGAATTATGGTAAAGAAGCTCGGGATCGAGGTATTAAAATCATTATTGCTGGTGCAGGTGGTGCTGCTCATCTTCCTGGAATGCTAGCCAGCCACACTACCCTTCCAGTAATTGGTGTTCCTATTCAAACTTCTGCACTTGGTGGAGTTGATAGTTTGTATTCAATAGTACAAATGCCTAATGGTATTCCTGTAGCTACAGTTGCAATTGGGAAAGCTCGAAATGCAGGACTACTAGCTCTTCGTATGCTTGGAATAGAGGACAAGGGAATTGCCATCCAATTGAAAGAATACCATGAAAGTATGGCAAATGAGTCGAGAAAAAAGACGGATAATCTGAACTAAAGTATTTATGAAATTCCTTTTTTTAGTCACGCTTTTGATTTTTTCTACCAATTTAAAAGCCCAAGATACACAATCAGATTCTTCTTCTAACCCACTTCAGAATTTTGAGTTTTTGGTAGGCGGGACATGGGAAACCAACAATACACAACAAACTTTTGAATGGGGAATAGGTGAGAAATCAATCGTCTCTAAGCTCTATTTCACTAATAATGATTCTCTGAAATTAGTCGGAGAAATAACTTGGTTTTGGCATCCAGGATTAAAGGCTATAAAAGGCTACGGCACATCCATAGAAATGGAAATGGATTTCTTCGACTATACCACTTCTTTTGAAACTCCTACAAAAATGGTGAATACCTTTATTGGGTATGGTGGACATGTTGATGGCGTTCAACAACTGGAAACCTTAGAGTTTATTGATAACGATAAATATTTGTGGACTTACTATGAGAAAAAAGGACTGGAATTTAATGCCTCCTATAGTATTACGTTTCGGAGAATCAGTGAATAATCATTTATTCTCAAATCTAATACTTTAATAATCCTCATTGTCTTTTTTAAACTTGTGTTATTTCAGAAAGCCCCTATAAATAAATAATTGGCTATACCATTTAATTAACGTACTTTTATGCTGGATTGATAACAATAATCAGACTAAAGTATCTTTTTGACCTATAGCTTTGAGTTTTTATCCTCTCCGTTTTTTTTTAACCAGATTTAGTAGACATGAATATTTATGTAGGAAACCTTAGCTATGGGGTAACCGACGACAATTTAAGAGAAGTTTTTGAGGCTTACGGAGAAGTAAGTTCTGCAAAAGTAATTACCGACAAATACTCAGGCCGATCAAAAGGTTTTGGCTTTGTTGAAATGGACAATGATGCCGAAGGCAACGCTGCAATTGAGCAGCTTGACGGTGCAGAAATTGATGGACGTTCCGTAAAAGTGAACGAAGCTCGACCAAGAGAAGAGCGTCCGCCTAGAAGAGATAACTTCCGTGGCGGCGGTGGTGGTGGTGGAAATCGCTACTAATCCCCAAAGGATTTATATATCAAAAGCCTTTCATTAAATTGAAAGGCTTTTTTTGTTTACAGCATAAACTAAAAAGCTACTCTCCAAAAGTAACTTTTGAACTTTATTCTAGTACAAGCCGAGCGTAAAATAAATGTATTTTATATTTTTATGAGAAGTGTTAATAAAACGGAGCAATTACTATGATAATGACAACTACTAATAATCTTGAAGGCAGAGAAGTACAAAAATACTTAGGTGTAGTTACAGGAGAAGCAATATTAGGGGCGAATATTTTTAAGGATATCTTTGCAGGCATAAGAGATATTGTTGGTGGAAGATCAGCTTCTTATGAGAGAGAGCTTCAGGAAGCGCGAAGAATTGCATTTACAGAACTTGAAGAAAAAGCGAACCGTGTCGGGGCTAATGCAATCATGGGTATTGATGTTGACTATGAAACTATTGGTGCCAATGGTAGTATGTTAATGGTTTCTGTAACTGGTACAGCTGTTTTTGTAGAATAAAAAAAACCCGCATATCAATAGATATGTGGGGTTACTCCTACCCTCATCTTTTCTCTCTTTGGTTTTTTTCTAAGTCGTCTCTCATTAAATCTCTAAACCGATACATAAGTTGTCTGTGATCTTTCTTATTCACAATATCTCTTCTTCTCGAGTGAATTAACTCGGTAGACTCAAAATTATATTTAATCCATCTTTTAGTTTCTAATTGATCGATAAGTTGGTTTAACTCAAAGTCAGAGCCAATTCCATTTCTCTTAGAATATATCCCTCCATTTCTTGATCGTGTTTGTGAGTTATCTCTTTTTGAATAAGAAGTTCCTCTCCATGATAGCTCATTTATCTTTTTTTGTGTACTTAGAATTTGTATTTCCATAGTATGTATAATTGCCTGTTTTGCTTTTCTAGCCAGCCAGACATCTTCAACCATCATTGCATAAGAAAATTGGTCTAGTTGATTTTCAAAATTCTGAAACGCTCTTAACTCTGAGTTAATTCTAGTATCAACTTGTTTAGATTCAGAATATTGAGCTGAAACAAATTGAGCATTGGTAATATTAATCGTAAAAATGGTTAAAATAGTAGTAAATATTAGCCTTTTCATAGTTCCTCCTAATTATGTGAACTTGCCAACTAAATAACGAAAACTATGTATTAAGTTAACTCACATCTTAATGTGAGTTAACTTATTCGTGCCTAATTGCATCTATTGGATTGAGCTGAGAAGCACGCCATGCAGGATATGTACCAAAGCATACTCCAATCAAAATCGCTATCCCAAAAATGATGAAAACGGATTGAACGTTTATTACAATTGAAAAGTCTAAACTTACAAAAGAGTTTACTATGGGAATGAAGGCAAAAAGTCCTGCCATTCCGATTAGCCAACCTAAAGTACTACCCACTAAAGATATGGTTATTGATTCGGCCATAAATTGAAGAACGATATCTATTTTTTTGGCTCCAGCAGCCTTTCTCACCCCAATCTCCTTAGTACGTTCAGTTACAGAAATCAATAAAACGTTCATAACTCCTATCCCACCAACAAGAACGGAAATGCCCGTTATGGCTCCCATAATAAGTTTGAAAAGTAAAATACCTTCACTTAATTGTTCAATCCAAAAATCATCGGATCTCATTGTGAAAGCCTCATTTCCTAGTTCAAACTGTTCATCTAACCATGTTGCTACTTCTTCCTTAATTATTGGTATATCTTCCACATTATTAACTACCATTGAAACAGTTGGATAAAACTCATTCTCTTTATCTAAAACAGATATTGGAATTATTGCCCTTGGACCTTCCATATCTACATCAATAACACCAATTACTTCGAATTGACTTTCATTTATCCATATAATCTCTCCTTCTAAAGCACCAACTGAATCTTTCCATAATTCGGCCATTTGCGTAGTTAGAACTACTACATTTGCAGCAGTTTCCACTTCATGTTTGGTGAAATATCTCCCTTTTATAAACTTAATATTCGGTAGAAGTTTGGGGCCATTTTCTAAACTTCCGTATAAATATATTCCAATTACTGAATCAACGTAAACTGCTTCTCCTGTGCTATTTTGAACATACTCAAGTATAGCACGATCCTTATAAACACCTTCTATTTCTCTAGCTTGAGTGTATGTTATTTTTGGACGCTCTTTGTAAGGAACACGAATTCCATTAACCTGAGTAAAAGCATTTGAATAGAATGAAAAACTCTGTACTGAAGTTGTTTTCGAAATCTGGTTTCGTCCAGCATGTTCCAGGCCATCTCCAAGTGCTAAAATTCCAACTAATGCTGCAACCCCAATAATTATTCCTAAAGTGGAAAGAAAAGTATGTAATGGATTTGCTCTAATATTTTGTAGAGCGATAAATATGGACTGGATGAAATAGTTCATAAATCTCTAATTAAATTTAAGAAGAGCTACGAACTAATTATAAGGAGGTTACGCGTTATTTAACCTCAATCTTAAGTGTTGAAGTTTTTTCTTGAATAATAAACTTTGCTTCTTGCCAAGACGCAGGACCAAACTTACCTCGAGCATTATTTGAAAATCCATAATCCTCTTTAGGGATACCTAGTAAATTCGTATCAAGTTTACCATTCTTATTTCTATCGTGATATACTGCTATGGCATATTCACCAAAAGGGAGATCAGGTACATTCCATTCTATCCTGTCTTCCTCAACAGGAATAACTACTGCATATACAGGTTTTTTGGTGTAACTATCTTCAGAATTGAAAACTGCAATTCTTATCTCCCCTTTTGAATACTCAAATCCATTGACTTCTAAAGTGAAACTTGATGAGTTCTCAGTTATATAGTCTGGAAGTTCCTGAGCTTTCGAACCACAATTAAAAAGTACATTGATAAATGAAAAAATTAAAAGATGTCTTAGCATGTCTCTGATTGCATTTTAAAAACTAACAACTTTTACCACTATTAGAAATATATGTTTCTCTAAAAGAGCTTCTCTAACGTTTGTGTGTTAAAAATAATTCTATTCTATCCAAGTTTTGATCCATTTTTCATCTTTGAATCAGGAACTGCTAAAATAACATTACCTTCTTTATCATAAAATCCAGTAACTAAACACTCCGACATAAATGGACCTATCTGTTTACTTGGAAAATTTACAACTCCGATAATCTGCTTTCCTTCCAACTCTTCTTTTGAATAGTGTTTCGTAATTTGTGCTGAAGATTTCCTTATCCCTATTTCTCCCCCAAAATCGATCTTAAGTTTATATGCAGGTTTTCTAGCTTCCTTAAAATCATTCGCTTGTAAAATAGTTCCAACTCGTAATTCTACTTTTTCGAAATCTTGCCATTTAATTTCTTTCATAATCTAGTTATTTATTTATTAGACAATAAAAAACCCCGCTTTCTTTTGAAAGCGAGGTTTCTATTACTTCGATGAATAGTGAAGTTCTTATCCTGTAACAGTTTTTACTGTTTTAATAATTCTAGCAGCTACTTTGTAAGGATCAGCATTAGAAGCAGGTCGTCTATCTTCTAAATATCCACTCCAACCATGACTTACAGTATAAACTGGAATGCGAATAGAAGCACCACGATCTGATACTCCATAAGAGAAATCCGTGATTGCAGCAGTTTCGTGTTTACCAGTCAATCTTTGGTCATTATAAGCACCATAAACAGCGATATGCTCATCAACTACACCTCTAAAAGCTTCGCATACTTTTTCAATTTTCTCTTTAGAGCCAGCAGTTCTAATAAACTCATTTGAGAAATTTGCATGCATACCTGAACCATTCCAATCAGTATCACCAAGTGGCTTAGGATGATATTCAATATATACACCATATTTTTCTGATAGTCTTTCCATAAGGTAACGAGCTACCCAAATTTGATCTCCAGCTGATTGTGCACCTTTGGCAAAAATTTGCCATTCCCACTGACCTGCAGCAACTTCACCATTAGTTCCTTCTACATTTAAACCTGCTTCAAGGCATAGATCCAAATGCTCATCTTTAAACTCTCTTCCAAATACATTCTGTCCACCTACTCCACAATAGTATGGTCCTTGAGGGGCAGGATATCCACCAGCAGGAAAACCAATTGGTAGTTTCGTTTCTGGGTCCATTAAAAAGTATTCTTGCTCGAAACCAAACCAAAAGTCATCATCAAGATCATCAATTGTTGCTCTACCATTACTTTCATGAGGAGTACCATCAGCATTAAGTACTTCAGTCATCACCAAGTACCCGTTTGTAATTGCAGGATCTGGAT
>TARA_R110000868_G_C10970184_1_pt1 | contig 15243 bp, 17 predicted proteins | sample TARA_R110000868 | Tara Oceans TARA_R110000868 (sample SAMEA4397489) | marine metagenome | biome: Polar Biome; feature: [SRF] surface water layer (ENVO:00010504); material: water (ENVO:00002006), including particulate matter (ENVO:01000060) such as... | depth 5 m | reverse complement strand
GAATAAGACATAGGGCAGCACCGTACCGGAAAGGTCAGGTGTTGCGCTCAGTTTTTGCCGCCGCCCTCGCTATAATTCCATCTTAAACCTGCCGAACCATCCAGGCCTCCAGGTCCGGTTCCCAGGTCCAGTATTCGGTTTCGATACGCATGGTGAAACGGCCGTGGTTGCTGTCCGACCACAGGGTGGCCTCCATCCCCTCAATCAATGATTCCGCCGAGGGCGCACCACCCAGCGCACTGCCCGGAAAAACACTTAGAAAAGCCACCACCCATAAGCATTTCATACGCTGCCTCCTTGAGTTAATCGTCTGATTACCCAGAGAAATCAGAGCCCACTCCTTTCAGACCATGCCTCATAGATCCGCTTGTCCCATTTGCTCTGGAAATAGGCGATAGCGGCTTTTTGATCGTCCCTGGAGAGCTCGTCTGCGAAGGCCGGCATTTTCCCACCCATGGGGGCGCCACCTTGACTAATTGTACCCATCAGCGTGTCGAAGGAATGGTGCCAGGCATGACCTGTTCCGTTGAGCGGTGGCGGCGGGTAAGAGCCATCCTTCAGAGTCTTTTTCCAATTGAAAGCGCCTTGGGCATTGCCGCCATGGCAGCTTGCGCAGTTGTCGTCGAACACCACTGCGCCGCGCTCGACCTCAGCCTGTGTGTACCAGCGGTCATCCACCGTCTGTTTACCGCAGCCGCTGATTAGTGCGACTGCAAGAACGCCTACTGAGATAGTTGCCCCATGCATCATTCTTGTTCCTCGATTTCCTTGCGCCTCAAATTCCTCAATCGCGGAATAAAACGGGGAGTTCTGGCTGCATAGGCCCGCCAATCGGAGCCGAACGCTTTTTCTGTTTCACGCTCCTCGTGAATAGACAGGCGCGAGTACATCCACACCAGCACCGGGAACATGGCCAGCGTCAGCAGCGTTGGCCACTGCAGCAGAAAACCGAACATGATGAGCACGAAGCCGGAATACTGAGGGTGGCGAACGTGGGCATAAAGGCCGGTTGTGGCCAACTGCCCTGCCTTTTGCGCGGCATACAGGGTACGCCAGCCAGCCGCAATCAGATAAAACCCGAGGCCAATAAACACTGTGCTCAAGAGATGAAACGGCCCAAAGTGTGGGGAACCCTTCCAACCAAACAGCATTTCCAGCAAGTGGCCACTGTCGTGAGCCAACCAGTTCACGTCGGGATACTGGCTCTGCAGCCAGCCGGAGAGGAAGTAGAGCGTCAGCGGGAACCCGTACATCTCGGTGAACAGTGCCACCAGAAATGCGCTGAAGGCACCAAACGAACGCCAGTCCCGGCGGGTCTGCGGTTTGAAAAAACTGAAGGCGAAGAATATGAAAATCGCCGAATTCAGCACCACTAGGCTCCAAAGGCCATAATCCGATGCACCATCAGTCATCACGCTGCTCTCCACTCTTTCCCGGTTGCTCTGCCTGGTGGTTATGTCCTCCATGCCCTCCGTGCCCTCCGTGCATAAAAATATGGATCAGCGGACAAGCAAGCAGTATCAGCCAGGGCAAGGCGCCAAGCAGATGAACCTTGTGTTCTCCCCAGAGTAAAACCAGTGCGATAACGGCAAATATTGCCAAGGTAATTTTAAAGCGTCGATCCATGAGCGGTTCCTTTGCGAAAAAAACAGTGTCAGAACAGAGTACTAATGGGCTTCAAGGGATATCTGATGGCCTATGCCGCTCAGCGCGATCTCATCAACCACATCGAGGGATTCCGGGTCGAGCACCCAAAGCTTGTTCTCTGCCCGACTGGTCACCAGTAGCTGGCCATCGTAGGGAGAGACCGCAAGATGATAGGGCGCAGGAGCCAGCGGCCTGGTGTGGCGGGCGCCGCTGGCTAGCTCAATCCGGACCACCTGGTTGCCGCCCTGGCTGGTGGCATAGAGGGTCTGGCCATCTGCGCTCAAGCCAACGCCATGGGGCGCCTCCCCAACCTCGTACCGGTCCGCCACCGCGCCTTTGGCAAGCTCAATGACAAGAACCTGGCCGGATGCAGCATCATTCACGTAGAGCCGCTGGTTGCCGGGGGCAAGCACCAGATGCTCTGGGTTGCCGCCAACCCGCAGGTTGCGCTCGACGAACCAGTGCTCGGTATCCACTTCGCTGACCGTGCCATTACCGGTATTGCTGACCAGAAGGGATTGGCCGTCGTCGGTTTGCACCAGATAGTTGGGGGCCGGCCCCGTCGCCACAGTTTTGACCAACTGACCGGAATCCAGATCCACAACGCTGATGCTGCCACTGGCAGGATGCGTGGAAACGGCATAGCGACTGTCGGAAGTCACCAGCACATGGTGCACCGGCCCCGGCACTTCCAGTTTGCGGTCAATCGTCTTTGTGGCCGTGTTCACCAAATAGAGCAGCCCGGTACTCCCTGCTTCCAATTCAGTAGACTGCCCGCCCCCATGATGAGCGGCGTGTTCATCTTCTGAAACGCCTTCGGGGCGACTAACCGGCTCCTGACGATCATGCGCCGACAAACTACCCACCACCAGATGCCGGCCATCCGGGGTCAGTGCCGAACCGTGGGTATTCAGGGTGCCGCCAATGGACGACGTCACCTTGCGGTTTTCCAGATCAATAACGCCGACGGCATCCGCTGTGCCCATGGGAACAAATGCCCGGTTCGTGTCTGCGGCCACCATCAGCGAAAAACTCATAGCGACACTGGCCGTAATACCAGCAATACACTGCTTGCGAAACGAATGTTTCATAGCGTGCCCTTTTTGGTCAGAGGGTTTCAGTAAGATCTCCTCGCCCGGTAAGCAAGATCCCGAACAGGCATGGTCATTACTTGGCAGTCCATCACACCAAGCTGAAACAGGCCTGAAAACAGTTGCGAAACATGCATTCGTTTGACCAGAATCAAGGTGGAACGATTCACAATGACCAAGGACGACCAATGCAAGACGTGCCCCAGGAAAACCAGCGAACAACCAAAACCCACGCCGACCAGCTCAACCGGCAGTGTTACTGCATCACCCTTGACCGAAAAGCGCTCACTGACAGCCTCCAGAAGCAGTTTTCAGACACTGGGAACGAGGCGCCGGCCACTCCCGAGATCCATCATTTCTTTTCAAACACACCGGTTTTTGTACCCCAGGCGGACATCGCGACGATGGAGCGGATCGTTCAGGCGATCGAATCGGCTGCCGAGCTTCCGTCCTACCGGGAAAGAGCTCTGTCCTGGGCGCCGGACATCGCCGGTTTTGATCCAGGCCCCATCGGGGCCTTCATGGGCTACGACTTTCACCTGGGCGAGAACGGGCCTCAGCTGATCGAAATCAACACCAACGCCGGCGGCGCATTTCTGAACACGGTATTGGCCCGGGCTCAACACCGATGCTGTGACCCGTCCCAGCAGACCGCTGGCACCAACCGGGCACTGGATGGGTTCGAGGACGCAGTGTTTGCCATGTTCCAGCAGGAATGGCAACGGCAAGGTGGCGACTCGACGCCCGGTTGCCTGGCCATTGTGGACGATACCCCAGAATCCCAGTTTATGTTCCCGGAATTCCAACTGGCCCAGCAGTTATTCCAGGCCAGAGGCATAGAGACCTTGATCCTCGACCCATCGGAGCTTGAGTATGTTGATGGTGCCCTGAGCGCCCACGGCAAGCCTATCGACATGGTGTACAACCGCCTGGTGGATTTTGCCTTGGAGGCCCCGGCTCTTGGGGCGCTGAGGTGCGCCTACCTCGACGGCGCGGCGGTCGTCACGCCCAATCCACGCGCCCATGCGCTTATGGCCGACAAACGGAACCTGATCCTGCTATCTGATGCCCAAACCCTGCGCGACTGGGGCCTGAGTGAAACCGAGGCAGGATTTCTGGATAGAGCTGTACCGAAGACCCGGCTGGTTTCAGCAAGTGATGAGGCGGAGTTGTGGAGCAACCGGCGTAAACTGTTTTTCAAACCGGTAGCGGGCCATGGCAGCAAGGGCGTCTATCGGGGCGAAAAACTAACCCGCCGCGTTTTCGAAGAGATCCTGAAGGGTGATTACATCGCGCAGAACTTCGTTCCCGCCGGAGAACGCACGCTGAGAGTGGATGGCACGGTCACCACCAGAAAGGTCGATATCCGTTTGTACACCTATGCTGGGCAACTTCTGCTTTCCGCCGCACGGGTTTACCAAGGCCAGGCCACTAACTTTCGTACCCCAGGCGGTGGGTTCGCACCCGTCTTTCAGGTGTGATCACTACCGCTTACCCTGGCCTCTCGATCTATTTGGTTGCTTTAAAGGTCGTCCATGCGCCCTACCTGGCGAGCGAGACGCATGGATTCGTTCTGCTCCATGGTCAACAGTGATTCCAGCAGTTCCTTTGCTTCTGGAATCTCGGCCTTTCCAACCAGTGTCTTGTAGAGATCAATAATCTGATCGTGGAAGTCAAAGACCTCGCGGGAGATGCCAGCAAAATCCAGCTTTGCGTAGGGCTCGTCGCAGGTTCGGTGAGTTTTGATCGGGTTATGAGAGAGGTAGTCGATAACTCGGGTCTCCAGAGCCTTCGCATCTCCCTGGCGCTCAAACTCGTTTACGATCCGCTCTATTTCCGATTCATGAGCTGCCAGATAATCCAAAAGCGCACGGGCCCGTTCTTCCTCGTGCTTTGTTGCGCAATGGGACAGACAGCTCGCCAGATGTGAGTGCAGATCGCGCGTCCAGTCGATCAGTTGTCCAAAAGTCTTTATATCCATATCTTTTTTCCTTTTTTCTTCTCCATAATATGACTGACATCAAATAGGTATCCCGTCGTCAAATGAGGAGTCCTATTTGCATTCCAGTGTTCAGTTGGGCTATGCGCTCGCCTGGCTAATTCGCTAATCCATTGCAAACCGCAGGCACTGCAGCAAATCGACGCCTCTACCGGCTTCAGATCGATTCCACAACCTCAGAGAGCATATCCCTGACCTTCCCGGCAACCTGCTTGAGCTCGTCATTATCGATGGCGCTCATGGAAGCCAATGGATCCACTGCACTTACCTCAATGCCCTCCGAAACCTCACGAAGAATAACGTTGCAAGGCAGCATGGCACCCACGCGAGGCTCCACACCGATGGCTTCCCAGGCCATGCCAGGATTGCAGGCCCCGAGAATCCGATAGGCCAACATATCCTTGTCCAGCTTTTTCTTCATGGTGGCTTTGACATCAATTTCTGTCAGCACACCGAACCCGTGATCAGTGAGGGCCTGACGCGCTCTTCTGTCCACGTCCTCGAAATCGACATCTTTGATAACTCGATCGATCGTGTATGACATAGCTACCTCCAATGATTCAGAAGTTCATTGCTTTGACCCGAGTTTCACCACCCTCAAACGCAGCGCATTCACGATCACGCTGACCGATGACAGCGACATGGCGGCCGCTGCAAAAATGGGCGACAGCAGTATCCCGAAAAACGGGTACAAAACCCCTGCCGCTATCGGAACACCGGCGGAGTTGTAAACGAAGGCGAAAAACAGGTTCTGACGGATATTGCGCATGGTCGCCAGAGACAAACGGCGCGCCTCGACAATGCCCATCAGGTCGCCGCGTAGCAGCGTAATGCCGGCGCTTTCGATGGCGACATCGGTCCCGGTGCCCATGGCCACACCGACATCCGCCGTTGCCAGTGCAGGCGCATCGTTTACGCCGTCACCCGCCATCACGACAACACGGCCTTCGTCTTTCAGGCGCTGGACGATCTTGCCCTTATCTTCCGGCAGGACTTCCGCTTCCACTTCGTCGATATGCAGTTTTCGGGCAACTGCTTCAGCTGAAGTGCGGTTATCGCCGGTCAGCATGACCACCCGGATGCCGTCTTTTTGCAGCGCGGAAATAGCGGCTTCGGTGGTTTCCTTGACCGGATCGGCAATCGCCAGCAACCCTGCGACGTTTCCGTCGACAGCAGCAAAAATCACGGTAGCACCATCTTTTCGGAGCTGGTCGGCGTCGCCGTCAAATCGCGTGGTGTCGACATTTTCCGACTCCATGAGAAGGCGGTTACCAAGTAGCACCCGCTTGCCGTCTATTCGACCGGTAACCCCTTTACCATTCGGAGAGTCAAAGTCTTCCGCATCCGGAAGCTTCAGGTCCATGCCCTTGGCTTTATCGAGTATGGCGTGAGCCAGTGGGTGCTCACTGCCTTTCTCCAGGCCACCTGCATAACGCATGAGACTACTGTCATCGAACCCGTTGGCCGCGACAAGCCGGGTGACTTGCGGCTTGCCCTCTGTCAGCGTGCCGGTTTTATCCACCACCACCGTGTCCACTTTCTCCATGCGCTCCAGTGCTTCTGCATCACGGATCAGCACACCACTCTGTGCGCCGCGCCCGACGCCGACCATAATGGACATAGGCGTTGCCAGACCTAGGGCGCAGGGGCACGCAATAATCAGCACGCTCACAGCAGCAATCAGACCGAATGCCATCGGGGGCGTCGGCCCAAGGAAGGACCAGGCAATGAAGGCGATAATGGCGATCACGATTACGGCTGGCACAAAGTATCCTGCCACCTTGTCTGCCAGCCCCTGGATGGGTGCACGGCTGCGTTGAGCGCTGGCCACCATCTGCACAATCTGGGACAGCATGGTGTCCCGACCGACCTTGTCGGCCCGCATGATAAAGCTGCCCTGCTGGTTGATACTGCCACCGATCACCTGATCGCCAGACTTTTTGCTGACTGCCAAAGGCTCGCCGGTCACCATGGACTCATCCACGTTGGAGCTGCCTTCGAGCACCTCGCCGTCCAGCGGCACCTTGTCGCCTGGGCGCACCCGTAGGCGGTCGCCGACCTTCACCTGATCCAGCGACACATCGGACTCACCGCCATCATCATCCAGTTTTCTGGCCGTCGCCGGTGCCAGATCCAGCAGGGCCTTGATGGCACCAGAGGTTTTCTCTCTGGCACGCAATTCCAGCACCTGCCCCAGCAGCACCAGCACCACGATGACAGCAGCCGCCTCGAAGTAGACGGCGACCGACCCGTCTTCCTGCCGGAAGGCGCCTGGGAAGATCTGCGGCGCCAGGGTCGCCACCAGGCTGTAGATCAGCGCGACGCCGGTACCAATGGCAATGAGCGTAAACATGTTCAAGTTACGGCTAACCACGGATTTCCAACCCCGGACGAAGAAGGGCCAACCGCACCAGAGCACCACAGGCGTTGCCAGCACCAGTTGAATCCAGTTGGACATCTGCGGGGCTATAATGTGATCGAGTCCGGTGAGGTGCCCACCCATCTCCAGTACCAGTACAGGCAGGGCCAGCACCAGGCCGATCCAGAATCGGCGGGTCATGTCTTTGAGTTCTTCCGAAGGCCCGTCGTCCAGGCTTACCTGCTCGGGTTCTAGGGCCATGCCGCAGATTGGGCAGTCCCCTGGCCCTTGCTGCCGAATCTCGGGGTGCATGGGACAGGTATACATAGTGCCCGGCGCTACCGGCTCTTGCTGTTTCTTTTCCCAATCGAGGTACTGCTCAGGGTCCTCGTCGAATTTGGACTGGCAACGCGACGAGCAGAAGTACCAGGTTTTACCGCCATGCTGGCTGCGGTGTTCCGCGGTATGCGGATCGACTGCCATGCCGCAAACCGGATCCTTGGCGGTGTGCCCGCCAGGTTCTTTATCGGCGTGGTGATCGTGGTCATGGGCGTGATGGTGCTCAGCCATTCTGATCTCCTGTTTTATCGGCGGGCCAGTCTGCAAATGCAATGAAATACAGCAGAACCAGATTGACGATGGGGATCAATATCAGCACACCCATCCACCCCGGATACTCCGTGCGCTGGCAAATACGCCAGGCCGGAATGACGACCACAATGGCAATCACCAGCATCCACAGCCAGTGGCCTGCCCACATGGTGTTCCCGAACATGTTATCTCCCATCATGGCAATAGCCTCTCTTCCTGATTCAGATTAATGATGATGCGCATGACTCTCTTCCTGTTTCGCTTGCGCCGATTCCGGTGATCTTTTAAGGAAAATCTGCTCGGATACTGCAATCACGATCATGGTCACGACTGCCACGCTGATGACGAACGGGTCCGTATTAAGCTTTACCCAGACGAAGCCGCCCAGCGCCAAAAGATCCAACAAGATGGCTGTTGCTGGCACCCAGGTGTTGGCCTTAATGTCTTTGCGTAGATAACGGAGCACACCCCAGTGAATGGCAATGTCCATAATCAGATAAAACACGATACCCAACGCAGCAATGCGTGACAGGTCAAAGAAGGCGGTCAGAATCAGACCCAGGACAACGGTATACACCAGTGTGTGCTTCTGAATGCTGCCGGGCATCCCGAAATGCCGATGAGGAACCAGTTTCATCTCCGTCAGCATGGCCAACATGCGGGACACAGCAAATACACTGGCCAGAATTCCTCCCGCCGTGGCCATCATGGCAATCGCAACAGTAAACCAGACGCCGTATTCGCCGAGAGCGGGGCGTGCAGCAGCGGCGAGAGAGTAATCCTGCGTTTCGATAATTTCAGCCAGAGATAGATTGCTGGCGACCGCAAATCCCACCAGCGTGTAGATCACCACACAGGCGGCAATGGAAATCACGATGGCGCGCCCAACGTTTCGCTTCGGGTCGATGACTTCCGAACCACTGTTGGTGATGGTCGTAAAGCCTTTGAACGCAAGAATGCCCAACGCGGTCGCGCCCAGGAAGTTGCCCAGCGCTCCGGCTTCACCGGGCTCCGAAAAATCAACCGAGACTGAGTCGGCAATCCAGATCCCGACCAGACCGAAAATCAGTATGCCGCCGATTTTCAGGATCCCGATAAAGGAAGCCACCCCCTGAATCATCCGATTGCCGAGCAGGTTGATCACGAAAGCCACGAGGATTAATGCCACCCCCAGAATGGGCACCATACGGCCGCTTTCGTCCCCTCCGAATAGTTGCATGGTGTAAGAGCCAAAGGTCCGGGCCAGGAAGCTCTGAGCGATGACCATGGAAAAATACATCAACAGGGCGTTGAAAGCCGTTGGCAGCCGGTTTCCGTAGGCCTTGTGCAGGTACATGCCGATACCGCCGGCGGAAGGGTAGGTATTGGAGATCTTGATGTAGGAATAGGCGCTGAAGCTCACAATCACCGCTGCAGCGAGAAAGGCCAGCGGGAATAGCACACCGGTCATCTGGGCCATCTGCCCGGTCAGAGCAAAAATACCGGCGCCAATCATGACGCCGGTACCCAGCATCACCGTCCCTGGCAGAGTGAGACTACCTTCCTGGTAGCGAGTGCTTCGATCTTCCTCCCTGCTCATTCAATCTCCTCTTATTTTTTCATGGGTGGAATCTTGGAACAGCAGAACGGCTCATGCTTGGCATTTGCCCGGACGTTGTCGTCGGTAAACCGGTACCAGGCCAGTTTGCGCCGGGTCCACCATCCGGTTTTCAATCGGCCACCGTAAGCCTTGATCAGTTCCAGTAATTCATCGACGGACCAGTGGGTTCCATCGTACGTCACCTGCAATGTGCCATTTGGCTTACGCTCGGCGAAATCAACGCATGGGTGGTGATTCAGATCGTGGATGAGCCCCTCCCACTGATCCTCTCCAAGCCCCTCGACGGTCATTTTTCGGCGCAACAAAAACTGCTCCTGGTTGGTTGCTTTGTGTGCTTTGGTCATGGGGTGACACCTCTCTTCCTGATGACTTCTCCCTGTATCAAAACACTTCAACCTGAACTGCGACTGAAAATGGACACATGCTTTCGGTGAATTTGAGTTACATCAAATCATAGACGAAAAAAGGCCATGGGTTTCCCCATGGCCCGTTAGCATCAACGTCAGAAGGCGATTCGAGCGCCGATCACAGCAAACCAGTCTTCTGTGCTTCCGCCGCCGGTTTCAGCTAGATCTGCGGTATCGCCGTATTTTCGTTCATGCACCACACCGACATAGGGTGAAAAGGCGCGATCAACCAAGTCATAACGCAGACGCAGCCCAGCTTCGGTGGAGACCAGACCTTTGCCAACGCCAATTTCACGATCCTCACTGAACGCGACCGTCGCATCCAGTGTCGCCTCTAGGATCCAATAATTGGTTAGCAATAATTCATACTCTGCGTCCAGTTCAGCGGACGTCTCACCTTCATTGCTCACATACAGGTTGGCGTCAACCTCAAACCATTGCGGTGCAAGCCCAGCGACACCCAACACGGCATAAGTGCGATCCGGTCCTTCAGGGGTGTCGAAGCGAACACCCGCTTTGGCATCGAAGAACTTGGAAATGGGGATCTGGCCGACCAACTGGTTTTCCAGCGTTTCGTAGGCCTGCTCCTCTATTTCGTATTCGCCGGTTGTGAGCAACCGGACTTTAAAATCGTCAGTGCCATAGAAGGCATCCGCATTCCAGACGCCCAGCTCCTCGCCATCGTCGCTGTAGCGGTACTCAAATTCCTCGAATTGAACGCCCCAGGTTGTGAGCGGCTGTTTACGAGCCGTGGTGTCGGAAATCATTTCCTGAGCTGTCACCGCCGTTGTGACACCAATAGAGGCAAGAAAACTGACGGCGACAAGTGATCGAATACAACTCATGCCTCACCTCCATCTTCAGCAATCACGTCTGTTTTGGCCTGCGTTGAATCTGGCCCACCTTCAATAATTACCTTGCGGAACATACCAGCGGCCGCGTGATAGGACAGGTGACAGTGGAACGCCCACTGGCCGGGCGCGTCGACCTCGGTTTCCATGTAAACCGTGGTGCCTGGCTGCACACTGACCGTGTGCTTGATCGGGTTCCATTGGTCTGCACCAACATCGAGAATGGACCACATACCGTGCAGGTGCATAGGGTGAGTCATCATGGTCTCGTTCACGAATTTGAAGCGAACTCGCTCACCGTATTTGAGACGAATTGGGTCTGCGTCTTCGTACTTGACGCCATTAATGCTCCAGGTATAACGCTCCATATTGCCGGTCAAACGAAGCTCAATTTCCCGGGTCGGTTCGCGGTCTTCATACAGTGGATCTTGGGCCTTCAGGTCAGCATAGGACAGGAACTTGCCGCCATTGGCTGCCGTGGGTACAAGGCCACTTCCCTTGGCGTAAAAGGGGTCGCTTTGGCCGCCTTTTCCCATCGCCATGGAACCATGATCCATGCCTTCCATGTTGGAATGATCCATGCTGTCCATGTTGGAGTGGTCCATTCCCTCCATTGAGGAGTGATCCATCCCGGACATATCTTCTGAGCTGTCCATATCCATGTTCCCATGATCCATGCCCGCCATGCTGCCATGGTCCATACCAGGCATACCGCCCATATCAGCCATGGTCAGTCGGGCAGCTTCACGCAGTTGCGGCACTGCCGCTTCCATGCCCTCTTCGGGGGCCAGTGTTGCCCTGGCGTATCCGGAACGTCCCATGGATTCGGCGAAGATGGTGTACGCCTGCTCATCCTTCGGACGTACGATCACGTCGTAGGTTTCCGCTACACCAATCCGGAATTCATCGACACTAACGGGCTGAACGTTGTTGCCATCGGCCTGAACGACGGTCATATCCAGACCAGGAATCCGGATATCAAAGTAGGTCATGGCCGAAGAGTTGATGAATCGCAGCCGGATGCGTTCGCCCGGCTCAAAAAGCCCAGTCCAGTTCTGGTCCGGCCCCTTACCGTTGATCAGACCCGTAAAGCCTTGCAGGTCCTCAACGTCCGTTTTCATCATGCGCATGTCGCCCCAGGCCATCCGGTCTCGGACCGTATTCATCAGGCCATTCTTTGACGCGTCCGAGAAAAACTCGCCCACGGTTTGCTGCTCGCGGTTGTAATAGTCCGGCATCATTTTCAGGTTGCGCATGATGCGGTCACCGGAATGGGGGTGCTTGTCAGTCAACTGCACCACGTACTCGCGGTCATAACGAAACGGCTCACGTTTTTCCGGTTCGATCACAATGGCACCATAGGCGCCGTCCGGCTCCTGAAAACCAGAGTGGCTGTGGAACCAGTAGGTGCCTGCCTGCTGGATAGGAAACTCATAGGTAAAGGTTTCACCCGGCTTGATGCCCGGGAAACTGATACCAGGCACACCGTCCTGGTTAAAAGGAAGGATCAGGCCGTGCCAGTGAATGGACGTCATCTCATCCAGGTTGTTGGTCACGTTGATCCGGACGTTCTCGCCTTCCTTGAAACGCATTACCGGTCCCGGAGATGCGCCGTTGTATCCAATGCCTTCCTTCACAAAATCGCCGGTATCAATTTTTACCCGGTCGACCGTAAGGTCGTATTCGCCGGCCAGAACCATGGCTGGCATCAGCAGGCTCAAAAGCCCTGTCAAAAAGCGTGGTTTCATCTGTGTTGCTCCGAACTACACGTCATTGAAGCCGGGCCGAGAAACGTGTCTCAGCCCCGCGCTCGCGGACCTCAGTTAAGCGAGTTACTCGAAATTGACCTCTCCGTACATCCCGGCCTGATAGTGGCCCGGCACGTTGCAGGCAAATTCGATATTGCCTTTATCAGAGAACTTCCATACCACTTCTTTACTTTGGCCCGGTTCCAGCAACACGCTGTTCGGGTCGTCATGCTTCATGGAATGGCCATTCCCCATATCCATATTCATCATGTCGTGGTTCAGCTTGCCGCCCTGGATGACGCCATGCTCAACCATCATCATCATTTTCTCTTGATGAGCTTCGTGCATGTCGGGAGTGCCAACACTGAACTCATGGACGAGGCTTCCCTTGTTCTCCACCACGAAGCGAACGGTTTCACCCGGCTTTACACTGATTTCTTCGGGTTCGTAGTAGTTGTCGTACATCTCGACAGTTACGGTTCGGCTGGCCTCCGACGCTTTGCCAGGTTCACCGCTTGTAGCGCCGTGCCCGTGGCCACCATCATGGGCGCCAGCCGCAAACGCTGTTGCCGACATTGAAAGCGCCATACCCGCTACGAATAGTTTTGATGCATTCATCTTTTTATCCTCTGTAAAATATTGCTCGAAAAACACTGCAGGATTCAGCCCCAATCTTGAGCAATGTCCAGAATCGGTTGTTATCTTCTCTCACTAACCTGAATTCTTTCTGAATAACTCGAACTATTTTCCGTTCAGGCTGAATTCAGGTTAATCAGTCACACTTTCGACCGCGGACCATACATAGAAGGAAAAACTCATGCGTTTACTGCTCGTCGAAGATGACCGCTTGCTTGCTGAGGGTCTGGTCAGGCAGTTGGGAAAAGCAGGTTTCAGCGTTGATACAAGTCCCAGTGCCCGAGAAGCCGTCGTTCTGGGTGAGCAAGAGGATTACCGTGCTGTTGTTCTGGACCTGGGTCTACCTGATGGCAACGGGCTGGACGTATTGAGAAAGTGGCGAACGAATCACGTCAGCTGTCCGGTCTTGATTCTGACCGCGAGAGGCGATTGGCAGGATAAGGTTAACGGCTTAAAAGCCGGGGCAGACGATTACCTGGCAAAACCTTTTCAGACAGAAGAGCTAATCGCACGCCTCAACGCACTCGTGCGTCGAAGTGAAGGAAGGGTCCATGCTCAGGTTAAAGCCGGCCGCTTTGAACTGGACGAAAACCGCCAGAGTCTCAAGATGGACGACGGCGTGGAACATACACTTACCGGCACCGAATTCCGGCTGCTACGTTGTTTGATGAGCCGCCCTGGCCACGTCTTTTCCAAAGAACAACTAATGGAACAGCTTTACAACTTGAATGATAGCCCGAGCGAAAACGTCATTGAGGCGTATATTCGGAGGTTAAGGAAGCTAGTGGGCAGCGAAACCATCTCAACACGACGCGGCCAGGGGTACATTTTTAATGCGATTCCTTAAAAAGCCTGCGTCCGTAAAAGGAACCTTGCTTGCGCTGTTACTGCCCGCCGGAATTGGTCTAATGGGGGTGGCGTGGTTGGTCCATGGCTTGCTGCTCGACCGAATGTCTCGGGAATTCGTTGAAAGCCGACTGAAAGATGAAGTCGTTTTCCTTGAGCACCAGATTCGCGACGCGAATGGTGAAGTTGACACTCTCCAGACGGGCGATTATTTACAGGATGTTTTTCATCATGCCTTTGCCATACATACACCCGAACAGACCATCATTTCACCCGATACTTGGGAGCCCTTGTTAACGCCTCTGATTGAAAACGAAGAAGACGGAACCGTTCGCGTAGAAGATGCCGAAACCACTGATACTCCCTTAGACATCCTCGCCTACCGAAAGTCTTTTCAGGTCGGTGAAACACCCATCGTCGTAATCGTTTCTGAAGATCTGGGTGCGCTGAAACGCAGCCAAGCTGCACTTCATGCCTGGACCGCCGTAGTATCAGTTCTGTTGATTATGCTCTTGGTCGCCGTGCTCTGGTTCGGAATCACGATGTCCATGCGACCGGTTGTCACACTCAAAGCCGCATTAAAAAGACTCCAGGACGGAGAGATCTCCCGAATCAACGTTCAGTCGCCAGAGGAGTTCCACCCGCTGGTTCTTCAACTAAATCAGTTGCTGGACTCCTTAGATCAGCGACTGGAGCGCTCCAGGGACGCTCTCGCAAACCTGTCTCATAGCGTCAAAACCCCCATCGCAGCCGTCCGGCAGATACTGGAAGACGACACACGTCCTCTCGACACCAATCTAAGGCGCCAGATGGTGGAGCGACTAAGCGATATCGACAGGCAATTAGAAGCTGAAATGCGTCGAAGCCGTTTTGCAGGGCCCCAGATTGGAAAAAGCGCCTACCCCATAAAACAGGCACGGGATCTTTTGTGGATGCTCGGTCGTTTATATCCGGAAAAGTCGTTTGAACTATCGAGTTCTCTGCCTGAAGACAGCCGATGGCCGATAGAAGAACATGATCTAAATGAAGTATTGGGCAACTTACTCGACAATGCTGGCAAATGGTCTTCGAGATGCGTAGAGCTCTCTGTGGAACAAGGCAGCGGCTTCAAGCGAATAGTTGTTGCTGATGATGGCCCAGGGGTTAATCACAAGGATTTAGCCAGTTTGGGCCAAAGGGGTCTGCGGCTAGATGAGCAAACACCTGGGCACGGTCTCGGCCTTGCTATCGTTCGAGATATAGTGACTCGCTATGAAGGTAAAATCAGCTTTTCGACTAAGCCCTGTAGCGGTTTACGCGTTTCTATCGAATTATTAAGATAAAATCGAATGTTCGCTTTTGTTTAGCAGCGGACCGATCGAGGCGTCCGGTGGAGGCCGTAGGCCAGCAAGGTCAGGGACTGGCGAGCCTAAGAGAGACAGAGAGAAATAGATTTCTCTCTGTCCGGTTGCTGCAATTTGTGAAATTA
>TARA_R110000868_G_scaffold17258_3_pt1 | contig 15249 bp, 12 predicted proteins | sample TARA_R110000868 | Tara Oceans TARA_R110000868 (sample SAMEA4397489) | marine metagenome | biome: Polar Biome; feature: [SRF] surface water layer (ENVO:00010504); material: water (ENVO:00002006), including particulate matter (ENVO:01000060) such as... | depth 5 m | reverse complement strand
CTTGCCTCTTGCCTCTTGCCTCTTGCCTCTTGCCTCTTGCCTCTTATTTTTTTAACACATCCCCTAGTGCTGTTTGTAGCGGGTCTAATAAGTCGCCAAAGTTTTGCCAGTAGGCTAAGGCCGAGCGGTAGATCGGTTTGCGCACTTGTTCTGAGCTGGAGGTTTTTACCGCGCGCTCGGTTTGGTGGAAGTTGATGCAGTTTTCCTCAAAGGGTAATTCGCAGTAATCTAACAGGCGCGTTACGTGGCTGGGCAGGTCATCCACCACTTCTTCATATTGCACATCTAAAATTTTACCCGGTAATACCTTATGCCAGTGTTGCATAAGCCTGTCGTAATCGCGGTAGTACAAACCTAAATCAGTGAGGTCGTAAGTAAAGTGCTGGCCCATTGCCCATAGTTGTTTGTAGCAGCCTAGGCAGCTGTCCATAGGGTGGCGACGGGCGTTTATGATCTTAGCGTTGGGGAAGCAGGATAAAATCAAACCTATATGAGCAAAGTTATTGGGGAGCTTGTCGATAAAAAACGGTGCTTTTTGTTGGCGGTGAAATTCTGCTTGTTTTAAATAATGGGCTGCTGCTTTTTGAATGTTACTGGTTGTTAAGTGGCTGGCGGGGTTGCTGGTAGGGCTGTTAGGAGAGCTGCTTTTGGGATAAAGAGTGGCCATGCGGGCAGCGATACGCGGCATATAGGGTAATTCTTGGGTGCCTTCTATCTGTGAGTGGCTAGCGAGTATTTGCTCTTGCAGGGTAGAGCCAGAACGAGGTAGGCCGACAATAAAAATAGGTGCTACTTCTTGGTTTGCTGTATCAAGGCTAGGGTTGTTTTCTAGCTGGGCAAAAAAAGCAGCGTTATAGGTGGCGATAATAGTATCTATTTGCTGGCTATTGCTTGCAGCACTGTAATCCACCAGGGTTTTTTGTACGCGGTTGGCTTGTTGGTAGTGGCCGAAAGCGTTGCGGTAATCTTTTTTGTGCTCTAGGGCTTTGCCCAGCGCGTAGCCGAAATAGACTTGGTCTTTTTCTGGTAGCTCTTTATTATTGAGTGCTTGTTGCATGGTGGCGATTTGCGGGTCGCTGAAGGAAAAAGTTTTCATGTCAGAAAGCGCCCAGTAGGCTTCGCCATAATTTTCATTGTTACCTATGCAGGTTTGCAATTCCATGATGGCTTGTTCTTGTTCGCCTATGGTTTTTAAGGCTAAGCCTAGTTGTGACCGGGCACCGTTTAAGTCTGGGGATTTTTCTAAAATGTTGTTAAGTAGGTTGATGCCTTGGTGGTAATCGTAGTTTTTGATATAGGCGTCAGCTTTGATGATTAAGGTTTCGTCGGCATTAGGGTTAATTTCTAAGCTGCGTTTTAGGCTGGTAGCCGCTTCATCCACTTTGTCTTGCATGAGCTGGGCACGACTTAGGCCGTTCCATAGACGCCAATTTTCGGGGGCTTTGCTGAGTACTTTTTGGTATAGCTGTTCGGCCCGTTGTGGTTTGAGCTTAGAGCTGGCGTAGTCGCCCAGTATTAGCAAAATAGCCATATTGCTTGGGTCCAAATCTAGCACCGCTTGGCCGGTTTTTTCTAAGGCTTCATATTGATTGTCGCGTAGTTGCTGTTGCGCTACGGCTACTAGCTCGGCAATTTTTTCGCGTTGTTGAAAATGCCCGCTCATGGCTTGGGCTTGTTCTGTTTTGCCCTGTGCTAGCAGCACTTCATGTAGCAACTTGCTGGCTTGGTGTAGTTTGCTGTCTATGCGCAGTGCTTGTTGCAGGCGCTGTTCAGCGCTGGCGTAATCCTGTTGCTCTTTTTTGACTAGGGCTAAATCTATATAGGCATGGGCGTAGTCGCCGGCTAAGCTAATAACAGCGTTAAAGGCTTTTTCGGCTTCGCTTAGCCTACCTTTTTTGTGTTGGGTTTGGCCGTATAGCCTTAGGGTGTTTACTTCTTTGGCGTTGATTTGTAGTAATTTTTTGCACAATGCTTCGGCCTCATCAATATTGCCGGTTTTGTAGGCATTTAAGGCTTGGAAAAAAGTTTCTCTAGGATTGTTTGTCATAGTTACTTTACTTGGCAGAAGGTTTTTCTAGGGGCTATAGCCACTGTACTTGTTATTAGTGTTAAAGCAAAAAAAAGGGCCGGCCAATGGCCAGCCCTTTTAATGGTGCTAGTAAGCGTTAATTAAAAGCGGTAGCTTACGTTGGCGCCTACAGTACGAGGCTTAGCTGGTGAGATCTGGTGTGAACCTATGCTGAAACTATCATAGGCAGCGCCTTTATAGTATTCCTCATCGGTTAAGTTCTCAATATAGCCTTCTACTGTCCAGCCATTGTCGTGGGCATAGATAACGCGGAAGTTAAACTTGCTATAGTCATCACCACGAATTTCTTTGCGGTCGTCAAAGTCTACCGAGGCTTCGTCTTGGTAGAAGTTTTCTAGCGCGAAGCGCATTTCGGATTCAGGAAACGGCATGATGTAAGTTGCAACTAAAGCGTAGCTAGTTTTTATGGTGCCGGGCAAAGTATTACCTTTACAGTCGGTACAAATAGCTGCCGTTTTAACTTTGGTCAGTTCAGTGTCCAGGAAAGCTACACCTAAGTAGATATCGATATTTTGTGTAGGCAGTATACGCAAGTCGGCTTCTAAGCCGCGGCCTTGTGCATCACCAGCGTTTACCACGCGGGTAGCAACTATGTCTGCGTCAAAGTAGTTAACTTGGTAATCGTCAAAGTCGTATTGAAAAATACTGGCTTTGGCTTCTATGCGGTTATCCCACCACTTAGATTTAACACCTATTTCATAGTTGGTGACTTCTTCTTGATCGAAAGATTCAATCAAGGCGTTGTCAGTGGCGTCACCTGAACGACCATTGAGAATTTCATTGGCGTAGTAGGCGCCATTTTTAGCAGGGTCTTTATAGCCCAAGCTGTTGGTGTTGTAGCCGCCAGCTTTATAGCCTTGTGAAATGGTAGCGTAAACGGAAATATCATAGTTGATGTAGTAGTTTGCTGCCAAGCGAGGGGAGAAGTTGCTCCAATCATCGTCTTGGTAAACATAGCCATCGGTATATGCGGCACCATTAAAGATAGAGGGGTTAGCTAGTTCAGTATCTTCTAGCATCCATAGCCCTAGGTCGCGCTTGTCTTGGGTGTAACGTGCACCCAAGGTGAACTCTAAGTCTTCGGTAGCGGCCCAGGTGATATCGCCGTAAACGCCCCAGCCTTCATATTCAGCATCAATGGCACGGCGTTCAGTGACCATGCCGTTGCCGGCTACGCCAGTTTGGAAGCCATAGGTGTCGGCGTTGTAAAAGTAGTAGGCGCTACAGTCGGGGGTATAGGCGCTTTCGTCGACTAGGCCTAAGCCGTATGTTGCGGCGGCATAAGCTGTCGCTGAGAAAGAACACTGTGTGTCTTCGTCATAGCTGTCGCTGACTTGCGCCGATAAGCGTTCTTTGTAGACCGATACGCCAGCAAACCACGTAATGTCGCCTTCACCTTCGTAGTTAATACGTAGCTCTTGGCTAAAGTATTCCTGTTCTTGGTTTTGGGCATAGTGGTCTATAGCTTCAGCTGAACCGTCAAAGTCTTCTAAGTAGTAATAGTTGTGGCCGCGGTAGGCGCTAATAGAGGTTAGCGCGTATTCGTCGCTAAGATCGTATTCTAAGGTTAGGGTTGCACCCCAAACTTCACCTTCGTCGCTGCTGTCGTCACCTAGGTCGCTGGCAACTTCGCCGTATTTTTTGCTAGGACGTTCCCAGCCTGTTAGGCGAGGGTCAGTGTCGCGGTTTAATACGTTGTAAGTGCTGCCATTAGCTTCGTGATCTTCGTATTCGAAGCTTAGCGTGGCGGATAGTGCTTCGCCCATATAGGCAAACGATAAACGGCCAGCATCGACATTGTTGAAGCCTAAATCCTTGCCGCCTGCTATGTTTTTGATCCAGCCATCTTGCTCTTCGTGAAAGTAAGCCATACGCATAGCGAAAGTGTCGCTAAGTGGCGTATTAAAAACACCGGTATAGGTGCTATAGCCATCTTCGGCGGCACCTATGGTCAACGAGCCTTCTACTTCTTCATGGGGCTTTTTGGTGGCGATGCTGATGGCACCTGCAGAGGAGTTACGTCCAAATAATGTGCCTTGCGGACCTTTAACCACTTCTATCATTTCTAAGTCGAAGAAGCTGGTAACGGCACCACCAGTGCGGCCTAGATAAACGCCGTCTTGGTATAGGCCTATGGAAGGCTCGGCACCTACGCCAAAGTCGTTAGTGACTACGCCGCGTATGTTTAAGGTGTCTAGAAAGCTGTCGTCAGAGTCACCAGTGACGCCAGGCGTTAAGGTGGTTAATGCTTTGACGTCGGTGATGTGAGCGTCGGCGATAAAGTCGCCGGTGAAGGCGCTTACCGCAATGGGTATATCTTGTAACGTTTGCATGCGCTTTTGTGAGGTAACGATGACTTCTTCTATGGCCCAAGATTGTGTTTCTTGTGCCGCCGCGAAGGGTGCTGCAAGGGTGGCGCTTATGGCTAATGCCAAGCTGCTTTTTTTCATTAGTAGTGTCTCCAAAATACATCTTGAGGCGGGCTGCTATCGTTGTCGTTATGAGGCTCGCCGGTATCTAACTTATTCTATAAAGCAAGCCTTTACTAATGTTTTGTGAAAGCTTGGCGGGGAGTCTGTCATAAAGTCCGAATTATTACCAATATATTTGGTTGCGGGCCAAAAAAGGCGCTAATGAGCCGACGGTAAAGGGGGGGGCGGTTTTTAGAAAGGAGATGGAGCTGAAGCCGGGTGCCGCCAAACGGCGGCACTGAGGCTGGCGGCTTAGGCTTGTTTGGCTATCATCAGAGCGCTTTGGTGGGTAGCTTCTATGAGTTTTTGGGAGGTGCTGAGCTGCAGATCGGTGTCGACCACCACCCCTAAGCCTTCATATAGCGACACGATAATGGTGGCTTTGGCGCGGCACTCTTCAATACTGATGTAGGGGTTGAGTAAGGTGATAAGACGGGTGAGGTCATCGATATAGGCCTTATACAATTGTTTGACGTCGTCAGCTATTTTATCGTCGTAAGTGGCCAGCCAGAATAGGTTGCGGAAGAAGTTGCGGTCTGAGGATTTAAATAAGCTGCCCACGCAGTCGCTAACATAGCGCATAAAGGTTTTTTCCGGGTCTATGTCGAGGTCGGCCTCGCCGCGGAACAGGTCTTTGTCGGTATAGTTTCTGGCCTCGTCAATTAGCGCGTTCATTAATGACTGCTTAGAGGGGAAGTAATACTGTACATTAGACTTCCTGACTTCCAGCTGGCTGGCAATGTGGTTAAAGCTCAGCTCTTGGTAGCCCTGTTCGTCAATAATTTTTCTGGCGATCACCAGTATTTGCTGGCGTTTGCTATTGCCTTTAATGGTTTTACCGACGTTATCCGGCGTGTTTGCCGTCATGATATTCTCCCTAGGCTAGCTGGTAATGGGGTTGGCTTGTGATGCGGGCGGGGTAAATTTTGGCTGATTTTTGGCCGTATGTATAATTTTTTATTACAGCGGGTAAATACGCTACACAAAAGTATTTTTATTAAATGCTGAATAGCTACCCTTAAAACTCGAATTATGACAAGGATTTGCTATAAAAAGCAGAGACTTACAAAAAAAACAACAAGTAAACTGTGAAGTTATAGGCAAATCTGCAACAATGCTTGAGCATATAGAGTCGGTATTTTAATGGCTGAGGGAGAAACTCAGGGCGAATGAAAATAACAATACCCTGGTTGAAAAATAAAAAAGCTACGACAGGGCGAGTAGCGGTGGCCATGGGGCCAGACGGCCTACGTGTGGTTAATATTAACGCCGCGGGCGCAGTCGATTTTTGCTGTAGCTACCCTCAGGCTGGCGAGGCCGAGCAGATATTGCGCGGTTTGGTCGATGAGCACGATTGGCAGGATAAACCTTGCAGCTTGGTATTGCACCCTCTGTATTATCAACTCACCCTCGCCGAGTCACCCGAAGTGCAGGCCGGTGAAATGGCCGAAGCGGTGCGCTGGCGTTTGAAAGATCTAGTCGATTACCCTCTTAGCGATGCCGCTGTTGATTATTTTAGCCTGCCTAAAGATGCCTATCGTGGCCGCAAATCTATGCTCTATGTGGCGGTGATGCGTAAAAATAGTTTACAGAGCTTAGTTCAGCCTATAGAGGCGGCAGGCTTGGCCTTGGATTGTATAGAGGTCTCAGAATTAGCCCTACATAATTTATCGGCTGCCCTGCCGGAAGTGCGCGGCGGCACCGCCATACTGCATCTATTAGAGGGCGAAGGTTTTATTAATCTAATAGAGGATGGCCAAATTTATCTGAGCCGTAAAATGGATATAGGGTATTCCTCCTTCGCTGGTGAGGGCGATCATTTACAGCAGTTTGAGGCTCTGTTGCTAGAAATACAGCGCTCCTTAGATTTCTATGAGAGCCAGCTGGGCAAGGGCATTATCTCCAACCTTTTTTATTCACCGGCGATTAGCGCTACTGCAGACTTGGGCGATTTTCTGTCTATGCAGCTAGGGGTTAATGTCGCGCCGTTAAATGTTAGCGCTTTAGTACAAAGTGATTTGCCGGCGGCAGAGCTAGCCTTGGCCGTTACCGCCTTAGGCGCCGCCACTGGCCCGGGCAAGCAGGCTAGCAGTCAGCCTAATAATCAGTCTGGCAATCAGTCTAACCATGCTAAGGGGGCCGTTAATGCAGCACATTAACTTAGTTTCCCAGCTAGATAGGGTTGTAGAGCCACCGTTTTCGGCGCGCCAACAGGCGTGGCTGTTAGGCGGCGTTATGCTGGTACTGGTGCTGGTTTATGTTATCGCGCTGTGGCAGCAGACTGGCCTTAATCAAGCGTTACAGCAGGGGCGTGCACAACAGGCCGAGCTCGCTAAACAGGTAGAGGGCTTAAGTGCAAAAAAACAAGCACAAGAAAATAACTCCACACTGGTGAATGAGCTAGCAGTATTAGAATCAGCTATACGCTTTAGGCGGCAATTGCTGGCCAGCATAGACCCCAGCGACCAATACCAGCAAAAAGGTTTCTCTGAGCATCTTAGTGGCTTGGCGCGCCAGCAATTGCAGGGCTTATGGTTTACCGAAATTATTTTAGGCAAGCAAGGCGGTCAAATGGCCTTGATGGGCTACACCTTAAAGCCCGAGTATTTACCACAATATGTGCAACGCCTATCACAGGAGTCAGTGTTTAGTGGCCAGCAGTTTAATGTTTTGCGCATGGCGCAAGCCGAAAATCAGCGCAATGCCTTACGTTTTGAAATACGTGCCGCGGCGAAGGATAGCAAGCTATGAGTGAAACCTTTAAAGCGCGCATTATTGGTTGGCAGCAGCAGATAGATGCTCTACAAACCCGCGAGCGGGTGATGGTGTTTGTAATGGTGGCTGCGGTATTGTTTTTTACCTTGCAGTGGCTGTTGCTAGAACCGGTGCTAAAAAGTAATGCGCTAATGACGCGCCAGCAACAGCAGTTACAGGATCAACAACAGCAAAAAAAATTAGAAAAGCAGCAGTTAGAAATGATACTGGCGGTGGGGGTTAATAAAGCCAAGTTGGTTCAACGCGATAAGCTAAATACGGACTTACTGCGCTTAGATAAAAGCATACAGGCTTCACTATTAACCTTAATTCCGCCCAAGCTTATGCCGCAGGTATTAGAAAAAGTCTTGGCTGAAAATACCCAGTTAAAACTGCTGTCCTTAGAAAATAAACCGGTAGTGATTCTTATTGACGAACAGCAAGCCTCACAGCAAGGCCCGCAACGTTCGGCCAATAGCGAATCCGATAACAAGCAGGGCTTGTATAAGCACGGTTTTATTTTGCGTTTAGAGGGTAGCTATCCGGCGGCCATAGACTATTTTGAAGCACTGTCACAATTACCTTGGCGTTTTAATTGGGATGCCATGCATTACGAAGTAACGAGCTACCCCAAGGCGAATATCACTCTAGAGGTGCATACTGTGAGTTTGTCACCCGATTGGATAGGTGTTTAGCATGCGCTTAGATAAAGCTATTTTATTGCTAGTTGCGGTGTGGGCGCTAAGCGCACAGGCGTTGGCCTCTGACCCCACTAAGCCGCCGGGTTTTGGCGCGGAGCGAGCGGCTAAAATACAATATTATTTAAACAGTGTATTAATATCAGATACACGTAAGGTCGCTATTATTAATGGCAAAGCTCTCTCGACGGGAGAAAGCATTAACGGCGCAACAGTACTTTCAATTAGCCATAAGCTAGTGCGCTTAGATAAAAACGGGCGTGTTATAGAATTAAAGCCAAAACGAGTCGCAATAAGGCGGGAACAATAAATGGTCGGTCGGCAAATAATAAGCTCTAGTGTACTTATGCTATTAGCCTCCTGTGCGTGGACTCCCATGGAAACTCGGGATGCCAGTACGGTTGATAATGCAAGGCAAATTCTCACTGATGCAGCGCAGCCTAAAGCTACCGCTGGCGAGCCGCCAGCAGCGATTAGCGATGCCCTATTGCCCAGTGTGGGCTCGCAGTTGAGCGCCGCGAGTAATGAAGAAGAGCGCTTTGAGATTTATGTCGATGATGTTGATGCGCGCAGCTTTTTTATGGGGCTGGTAAAAGATACGTCTTACAATATGGTGGTGCACCCAGGCGTTACCGGCACTATTAGCTTGGAATTACGCAATGTCAGCGTAGAAGAGGTGATGGACGTGGTGCGTGAAGTTTACGGCTATCCCTATAAAAAGCGTGGCAATCTGTATCAGGTGTTACCCGATGGCCTGCAGTCAGAAATGTTTAAAATTGATTACTTAAGTTTGAAACGTCGCGGCCTTTCCGAAACCAAAGTTAGTGCCGGTCAGGTGACTAGTGCCGGTAGCAGCAATAGTGGCGGCAACAATAATAGCAACAGCTCCAGCAAAAAGAATAATAGCGGGGGCGGCCGCAATGGTGGCGCTAGCTCTGTTGGCACTTTAATAGAAACCACTACCGAGTCAGATTTTTGGGGGGAGCTAAGGCGAACTCTAGGCATGTTAATTGGTAGCGGTGATGGCCGCAGTGTGGTGGTAACACCGCAAGCGGGTGTGATTGTGGTCAAAGCCGATGCCGGTGAATTAGAGGTGGTGCGAGAATATTTACGCAGCACCGAACTGATCATGCGCAGGCAGGTGGTGTTAGAGGCAAAGATTTTAGAAGTGCAACTATCCGATGGCTATCAAAGCGGCATTAACTGGACCGCCTTGGCTGACCCCGGCAGCAATAATAGCTTAGCCTTTGGCCTTAGTGGCTCGTCACCTGCCACGGCTGCCGGTGGCGTATTTGGCTTGGCTTTTGATACCGGCGATTTCTTCGGGGTGATTCAGTTACTGGAAACCCAGGGCAATGTGCAGGTGTTATCCAGCCCAAGAATATCAACGGTTAATAATCAGCAGGCGGTAATTAAAGTGGGCCGGGATGAGTTTTTTGTCACCCAGGTGTCTAATACTACAACGACCTCTTCCGGCGGGACTACTAGTAGCCCCGAAGTGGAATTGACGCCGTTCTTTTCAGGCATAGCCTTAGATGTTACCCCGCAAATCAGTGGTGATAATGAAATTATTCTGCATATACATCCTTCAATTAGCGAAGTGTCTGATCAAGTTAAGATAGTGAGTTTAGGTGACTCGGTGTTGGAGTTACCTTTAGCGCTAAGCACCATACGTGAAACTGATAGCATCGTGTATGCTCGCAGCGGTGATGTGGTGGTATTGGGCGGCCTGATGCAAGACACTGCGGTAGAAGATAACTCCGGTATGCCGGGTTTATCGGATATCCCTTTGCTAGGGCATTTATTTACCCAAGAGCGTAATAAAACCGTTAAAAGCGAATTGGTGATTTTGCTTAAGCCCGTTATCGTCGGTGCCGATGGCATGACGGAGTCGCTGAATGAATCAGCGCGACGCTTCGACCAGTTTCGCGATGCCATGGAGCCCATGTACTTTGGGCGACAATAGGCTAGCGTTTTGCTAAGCGGCAACAATTATGTATAACGAATACTTTGGGTTAAAAGAACAGCCATTTGGTTTAACACCCAATACCTCGTACTTTTTTAATGTCAGGGCCTATCGCGAAGCCTTTAATATGTTGCGCGTAGCGCTAAGCAATGGCGAGGGTTTTATTAAGGTAGTCGGTGAGGTCGGTACCGGTAAAACCTTATTATGTCGCAAGTTATTAAACAGTTTAGGCGATGACTATTACAGCGCTTATATCCCCAATCCATTTTTAAACCCCGCGGCTTTATATAAGGCCTTGGCGGAAGAGTTGGGGGTGAAATGTAAAACCCGCGATGGCATCAATGAATTTCAAAAAGCGATTAATGAACGTTTAATTGAGCTAGTGGCTGAAGGTAAGCGGGTAGTGCTGATAATTGATGAAGCGCAAACCATGCCCGAAAAAACCTTAGAGGCGCTACGCTTAATTTCCAACTTAGAAACCGAAACCAGTAAATTAATCCATATCGTTTTATTTGGCCAGCCTGAGTTAGATAGACTGCTAGCCTTGCACGAATTGCGGCAATTAAAACAGCGCATCACTTTTTCCTGCCAGTTAACACCCATGGATACCGATGGTGTGGGCAGCTATATACAGCATCGATTAAACACCGCTGGCTATCATGGTGAGCAATTGTTTCACAGCAGTGCTGTGGTTTTGGTTGCTAAGGCCAGCAGAGGGGTGCCTAGGCTGATTAATATGTTGTGCCATAAATCTTTAATGTGCGCCTATGGTAAAGGGGTAAAACAAATCGAGAGGCGGCATGTGTTGGCGGCAATTAATGATACCGAGGATGCGGTATTACCTAATGTATTGATGCGTTGGTTTTGGAGTGTATGCTCGTGAGTTTAGTGAATGACATGCTCAATGATCTAGAAAAACGTCGCGTAGATCAGCCTGCCCAAAGTGAAAATTTAGAATGGTTAACCGCGCAGGCTCCTGCGCGCAAAAAAACCAAACGACCTTGGTATGCGCTGTTGTTGGTGCTGACTTTAGCCACAGTGGCAATCGTATTGTGGCAGCAGTACCGAGCGCCATCTAGTCTCGTTGATGCACAGAAAATACTTATACAGGCTGAGCAAGCAAAGCCTAATGATGCCTCCGCGCTTAACAACAAGTCCATGGAAAATACTAGCCCTGCGCAAGCGCCGGCACAGCCTACTATAAGCGCGATAAACTTTGAACCAACTGCCGAGGGTTTACAGGTACATATTGTGGCCACGCAATCACTGGATTATCAGCTGACTAATAATCAGCGCCAGTTAGCGATAACTTTTAATCAGGTGCTTGCGCAATTACCACCGCACTTGGCGTCGGCGCAAGCACCGGTGAGTGCCGTCTCATTTCGCCCGTATAAAGAAGGCATGGTGCTGCTGTTTGATTTACAGCAGGCGGTATTGGTAAAGCGCGAGCGTCAGAACGGTGAGCAGTTAAGTTTATTGTTAGTGGCTAAGCCCTCTCCCGTGGTTAGCGGCCCTAAGCCTGTCGCCATAGCAGCCAAGCCCGTGGCCATACAAAACATCGCGCCTGCCCAGCGTGTAAAAACCAGTACGCCTTTAACTGTGGGCCAACAAGATACGCTTACGGTTAAAGAGGCCAATAGTGCCATACGCAGTGGCGACGAAGCCGCCGCCGAAGTGCTGCTGCGAAGATTTATCCAGCGCCACCCGCAGGCGCTAGCTAGCCAGGTACTATTGGTTGAGCTGTTAATAAAACAAAATCGTCACACCGACGCTCAGGCTGCCTTAGATACGCAGCCCAACCTTGTTGCCCAGGCTAGTGCCTTGCGTCGTTTGCAGGCGCATTTGTTGGTGCTTAACCAGCAGCCTGAAAAAGCGGTGCAGTTATTATTAAGCAAGCAGCCTGATCTTAAATCGGAAACCCCTTACTACGAACTGTTGGCTATGGCGGCGCAGCGCGCTAAGCAATATCCATTATCCATACAAGTGTATAAAAGCTTGTTGCGCTTTGATTCCGGGCAGGGTTCATGGTGGGTGGGCTTGGCGATATCACAAGAGTTAGCGGGCTTAAAAGCCGATGCGCGAGCTGATTTTTTACAGGCTATGCGCGCAGGCCGTATTAATCAATCGCTGCGTGACTATGCCCGCAGCCGCTACGAGGCCTTAGCTGGCGCTGTAAACGTTTATCCATCATCGACAGTAGAGGGTGCCAATGGCGAATAATAAAGAAGTGAAAAAAATTCGTTTAGGTGACTTGCTGATTAGCAAAGGTTTAATTAGCGATCAGCAGCTGGGCGATGCCTTAGCGTCACAAAAAACCAGTGGCAAAAAACTGGGCAGGGCGTTAATCGATTTAGGTTTTATCGAAGAAGACGCCATGCTCAACCTGTTGTCGCAGCAATTGGCCGTGCCTTTTATACAGCTGCGCAACTACGATTTTAACTTTGACTTAACCGCACGTCTGCCGGAAACCTATGCTCGCCGCTATAGGGCGGTGGTGTTAAAAGAGCAAGACGGAAACATACTGATTGGTATGGCCGACCCCACCGATATTTTTGGCTTTGATGAGCTGTCACGCATTGTTCAGCAGCCCTTAGACTTGGCAGTAGTACGTGAGTCTGAGCTATTGGATTCGCTGGACATATTGTATAGACGCACCGATGAAATCTCGTCGCTGGCTGAAGAGCTGGGCGATGAGATGGGCGACGACGAGGGCGATATAGATTATCTAGAAGCCACCGGCGCCGAAGATGCGCCAGTGGTTAAATTACTGCGCTCTATCTTTGAAGATGCTGTGCAGGTTAAAGCCTCCGATATACATATAGAACCCGATGAAACTGTATTGCGCATACGTCAGCGGGTAGATGGTGTGTTACAAGAGCATGTCATGAACGAAAAGCGTATCGCCCCGGCGCTAGTGCTGCGCTTAAAGCTGATGTCAGGTTTAAATATTTCCGAAAAACGCCTGCCCCAAGATGGTCGTTTTAATATATCGGTAAAAGGTCGCAGCATCGATGTGCGTATCTCCACCTTGCCGGCCCAGTTTGGTGAGTCGGTGGTAATGCGTTTGCTGGATCAGGGCGACGGTGCCATAGATTTAAATCACGTGGGCATGCCCAAAGATTTACTGGCAAGATTCCGCCGCCAAGTGACCAGACCCCATGGTTTGATTTTGGTTACCGGGCCTACCGGTAGCGGTAAAACCACCACGCTCTATGGCGCACTACAAGAGCTAAACAAAGCCGAAAAGAAAATCATTACCGTAGAAGATCCGGTGGAATACACGTTGCCGCGTATTACTCAGGTGCAGGTAAACGAAAAAATTGGCCTAGGCTTTGGCCAAGTGCTGCGCTCCACCTTACGGCAAGATCCCGATATATTGTTAATCGGCGAGATTCGTGACCAAGAGACGGCAGAAATCGCCGTCCGTGCCTCGCTCACCGGTCACTTAGTGCTATCTACCTTACATACCAATGACGCTATTACCTCTGCTATGCGCTTAATTGACGTTGGCCTGGAAGGCTATTTGGTGGCTAGTTCGTTGCGGGCGGTAGTGGCTCAGCGTTTGGTGCGCCGCATCTGTGAAAGTTGCCGCCAGCCCTATCAGCCCTCCGCGCAAGAGCAGCAATGGTTACGGGCTTTAGTCAGTGACGTTGAAAACATGACGTTTAGTACTGGGCGTGGTTGTTCCCATTGTAATCACACCGGTTACCGCGGTCGTATAGGTATTTTTGAATTACTAGAAATTGATAATGAAATGGCCGATGCGCTGCGGGTATCTGACCCTATCGCTTTTGCCAGTGCCGCGAGAAAGCAGCCCGGCTTTAAGCCGCTAACCCTGTGCGCGCTGGATTTTGCCGTGCAGGGGGTTACCTCCATAGACGAAGTGCTGCGAGTGTCTGAACAAATAGCGGAAGAGGGCGAGGTTAAGGTTATAGAGCCGGTACCGCAACAGCCTGAGGCAGAGGCCTAAGCCATGGCGCAGTTTACCTATAGAGGCAGGGACCGCGGTGGCGAGCTAGTTTCCGGTACCTTAGAGGGTTTGTCGATGGATGCGGTGGCCAGCCAGCTACAGGGGCGTGGGGTAACCCCCATAGCTATAGCCGAAAGCGTAGAAAAAAAGGCTTTAGAGCTGCCCTCTTTATTTAAACAAAAGGTCGCCTTAGAAGAGCTGATTATGTTCAGCCGGCAAATGTATAGCTTAAACCGGGCTGGGGTGGCGATTAACCAGTCCATACGCGGTATGGGGGCATCAGTTACCAATGAAACCTTGGCGAAAGTGTTGCTGGATGTGGGCAATACCCTCAACACCGGTGTGGCCTTATCCAGCGCCCTGCGCCGTCACGGTGAAATATTTGATGAGCTGTATGTCAATATTGTACAAGTGGGTGAAAACACCGGTAGGTTAGATTTGGCTTTTCAGCAGCTGGCGCAATATCTGTCCTTAGAAAAAGACACTAGGCGGCGCATTAAAACCGCCGTGCGTTATCCCATGTTTGTGCTTATCGCCATCAGTATAGCGATAGTGGTATTAAACTTATTCGTAATACCGGTGTTTGCCGATATGTTTGCGAAGTTTGGTGCCGACCTACCTTGGGCCACTAAGGTGCTGATAGGTACCTCTTGGTTTTTTGTCAATTACTGGCATCTGTTGGCGGTGGGCATAGTGCTGCTGGTTTTTGGGGTACGTTATTACTTACAAACCGATGACGGTGAGCGTTGGTGGGATAGAAGCAAGCTGCGCATACCCTTAATCGGCAGCATCTTAGAGCGTTCTATGCTGGCGCGTTTTAGCCGCTGCTTTGCCATGATGTTGGGCTCGGGGGTGCCGCTAATACAGGCGTTGGATTTAACCGCCAAGGCGGTGGGCAATCGCCATATAGGCGAAAAAATTAGTGGCATGCGCGATGGCATACAACGGGGCGAGAGCTTGCTACGCACCTCCACCCAATCACAGATGTTTACCCCGCTAGTGTTGCAAATGCTACAAGTGGGCGAAGAAACTGGCCAGATTGACGAGCTATTGGCTGAAGTGGCGCTGTATTACGAAGAAGAGGTGGATTACGACCTGCAAAACCTCAGCAGCATGATAGAACCCATATTAATCGTGTGTATAGCCGGTATAGTGATGGTCTTGGCGCTGGGTATCTTCCTGCCTATGTGGGACATGATGAGTGTGATGCAGGGGAAATAAGGCGAGTCGCTAGTTGATAGTCGCTAGTCACTAGATGAACGGCAGAAAGTAGTTGACAGGCGCTAGCCACGAGCAAAAAT
>TARA_R110000868_G_scaffold79604_35_pt1 | contig 15257 bp, 15 predicted proteins | sample TARA_R110000868 | Tara Oceans TARA_R110000868 (sample SAMEA4397489) | marine metagenome | biome: Polar Biome; feature: [SRF] surface water layer (ENVO:00010504); material: water (ENVO:00002006), including particulate matter (ENVO:01000060) such as... | depth 5 m | reverse complement strand
TCAACCACGAGAAGTCATGCTTGCGTTCCTGCCAGCGATTGTGCAGCCAGTAGTCCACCGCATACGCGATACCCCTGCCCAATTCCCCGCGACCGAGCGAGTATCCGCGACCGTACTTGACACCTTTGTGGAGGTGGGCATACCATGTCTTCTTGTTGACCATGACCTTACCACCACCGAGCCACGTCTTGCAGCCCAGTTCCTGAAACTCCTGCACGAAGTTGCCGTAGGCTTTGCGATCCATTGGACCGATGCGCTTCCACTGGTCCCGATGCATGAACCAGCATGACCCCTGCGAACTCATTTCTTCGTCGAGCAGGACGTCCTTCTTGCGACGGGCTTTCTCGGGCCACACGGTCCCGTGCAGTCCCCCACCGGGCTTGTCGGGATGGAACGGAAAACTCAGGTAGTGGTAGTCCACGGGCGCCTTGCCGTTTTCGAGGAACGTCCATTCCTCGGGTTCCAGACTGTAGCGACGGGGGACGACCATCCAGTCGGTGTCGCAGTCCGCCTTGAGCACCAGATCGAAGCCCTCATCGAGCATACAATGCGCGTCGAGCTTCATGAGGAACTCACCCGTCGCGATGTCACATGCGACGTTGATCGCGTTGCGCATACCCGTGGCGACAGGGTTATACAGGATGACGACACGCGGGTCTTCCTTCGGCATCGGCACGGGCCAATACCCTTCTAGGACGACGATGATTTCGATGTCACCACGCGCCTTCGTGAGGATGTCTTCGACGGTCTTATTGAGGAAACGTTCGTTACGGGAAGGGATAATGAGGGATACGCGTGACTTGACCATAATAAGGGTTCTCCAGTGGGAAGGCAGTCACGCGTATTTAGTTGTCTGCGCGGAGAGGGTTATTTGTACACGATAGCGTCGATCAGGTCGTCGATGTCGTAACCCATCTTCTTCGACAGCGCGCCGAACTGTCTGTCAAATTCGCGTTCCGTTCCGGCGAGTCCCGAGCTAACAATATCGGTCACCGCGTTATAGAGGTCGCGAACGGCCGCCCGAATATCACCCGTGGGTCTGGCAGGATATTGCTTGAGAAGTTTCGCGCCCGAGGATTCCTTGCGTGTGCCGCGGTCATTGTCGAGCAAACTATCCAACCAATCACGGAAGAACCCGTACAGTTCCTTGTAGTTCTTGTCGCTAATGACCAGCGCCGGCGCTCTCGACTTTGCTTCACGAATAATCATGCTCTTCCCGAGTTCGCGCATGAAGCGTTCGAACACCTTGATCTGAAGCTTCTTCACTTGCGCGGGGGTCTTGACGGTTTCGGTCTTGATCATCGTGTCGAGAGCTTCGACCTGTGACTGAGCGAGCACGCCGGCGTTCCACACCCACTCTTTTGACTCGCGCAGTCCGCGCACGAACGCATCGGGTGCTGACGGGTCCGCGACGATATCCGCCGCGGTCGCGAGGAAGAAATCGTCGGCAACCACATCCCCACGCACGGACGACTCGATGGTGCCGACGCCACGGGAGGACACGCCGAACTTGACGCCTTCGTCAATGAACGACTTGACAATCTTCCCGAACGGGGTATCCATGATCTTGGCGCGGCCAATGAAGTCCGTCCCGTTGGATTCCAACGAGGTGATCATGTGGGACACGCGGTCCAGATTGATACTCGGGGAGTCGGGGTGTCCAAGCTCACCGAGGGCACGGTTCTGAAGCACGAATTCTTCGTTGTACCGTGCGACTTCGCGCGACAGGACTTCCATCGGGTAGAGTCGTCCATTCCGATTCTTCACTTCGGCCTGAAGAAACACGCCCTCAATGACGTAGGACTTACCCCCACCATCGACCGACTCGACGAGCGGCTTAACGTGTTCGACGACTTCTGCTAAGAGACGCATGATTGTTAGACCTTTTTCCCGTTCCGTAGATCGGAACGATAATCGTCGGCGCATTCGTCGGCAACGTCCTTATCGAAGAACCCACCTTCCTTCAGCTTGCCGTTGATATAGACGCCCCAGTTCTTCGATCCTTCTTGCTTCTTTACGACGACACCCCAACTGTCGGCGGCTTCCTTGAAGGCTTTCCGTGCGGTACCAACCGCGAATCGAACGGGGTTCGACTTGGACAGCTTGTCCGCCGCCGCTTGAGCAGCCGCGCGGGAGCTATAGGTCGCCTGACGCGTGATACCCGCCGCGGACCACGCGGGACCGCTGTAGGACTCTGTTTCAGGGGACCGAGACGACTTGTAGACAACAAACGCCTCCGCCTCTTCCGCGAAGATGGTCTGCCGTTCCTGCTGAAGACGATCAGCAACCTTCTGCTGCATGACTTCCGCAAACACACGGTTCGCGTCGGACCACTGCGCCCCACGGACGGCTTGGACGAGTTGCGTGAAGGAGTTCATGGGTTAGCCCTCGATATCTTCGTAACCCGCGCCACAGGCGGGGCAGGACGGTTCCTCTTCGGTGCTGTAGAAGGTCTTCTTGCACTTGGCCATCAGACACTTGAAGCGCATCGACTTGGCTTCCGAAACAGACTTCGGATACGCGCTCGCTAGGCGAGGTTTGTCTGCGTAACACGCACGACAGACAAGACCGTCTTTCGTCTTCCATCCCTTGTCCGCGTACTCGGGTTCACCACACGCGGCGCAGGCAACCGCTTTCGCTTCTTCCTTGAAGATGGTCTGACGTTCCTGCTGAAGACGGTCAGTAACCTTCTGCTGCATAATCTCGGCGAAGACGCGGTTCGCGTCAGACCACTGGGCTCCGCGAACGGCTTGAGCGAGTTGTGTAAATGAATTCATGGTATGCTCCCTTACGGAATCGCGACGCCCGCGAAGCCCTTGGTTTTACGGAACTCGACCACCACCGAATAGGCGGCTTTCGCGCTCGTGGTGGTATAGGTGCTGGTGTAGACATGCCCTGTGGCATTCAGCATGGCGTTGGGCAGGAGTCCGGGGAGCGCGTTCTTCCCGTAGTACCCCGCGCCCGACAAGAGGATGACAGGTGCCACAAACGGCGTGGTGTTCGCATAGACACCACCGTACCCCAATTCCACCGTCATATCGGGGTCCACGCTATACCAGATGCCCGAAACATCGAGTGTCCGCGGCGGCGTGGTCTGCGCACCCGACGCCTTGAGCGCGGTGTTACTGGTATTGTAGAGCGTGGTTCGAATCGTTTCGCCGTCGGTGAACGCGGTGTTCCCCGTCAGGTTCACGACCGTGAGTTTCTTTTCCGCCTTCTTCCACTCCACGACGCGAGCGGTCGCATTCGATGTCTGACCGAGAATGGTTTCGCCCGGCACAAAGACGCCCGTATTGGCGTTCTGCACTTCCAAAACAAAAGTCCGAGCGGCTAGGGTCTCGACGTTGATCTTGAGCGCATCGGCTTCGTCAGTCCCGTTGGAAGTGAAATACAAGAACTTCGCAATGAGCTTCGAATCCGTGTCGAGAATAATCTGGACGTTCGCAGTGCCTGTTGTAATAGCCATAGCGTCTTATTTAGCGTTACCGAAACGCTTCGAAGCAGGATGGGGCGCTTGCCCGACATTGCTGTCATCCTTGGGTTTGAAATTGGCATTGGTATTACCTGCCGGTGAATTGGCTTGACGGAGTGCCTCATCTGCTTCGTTGTCGAAGTTCATGCTATTGGCCCCGAATGCGGGGTCCATGCCCATACCCGGTGGGACTTGTGGCGGACTCTCACGATTGTCCTCGGCGATCTGAACAATCTCGTCTTCGGTCAACTTGAGAATTTCGCGCTTCACGAACTGCTCAGAGTAATACCGTCCGACGAAGGGGTCGATCTGTGATACGAGATTCAGACGCGTGGTCATGATCTCGTTCATCTTGAGTTCTTCGAAGTAGGAATCCTGCTGCCACGTATAGCGGATGCTGTCCTTGACATCATACCACTCGCGCTCGGTCATGATGTTCTTGAGTCGAAGCTGACGCTCAAGAATCTGGTCGAAGAGGTGACTGAACTGCGTCTGGAGACGGTGAATGAACTTGTTGAAACGGAGTTCGTCGCGGGTGATTTCCGACGCCCGACCGAGGTTGAATCCCTGTCCCTGATCGATACGGCTCGGGGGGAGTCCAAGCGCACGGTAGAGCTTGCGGCGGAAGTACTCCACGTCTTCCATCTCCCCAAGGTTCTGACCGCCGGGGAGCGTGGTGATTTCGGTACCCTTGCCACCTTCCTTACGGGGCAACCAGAAGTCTTCCAGCATCGACATGAACTTGCGGTCGTCGCGAATCTCGCCCGTGGCCACGTCGTAGACCAGCTTATTGCGGTACTTCTGCATGATGCTGTAGAGGTACTGCTCGGCTTTCTGCGTCGGCAAGTTACCGACATCGATGTAGAACACGCGCCGCTCGGGTGCGCGGGAGACACGGTAGATGACCGACGAGTCTTCGATCATGCGGAGCAAGTTCAGCGGCTTGATGGCTTTGTGTAGCCACGAGAGAACCGATTTCTTGTTGGAGTCGTAGAGTCCTGACGGGCAGAACGCGACCGCATCGGACGCGACACGAATACCGCTGGTCTGCATTCCCGCTGCGCTGGCAGACGCCGACATCCCCTGTCCGCCGTTGGGCGAGACGAACCCCATTGGATTGAACACGTAGTATTCGCGAACGACTTCCACGATGTCGAACTGCGTTTCCTGATGACGCTTGCGGGCGACTTCGCGGACCTTACGGATGGTGCGCGGGTCCACGATGCGGACTTCCTGAATACCCGACTTCGGTGCGCTCTCGTCCACCATAAGATGCACGTAGAGTCGTCCGTCGATATACCACTGACGGAGGACCGTGTAGGCATCCTTGTGGAAATTCATCATCTTGAGAATGTTGATAAACTCCGCTTGAACACGCGCTTTGATGGGGTCTTCAAGGTCGGCAAAGTCGAGGTTCAAAGACACGGGCAGACGGTCGGTGTCCTGCACGACAATTTCGTTGATGATCTGGTCAATGGCTTCATCGACTTCCGCGATGATCTGCATCTCACGATACCGATTGATTAGCTGGAAGTCATCGACAACGCTGCCGTCGAGGTCAAGATAGTAGCCAAAGTATCCACCAGCCGAACCAAATTGGACGTTGAGCGATCCGTCTTGGTTATCCGGCGGGACGAAACTAATCGTATTACTCGTCGGCTTCGTGAGCGAGGTCGTGGGTGCCGACGATGTACGATTGAACTGGAACTCGAAACCAAATAGGCGCGGCATTATTCCGCTCCTTTAGGACGACGATTTGAACCGCGACGCTTGGCGCTTTCGCTCATTTTGATTCTCGTTTCAAGTGAATACTGACGACCGACACATCGCTTATGACCCTTTGCCGCAGCACTCATTTTTTCTTTGGCGTCTTGTGTGTGCTTCTTCCCAAAGAAATTGTTTTGCTCACCAATATGTGATTTGGCGGCGAGACTCATTCGCTGTCTGGCTTCAGGGGTCCGCTGGCGACGCATCTTCGCTTTGGTTTCCTCAGTATGTTTCATTCCCAAACGAATTTGGTGTCCCGGTGCAAACCCAGTTCCACCGACCGCAAGATTGTACGTGTCGGGACGCTGCACGAACGCTTCGTCTACGAGTTCCGCTTCGACGCTGAACATCTCTTGGGGTGTCGCGCAGGTATGGAGGATGGTTTTCTGGAATGCGGCGCGACCATACTTGCTAATAGCACGTTTGATCTTGTTACCGGAACCCATGTACGAGTCTAATGGATCGCCGGCATGTGCGCCGATGTAAATTTTCCCATTGACCGTATTGGTAATCTGGTACACGTAATATGCCACAGGTGGGTGTCACTTTCTAAAAGGAGAGGGTGAGTTTCCCCACCCTCTCCTCTCGCATTATTTATCCGTTGATGCCGACGTTGACATCGACTGTCACCGACGGGTTATCGCGCGTGGGGATTTGCCCCGCAACCGTCCACCACTGGTAGGCGAACGTGACCGAGAACGTTTCGATTTGATTCGTCGCGTTCCAGTCAACAGGAATCGGAGCGATTTCGGTGGGGAACATTCCCACGAAATTGTAGGCGCGCAGACGGTCACCCTGACGACCGAACTGTGTGAGGGTACCATCGGTGGTGTAGCCACCCGACGCATTGCCGCCACGATACTGCATCACAGCATCGCGATGTCCTGCCATACGGTCGGACCATTCCTCCATCGCACGACGAATGGCGAAGTTCTCGTCGTTGACGATGGTGACGTTGAGCGAAGCGAACTCGCGGTCACCAGCGACTTTGATCTTACGACCGAAGTAGGGGATTTCGATGGACCCGACTGTGGATCCCGGGATCTCGGCGATCTGCACCATAAAGCGGGACAGGGTTTCGGCGAGTCGCCCCGTGGTCACGGTCGGCGGCCAACGGAGTTCCATTTCGAACAACGTTGGACGCGCACCACCGTTGAGTAGCGTGTTGCGAAACTCGTCTTGATTGAAAGGCATAACGTCTTAGACTCCTTCGTATGTGATGCGATTGCGATTAGACCGTTCCAACAACTTCTTGGAAGGATACGCCGCTGCGGACAGCGACGAAATTCAACTGGACGAAGTTGATCGAGCGATTCGGCTTCACATAGATGTCACCCACAAACTGATTCGAATCGATCACCTGTGAGGTGTTGTTGGTACCGTCGCAGACCACCAAGAAGTCCGTGACACCCCGGCGTGCCTTCACGTCGCGGAGGAACGGCTCCACCGCATTGCGGAAGCGGTTGCGGGTGTATTCGTCGTTGAAGTCGAACAACTGATCCTTGGCGTAGCGAGCAATGGTCTTCTCCAACACGATGAACAACCGGCGAACGTTGATGCGGTCGAACGCGCTCGGGCGGCTCAACAGGGTCTTGTCGCCGTAGAGGACGACACCCTGTCCCGGGAACGACACCACCGGGTTAACCCCGATCTTGTAGAGGTCGTCACGGTCGGTCTGCTTCGCGCAGGGGAATGCGAGCTTGACCACGTTCTTGATGTTGCCGCGGGTGAATCCCGCTGGCGAGAACCACGGGTCGTTCGTCGTATCGGTACGGGCAGCAAGTCCCGCGATATCACCATTGAGCGGAACCCAACGGTAAACATCGTTGTACTTGTCGTACTGATACTTCCAACCGCTGTCCATGACGGCGTAGCTGCTGGACGGGAGGTTGTTGCGGTCAGTGGTGATGTCATCGACTTCACTACCGACGTTGTTGACGACGCTGACCTTGCGCGGCGAGAGGCACGCCATGCAGTCCTTACGCGTTTCGGCGATGTTGTTGATGACGTAGGCACCCACCGTCGATGGTGTCGCCGGTCCCGTGATCAGCAAGGACACATCTACGGTATCGGCATTTTCGAACTGGTCCCATGCGGTTTCGATTTCCGCATCGGTGATGTTCTCATTCGCATCGTTGCCACCGGCGAGGGTAGACACGTAGGGAAGCACGGCACTACCGAACGTGAGTCCTGCCGCAGCCGAACCCCAATTGGTCGTGGTACCCTGATGCGCGAGCCACCAGACATACGCGGAGTTGCGGTCCAGCACCGTCACGTAGTAGTTGGCGTCACCGTTGAGGGTCTTGGCATCTGAGGCCTTGGAGAGGTACGCATACTTCTCAAGCACCGTTCCCGGCGTACCCGTGAAGACGCCCGTGGCGTCAACCACAACGGCGTGGAGTTCGTCTCCCGAGCCACCACGAAGGTTCGCGAAGGAACTGGTTCCCGGCTCACCGTCGAAGTAGGACCAGTATTCCCATCGACGTGTCCAGTTACCTGACGTGTAGGTGTTCGACACAGTAGTCGAAGTTGCCAACGTGAGGGCAGTCGCATTCGTGATAGACGAAATCTGGTAGGGAGTACCCGCGACGACGAGGTAATCGCCAGCAACGAGGTCGGTCGCAAACGCGGTGCCTGAACCCGTGACCGTGGTGTTACCCGCAGTCGTGGTGATGGAGCCGGTGACGTTGGCATCGACGAACGCGAGTGCGCTCGGGCAGATGCTGACCTTGACCGAGTTACCCATGTCCCCCGGATACTTCGCCACAGCGAGACCGTACCCCGATACACCCGAGGCGTAGGAATCGTCATGCTCTGCGTCGTTCTTGATGAGAATACCGTAGCTAGCCACCGTGTTTGCCGTGACGTTCGCGGCGAGCGCGGTCGTGAGGGTCAAAGACGTAGCGTTGGTAATGCTACTGACGATGGCCGTCGTGACACCATTCAAGAGCAGCTTCTGTCCCACAACAAAATCCGTCACGAACGAGGTGCCGATACCGGTGACCACCGCAGACGAGGTGTTCGCGGTGACAGTACCGTTGGCGGTCTTGGCACTGGCGGTGGAGTTCAATGCGCGGGCGCTGATCGCACGAACCACCCTCAACTGGTTGGAGTACGCGAGAAAGGACTGCGCAGCAAACCAATATTCATACACGTTTGAATCAGGCTTACCGAATAGCTGTACAAGCTCTTCTTCCGATCCAACGTTGACTACATCGAGTGCTGGACCCCACTGAAAGGGACCGGCGAAACCCGCGGCAGACAATGACACGGTTTGTACACCCGCAGTCAAATCGACTTCAGAAATGTTGACACCGGGCGATACCTGAAATGCCATAGAACTGTCTCCTTCGCAACGGAGTTCTAGAAAACAAAAAGAATTTACGTGCCGTCGAACTGTTTAGACGGCTGAACATGTGTATTTAGGGCTTTCCCTTTTTCAGCTTTATTACCAGAAATCGTCACGGTCGGGTTCCACATCCCATACCGCTTGTCCGTCATTGACGGTTTCGTGGAGCGTCACGAACGTGGCATCGATGATCCCTTCAAATGGCTCGTCCAGCGTCACGGGGACATACTGGTTCATGAGCATTTTGCGCATCGACAGCCCCACGTAGTTTTCGAACCCCTGCTGACCCGTCAACCACCCGAGAATAACCAGTGTCATGACGGTATCGTCGTGCGCCGGTGGTTGGGCTTCCCACCGGTCCCCGTTCGCGACAAACGTGGTCAACTCGCGGATGGTGTCGTAATCCACAATCAAAAGCTGGTCTTTGTCCACCATCGCACGGAGACCCGCGCACCCGACACGCTTGGTAGCCTGCGTCATCTTCAGACCCAAGCGGGACTTGGGGTGGAATCCTCCGCCCAGAATCTGTCCACGCTTCGGATGCGCTCGGATGAACAGGATGTTCTCGTATTCCAGTTCGCTGTGGAGCATGTCTGCGACAATCATCCCCACGTCGTTGACTTCGGCAAGGATAAACGCATTACAGTAGTATTCCCCAAGATCCTTGACAATGGGGGCAAACAACTGCGGACTGAGACTGTTCTGACGATAGACCGCCACCTGACGGAACGGGGAGATAGATACGTCGAAAATGCTCATCACACTGTAGTCGAGGTCTTGTCCCTGCGACACGTCGACAGTCGCCACATAGATGTGGGCGGGGCCCTCGTCACTGGCACGAATGGGACGCGCGTATATCTTGAGGGGTCCAGAGATTTCGATGGGGGTCACGAACGACATCTGGGCAAGCTTCTTCGCCGGAATCAGTGTGTTCGATGACCCTTGGAACGAACAATTGTGGGAAACGACATCATTGGTGTAGAAGGCTTGCTCAGGATGGTCAACATCAACTGGATCAAAGAGCATCCGAGTGGTGCCGCGAGCAATACGGTCGACCACAACCGATGCGCCTTTACTGATAAGGACGTTACCAGCAGTCAACTCTTCTAGTGTGACATACCCATTAGCGGTTAGCACACGATGTAATGGGCTGCCTTCAAGTAGACAAACATCCTTAGCAAATATAGAAATCGTTTCGTTGGTAATAAAATGCAACCCCCGAAAACTGCGAAATCCGACGGGGGTTAAAATTTCATATCGTGTGTTCGGCAGAAACATCGTGTAATGACTTCCCTTTAACTAACCGAGCATTGATTCCTTTTCGCATCTGCGACCATTTGGCTTTGGTTTCGTCGCTGTGCGTCCATCCAACACGTACATGTTTAGCACATCTCAACTTAGCCGACGCACTCATTTTCAGTCGGCTTTCCTCGCTATAGCGATATCCACGAGTGGTGAAATGTGGACTGTCATGACCACAACCTTTTCCTGAATGTGTGAGATTCAATCCATTCGGGGTCAAGCTGTTGTGTTCGGAAATAAATTGTTCTTCTTCGCGAAAAACTGCAATATCCGTACTTTGTTTGATAATCTCTACAGTAAACGTTGTATCACGAAATCGCTCCGTTGATTTGTGTTGATACATGCGATTTTTGAACCGTTCGGTGTCCGTTGTGCCGATGTAGATTTTCCCGTCTGCGCGGGTGAGCTTATAGATAATGTATTCCTTCACGACTCTATTTAGGAGCATTCAAAGTTCAATAACCAGCCAGCGGCACTTCACTAAGCATACGATCGTACAATACACCAATAGGCAACGTCTCGACCTCCTGAGTAATCATATCACGCACAGTGACCGTTGTGTCGTAGACAACCGATTCAAATTCCTGCTCCCACGCTTGCTCGGACCCGAGGTTCTTTCGAATGATGTCGGCCCACGCTTCGTCGCGGCCGGGCACGTCCCGCCACGTGAATCCGATAGACTTGTAGGTGTTGCGGTTCTCTTCGGCATCGTTCCAGATTTTCCAGAACAGGTTATACCCATTCGGTGTCGAGACGATGAACAGCTTGGTCGTCTTACCCGACGAGATCGCCGGGAACACGGAGGTCATGAAGTCTACCGCGATGTTCTCGGGCACGAATGCAAATTCATCGAGGAACAGGATGTTGAACGTGTCACCACGGACAGCATTCGCGGAGGTGCTTTCCGCGCGTACGCGAGCGCCCGACGCGAGCTTGATCAGCTTCTGGTCCCACTTGAGAATCCCTTGCTTCAGGAAGCGGGGGAGTAGCTCATAGGACTGCTTCAGACGGTCGAGCAGACCAATCGCTGTGGCTTCCTTGTTGGCGAGAATACCAACACTGACGTCAGGATGGAACAGGATGTACCAGAGGAAGTACCCGCAGACCACCACCGTAGACTTGCCGCTCTGACGCGACAGCTTACAGATGACGAAGCGGTTCTCTTGGAACGCCTTGATGATCTCTTCCTGAAATGGCCACATCTGGAATGGGACGATACCGTGGTCCACATGCACAATCTTGACGTAGGTGTTGATGAAGTGAAACGGGTCGTTCTTACACTTGATATACTCCTTCAGTTCCGCTTCCGTGAGCGAGATTTTCGAACTCGGCAGCGGGAGATTGGAGTTCCCATTATATCCGGCATCGGGGTCAAACGCGTTCTTTGGCATTTATCGAATCCACATCCACGAATAGACACCCACAGTTTGTCCGTTGCGCTCTAGCATCTCGGGTTCACCGAGCACAAACCATGTGGGAATACGGTACGCTTGTATGTAGGCGTTGACTGCCCATGTGACCTTCCCGCAATGGGCATCGTCCGCCCACCAGCGTTCCTTGGTATCCAGCACCAAATCATGCCCCGCAACAACGCCGCCGGGACGCACCTTCTTCACCCATGACTCCAAATCCTCGGCAGCCCCTCGGAAGGTATGGTCCCCATCGATGTAGACGAAATCGAGGGAGGCATCTGCAAAGGTCTTGGATGCGCTGTGACTGCGGTTGTGAAGGAAGTGATATCGTGGAAGGTGTCCGAGACGCGCCTTGGCCTGACGCGTGTGACGAATATCCACGCCGTAGAGTTCCGCATCGGGGTGTCCTTGGAGAATCATCTCCGAGAATTCCCCGTTGGCGACACCAATTTCGGCACCTCGATGGCAGTCGAGCGCCTTCAGGAGCTTACCAAAATCCCGTCGATGGACGCCCGGAATCGCGATAGGGGAACCGTGGGACAGGTCAATACCGTAGATGTCAATGAGATACTGGAGTTGTGGGGTCATCCTCATGTCCTTTCAGAGCGCACGTTGGGTAACGTCCGTCACCGCCAATTGCTGGCAGTCTACTCTGGTTGTGATGCTTTTTGCATTTGTTGAAGCTCGCGGAGCAAGTCTGAAGCGTGTCCGACGAATACAGCTTTTTCGATATTGACTTGCCCCGCAGTCGGCGCCTCAGCGGGCTTCGTGCGCTGATTCCGTTCCCGTGTGACCTTCTCGCGGGACGAGTGGAGATTCAAGAGTTCTTTGTTAGCTTGGACGATGGCGGTCAACATGCCGCCGAGCACCTGATACGCAATCGGGTTGTCACCAGACTCGGCGAGTTGCGCGGCAGCGTCCATGGCGGTGCGCACGAGTTCGATTGTTTGGGCAGTAGTTGAACGCGCGCGGTCGAAGTCTTCTTCGAGTTGACGCTCTTCTTTGGTTGGCAGCGCCGTGGCGGGTGCCGCAGGGGCCACCGCGACCGAAGATTCGACGACCGCGACGCCTTGATCGACGATTACCTCTTCTGCGGCATCCGTGCCGGGGTCTATCGCGAAGATTCCATCCAATATGTCGGCATTCACGGTGGGCATGGTCATCCTTATGCGGACGGACTTGCAGAGGCGCTCGGACTCACGGAGCGACTTGGACTCGGACTCAACCCCGTCCAGTTTTCGGTAATCGTCACATCGGCGGTGATGTCCAGCGTCGAGTCGGGGTCTTGATTGGGCGGCGACGGGACCGCGTAGATCGTGACTTCGGGCAGCGCAAACGCGGTCGGTGCCGACAGGTCTTCGAACGTCGAGTTGTAGATGTTGACGAAGACTTCTTGAATCGTCCCCTTCGTGCGCACGGGTCCGTAGAAGTACACCTTCATCGTGAAATCCAAGTCCCACACAATCGCTCGACGGGTTTCGAAGTTGCCCTCGTAGTTGTCGGAGTGCGTCACGCTTTGCAGCGTAATCGGAATCGTGTCTACGAACGTGGGGAAATCCGCCAATGGACGCACCGCAATCGTCCAGTCTGGTGTGAAGTAGGGGAGGATTTGCTCCACGATCTGCATCCCGTCCTGCTGAAGTTTTGTCAGGACAGAGAGACGTACTCCAATCGTGTAGGGCACACCCGCGTACAGCCGCGCTCGCGTGGCGTCCGTTGTTCCCGGCAACGTCAATTGCTCAAGGGTATTGATCTTCTGCCCCGCATTGTATTGCAAGGAGGTCATCTCGTAGGAGATGCGCGGCACAATCTGCGCGACACCCTGTAGAAAGTCGGGGTCTTGTGTGAGACGCGTCAACCAGCGTTCTTTCGGACCATACTCCAACGGCACCGTCTGCCGATAGACTTCGGCGCCAGTCGTATCCTCACGCGTTAAGGTCATGTCATCGAACAATGACCCAAACGCCAGCAAGTAGCGACGAAGCAGGAGATGCTTAAAGTGAGTGTGCATTAGGTGTCAAGGATATGGGAACCGCGCGTGGCGACCACGTTTAGGGGATTCCCTTGCAAGAATTCGTTGTCCGACACGGGGTCGTTGACGCTCGGTGCGGTGCTCGGATCGGTATTCGCGGTCGTCCAGGCAGCGTTGCTGGTGACACCACGGACCACGGTGTTCGCGAGGAACGTACCCGTGACTTGCTGAACTTGCAAGGTGTTCGCGGTCGAGGTCCAGTCGTAGACCAAACCCGTCGCGGTGGCACTGGCAAGATTCGCACCCTGAAAGACCGTCTCGTCCACGATGTAGTTCCCGTCACCCAACCGCAACAGCATTTCAATCGTGTATGCGCGGGACTGTGCGACCTCATCGATGCTTTCGATGTTGGTATTGACTTTCTCGTTCGTGAAGTTCATCATTTCGCAACGGAGTTCGTAGGTATAGAGTTTCCCGAGTTTGAACAACTGCTCTTTGTTTTCGACGAACCGAATCTCAAACAGATACCGATTGGTCGGGGTCATCTGCACGTAGAGCAAATCGTTCTCGCGCGGACGAGAGAACGTCAGGTTCCCATACATGATCACCGACTCATCGAACCGCCGCACGGACACCAAAAACGTCGCTTGGTCTTCGATGTGGAGTCCGAACTTGCTGATAAACTCAGACTGACCTTGGAACGATTCCACGGTCTTGATATACATCTCGATGGGATAGGCGGCGGTGAACTTCGCGAGTGGGTCTTCGCCGAGGAACGCGTCGAGGTTGACGGTATCCCGAGGGATGTAGTAGACCTGATGACCGTAGATTTGAATGGACTCGTCGATGAGATCCTGCACCAGATCTTGCTCTGGCACAAAGGTCGTCTGGTTGAAGTAGCGATTTAGGGCCATATTATCCTACGATGAACATCGGCGGATTCTGGTACTTGGTTTCGACTTCCGCTTCCAAGTCACGAACTTCCTGCTTCGCTTCGTTGAGAATGGTTCTCCCGTCGAGCGTCACACCACCCGGCAGCGCGATACCACCGTACTTACTTAGATTTCCCCCCCACTGCTGCTTTAGGAGCGCGATGGTGTACCGCTGAAGCCACCGATCCGACCATACATCGGTATAGGTGTCGGGGTTGATGACGCGATATCCTTCCAGTACGATATGCTGTCCCGGCGCGAACGTGGTATACCAGTTCACATCGACGAACAACCGATTGGTGTGGCGGCTGAAGCGAATGCCGGGGCGACCACGGAAGGTGTCGTTGAGCAACTGCTGATACTGCCGACCGATGACATACGGAATGATCGAGTTCGACGTGAAGTTACTCAAGAGCGACATATTGAACTGCGACTGTGGGTCGAACAGGATGTCTGCGCTCATCCGCGAGTCGAACGGGGCGAAGACCTTGGTGATGCCGATGACCGACTCGGAGACGGGGAACCAGCGGTTGTCCATGTCCCCCGCGACAATCGCGGTGAACGAACTGTTCGATGTACCGACGACACCCGTGGCGCCCGAGGTGCGTCCGAGGATGGTTTCCCCTTCGACAAACGTATGCCGCGCGGTGTCGCTGTATTCGTCCGCTGGTGTCGCGGAGTTATTGGTGGCGCTCGTCGTGTAGAACTTGATCGCCGCGGCGTTCACCGTTGCGGTCGCGAACCCCGTGGTACCTGACGTCACCCCGACGATGACCTCGTTGTTCGTAAACGTCCCCGTCGTATTGGCGGCAAAGCGCAGGGTACTCGATGTCACCTCATGCTGCATATACGTCTGCACCACTGCATCGTAATGAAACTGCTGGTAGACGTACAGAGCTTCGCTGACACGGTCCTCAATCTGGTCCTCGTCCAGATTGATCTGGATGACGGGTTTACCGAGTGCCCGCAGACAGTATTCGATGAATTCGTCGCGCGAAGTTGGAATCGGCATAGTTAGGACTTGATGATGTAGTTGACGACAACGTACGGT
>TARA_R110000868_G_scaffold258953_1_pt1 | contig 15260 bp, 30 predicted proteins | sample TARA_R110000868 | Tara Oceans TARA_R110000868 (sample SAMEA4397489) | marine metagenome | biome: Polar Biome; feature: [SRF] surface water layer (ENVO:00010504); material: water (ENVO:00002006), including particulate matter (ENVO:01000060) such as... | depth 5 m | reverse complement strand
CGTTAATAATTCATTAGTTCCAACTATATGCAATGAAGTTGTAGGTGTTGCCGTTCCAATCCCTAAACGATTATTCGTGTTATCCCAAAAGAAACCTGTTCCTGAAGCACCAAATAAAACATTCCCTGCGGTTGTTTCAATAGCTCTAAAATCAGCAGCAGCAGTTAAAGTAGGGTTGATATATAGACCTCTTGTTATTCCTGTTGCAGTTCCTGTTTGGTTTATAATTAAATTTGAACTTAAATTAATTGCGTTAAAAATACCCGTGCCGCTTGTTGGTGAAAATGTTTGTCTCAAACTGATTAAACCACTTTCACTTGAAGTTGCAGTTATTGCTCCTGAATTTGGTCTGAAATCAAATCCGTAAGCTGCTGCCGTTGTGTTTTTATGGTAAAAATTTAAAGTTCCTGCTGACGTACCAATTAAAGCGCCTGTACTACCAAAAGCACCACCAAAAGCAATAAAACCACTTTTTGTAACTGCAAATAATTGAGTATTTGCAACTCTTAAATCTAATAAAAAAGAACTGCCATTACTTGATGTATCGGTTACATTTAACTTAATAGCCGATGGCGTCCCTGTTGTATTCCAAGTTTGAGCAATATCCAAAGCACTTGTCGCAGCAGTTCCTGTTAAAGCAGCAGGTGTTATTGTAGTTGTACCACTCACCCTCGCCGTGCCGTTTACGTCTAATTTAAAGCCTCCGTCGGTTGAGGTGCCAATTTGTGTGTTTCCGCTTGTAGAATTTAAAGAAACATTCCCTGCGCTAAATAAAACATTTCCAACAACGTGAAACTTTGCTAATGTTGCGCTTGATATTCCAATACCTACATTTGTTGTTCCAACAGAAAGTGTTGTTGAAGATTGCAAAAACAATCTCCCATTACTTGAAATCGTAGCGTCAAAATTACCAACACCTAAATTCAAGGAAGCGTTGTTTGTCGTGTCAATTAATTGAATGTTTGATTGTGCTGCACTACTAATACTTAATGCAGAACCTGTAACTGATGTATTTGTGCCAAGACATAATCTTTTGTTTGTGTTATCCCAAAAAAATTGACTGTTGTCTTGCGCTATGGTTGTACCATCTGAAAATAAAACGCTGCCGCTTGTGAGCGCGGGTAATTGAAAAGGTGTATAACCCAAAGCCGTTTCAACTGTTTTATTCTCCCAAATATCAGTCGCTGAAGTGTAGGCCAACACGTTGTTATTCGCTGCGCTTGTAATCTTTACGTCGTGAAGCTCCGAGATTTCATAGCCGTTATCGACCTTGACAAAAATACTTCCTTGATTTATGTGAGCGTGAATAACATAACCAAGTATAATTAAATGATTTGGCGCAGTAGGTTTTACTTTTGTAGCATTTCCCGCAGTTGTAGGACTTAAATATAGTATATCACCATCGGCCCACGTTTCGCCCTGTAATGAACCCGTTGTGTTTATACCCCTAACGAGTCCGCTTGTAGTTATAAACCCTTCCTGATTATTGTTAATCGTTTCAGTAACTAAACCAATAGTTTCTGCGCTTAACGTGTCGTTTGTCGCTTGCGCTAAATCAACTTTTAATCTTTGCCCTTGCGCACCTGTAACCCTAACCGCTTGGTAGTTCGCCTCTAATAAATTTACGTTTGTAGCCGTTTTATTTACAACTCTCAAAACTTGCTCTTGACCTATTTGTAAAGTTACGTTGCCGCCCTTCAATCCTAAATTAACCGTGCCATCTGCATCGTTCCATTGCATTATTCCAACTCCCGCAGTTCCTGTTGGTGTTTGGTCAAACTCAACCTGCCCCGCCTTAATCTCAAACTCGCCCAAGTCAACGTCTTGCGTTGCACCTGTGTAAGGTACAAAGCCTGTTACTGAAGGAATATCAGAAGTAGTTGCTAAAGTATATGTTCCACTTGCCTTGTTTGGTAAGTTAAAATAAACATTTAGATTTGCAGCATTAGAACTTAAATACGAGTATGCGCTACCATTTCCAAATGAAATAACACCACTTGAAAGTAACCCTACTCCTGTTGGAGCCCCTTTTGTATTTGTTGATATATAGTTATTTGAAATAATAGACTCATACAAAGCAGAGTCTACAACTACATCATTTGTAGTTGTATTCCCCTCATCCGTTACACTCTGTAGTGTAGGAGTTGTAACGTCCTCAGCCGTGATGAATGGATGTACTCCGTCCTCACCGTCGTTTATAAGGTCAGACGTCTTTGTAGGTACCTCTGGTATTGTCTGCTCAAACTGAACAAGCGATATGAAGTAGTCCTCGTCCTCCTTCATGTACCCATTCCCAGAATCGAACGTAAGTGTCACCACGAAGAAGTTTGGGTCTGGTAGGTAAGGCTCTATGTTGTCGATCTTGTAGTAACCGAACATATTAATATTGTTCGATCTAGACAGTAAGACGTTTGATCCTATCAGAAAGTCAAGGAACTGGCTCACGTCCGTGTGACCCATCGTGTACTTACTAAGTATGAACGTGGATATCGCAGAGAAGTTCACCTGCGGCCCTATCTCCGTCTCGAACGTGATCGAACCAAAGACCCTCTCCTGTAAAGGATCCAGAGTGTCGTAGAAGTACCTGAGCTCCACACCAAGGTCGATGACCTGGTTCTCGTTGAAGTATGTCGCTACGTTGTCTGGGGTAAAGTTCTTGGTCCTGTTCTGATTCTGTGCGTCAGAACCGATCCACCTGTCGTTACCCGTAACATTTACGTCCTTGCTATATATTGATATCCTTGTCATCTATCTTATGAGTAGGTAACCTCCAGCTGCCATGGCGGCTACTGTGGTTATCTTATAAAGTGTCTTGTTTCTTTTCTCCTTCTTTAACTGCTTCTGCGTGTTCCCTATGATCTGATCCTTTAGAGATATGGTAGAGTCCTTTATACTGACCACCTGCTCAAGAGTCTTCCTGTTCATGTCAAGCTCACTGATCACGGTGTCCTTCATTTTGGACTGTAACTTTACATCTCCAAGTACAACCCTTGTAATCTTTAACTCAGCCCTTGCGTAGTCTCCAGAGACCAGGTCGCTGATGCACATCTTAGACACGGTGTCCTTAATCATCACGTAGTCAGAGCTGACCTTGACGTCCTGCGTCTTGTACCTACTATTAAAGTAGTCTGCCGACTGAGCTACACTGTACTTAGACACAGACGACAGCTTGCCGTCTCTCTCCTTGTTGATGTACACAACCCTAGACTCAGACGATGAGATCACCATGTCCATGCTATCTATCCTTGTAATATATACCTTAATCTTCTTGTCCCTGTCGTGAATCTGTGACATGTACAGGTCAGACACGCTCTCGTTGACCATCACAAGACCATCAAGCCTTGCATTCTCTGTACTTAGATTTCCATTACTATTCAGTAATGCAAGAATCAATCCTACAAGAATCGCAATAATGATCTCCCTCCAGAATTTTTGTATACCTAGCATATCTCTATCGTTATTGACTTTGCCTTCTGCATCTTCTTGAACAATATATCGAAAGCCTTGCGAGACTTCCCGATGAAGTCCTTAGACCTTGTCTGTCCTACAAGTATGCAACCCTCGGTGTCGTGATTTGTGTTTCCTGAGTGTATCCTAACTCCTTGAAAATCAGGTACGTTTATAAGTAGAGGAAGTAGCCTCTTGAACCTGTTAGACATGGTGACAATTATCTTGTAGGTGCCCTTTGAAATTGCAGTCTCAGACTTTATCTTTACATCTCTCTCCACATCCTCAAGTGTGTAGCACTCAAAGACACCGTCAACGTATAGCTCACCGATTGTAGATGACTCTGTCCTGTGGATTCTCTTTAGTAGTAGCTTCATGCCTTGAAAGCTTTAAATATTAGTGTAACTAGGGCGACAATAAATGCTGCAACTATCACCTTGGCCTGTCTGATGTATACCTTGAGCTCCGAGTCGATCTCCTCAAGATCTATTATCCTGCTGTCCATGTCCGATATCTTCCACACCAGACCCTTGTAGTCGTTGAGTGCGTTTCCAAGTAGTGCCTGCTTAATCTCTTTAATGTCTGCCGACCTTGTGTTGGAGTCCTCCTTCAATAATTTAAGGTGCTGCTCTATTCTGTCCAGTCTCTCGCTCTCAAGTGTGCTCATATATTTTATTTATCTAAGATCCGTAATGTCGTGGTCCTTCGATAGGTATCCAAGGACGGCTATGAGTACAGCTACTGCGTAGCGGAGGATATCTCTGCCTGCAACGAACTCATCCTCAGTCAACGGCTGAACGGCCGTCAGGATAGCTAAAACAACGCCTACGATGGTGGTCTTATAGTTCTTCATGCTACCAGAGTCCTAGTATCTGTTGGTCATTTTGAATACCAGTTGCGCTCATAACCATACTAACATTAACTGGTAGTATAGTGTTCCCTACTAACAGTCTGTAAAAAGTAACGACGTCGCCTCCTACTGTCTTCACTGTAACATTGGCTGGAACCTCCTTGACTGGAATATAAAGTGCACATCCAGCTATGTCTGCCTCGTTGTATATCACAAACTCGTCTCCAGTCGCCATGATGTCGTCCGCAAGGTTTAGTTCGTTCTCGTTTAAAACAGAGACAACGAACGTAGATGTTAGCTGAGTCAGGTTGTATAGAATTGACATCTGATTCACATTGAGATCAATAAAGTTGACGGTGTCGCATATTAATCTATTGGTTGACTCGTCCGTTGTAGTTGCTCTCACGACCTCTGTCGCGATGTTTGGAATTGGAACGGTCTCGCTAGGAATAATCGCTAACGCTCTGCCGTACTGTGTCTTATTTGCTTGCATATGGGTATTTTTTGTTTAGTTGTTCTCTTCTCTTGGCGCATCCGCACTCCTTCTTTGTTACCCTGACCACTCCGTTTACGACTGACTTTATGCCAGTCGCTGTGGTGATCTTATGTATTGTATCTCCTAGTCCCTTTGACTCCATTACTTCTTTCCTCTTGCACGTCTGTCTCCAGGCATGTCGTCGTTGTCTCCCCTATTTGCGGACGCACGCTTCATCACGTACCCCCTCTTTGTGTGAGCCAGGTCCATACCGTTCTTGTCGCCGTATGTGCCCCTCTTCCTATTCTCACGGTTCAGCTCTACTCGTTTAGTCACCTGAGCGTCAGACTTGTTGTACTCACGCTGGTACTCCAGTCTCTTCTTGCGAGCCTCTGGGTTCTCCTTGTAGTATCTAGCTGTTCTGCCTGGCATCTTATTTTTTCTTTCTGCCGAACATCATCATCTTCTCCTTGGCCTCAACTTTTTTGCCCTCTTTCTTCTCGTGCATCTTCATTGCGCCATTAGATTCATACTTCTCTTTTCCTCCGTACTCTGATACTGTCTTTTTCATGTTGTCTATTTTACCGATGTTTCCCTTTAAGTAACTCATGGCCCCGTCTAGTGACTTACTAGACTCAAACTTCTTGGCCATCTCAATTATTTTTCTCATTTCTTCTTTGATTTACCTGCCTTAGACAGGGCGATTGCTATTGCCTGGCTTTGCTTTTTGCCGTGCTTCATCTCCATCTTGATGTTTGCGCTTATTGTTTTTGCGCTTGATCCTTTTTTTAGTGGCATGTCTTTTATTTATTATGAGTATACTCTGATTTCTATTGGTATCAATGGTAAGCGATTTGCCATGTCGATGTTTTTATTTATCTTTGCAAAGATAATAATTAAAATCAAATGAATTTTACCACTAAAATCAGAAAGTACTACGACAGGATAGAGCCAAAGGACGACTACATGAAGTACTGGCGCATCGTAAAGTACTGGGCAACCCGTAAGTATGGAGTCTACACAGCCGACCTTGACATGATGCTTTTCCTCTACACCGAGCGTCTGTTCTCACGGGCAGACTTCAAGGAGTACGAGTGCATATTCCCCTGGGATAAGAAGAGGTTCTCACGACTGATGCAGGACGGGTGGATCATAAAGTGGCGCGACCGCATAGGACACGAGGCCGCCATGTACGAGCTCTCGTTCAAGGGCAAGAAGATGGTAAGCACCATATACCGAAAGCTAAACAACCTGGAGTCGATCTCAGAGAGCTCAGCCCACAACCCAATCTTCAGTAACAAGGCGTCGTACTCAGACAACATGAACCGCAGGATCATCAAGACGATGAACCGCAACAACGAGGAGAAGCGTAAACTAAAGAAGCTGGAGGAAGAAAAATTCTCCGACCAGCCTCACATTAAAAGTTACCGTAACTCTAGAGGACTACCACTACGTCCCGCTCCAAGATGATCGTGTAGGTGTTACCCTCCAGCATCATCGTGAAGCCAGCGTTCTTGTCGTAGTAGATCTCGTCTCCGTCCTTCACGCACTCTACGTTCGTGCCAGGCTTTATAACTCGACCCCTCTTGTAGCGCAAGCTATCAGTGTCGGACGATGACATCATCAGTCCGTACGACGTCGCCACCTGCTCCTCTATCGACTCTATTACTATGTATTTGTTTATTGGTTGCATCTATGCTCGTGTTATGGTTACTATCGCGTTGGTACTCAGTATCGTCGTGGCCACACTGACCGCGTTCTTAAGTGCGTTCTTGGTAACCTTCAGCGGGTCTATGATCCCCATCTCGTACATGTCACCGTACACGCCAGCCTTCACGTCGTAGCCCTGCCCGTGTGGACACTCCTCCATCACCTCGTACCCGTCCTCTCCTGCGTTCTCGATGATCTGAAGCAGCGGTGCCTGTATTGACTTGGCGATGATGTGCATCGCGATGTAACGCTCTGGGGCGATGTCCTCGATCATGGTGTCCGCGTCCTCGATAATCGCAAGCGACTCGTTGAACAGTGCCAGACCACCACCTGGAAGGATTCCCTCCTCGATCGCAGATCGCACGGCACACACAGCGTCGTCCACCCTGTCCTTCAGCTCCTTCTGCTCGATGTCAGAGTTACCCCCCACATATATCACACCGATCCCACCAGTCAGACTGGCGATGCGACTCTTGATGAAGTCACGGTCCGCCTTCTTCACCGCGTTGTCGTGCTGCTCCCACAGCTGTGCAACCCTCTGGGTCACCTCGTCGCTCACCACGCTCTCTCTCACGATCACAGAGCTGTCTCTACCCACCACGATCTTACTCGCGTGCCCTAAATGCTCCATAGCGATCAGGCTAAGGTCGTCCCCAGTCTGCTCGGAGAAGTACTTGGCACCGACCGCAAGGGCGATGTCGTTCATCAGCTCCGAACGCTTGTACCCGAACTGAGGCGGTGCGATGTTGCAGAACTTCAACCCCTTCTGAACCACATTAGCGGCCAGGGTGTTGACCACGTTCTGTGAGCAGCTACCAATAATAAGTAACTTCTTCCCTGTGTTTATGATTGGTTTTAAAATGTTCTCGATCGACATCACGCTACTAATCTCGGTGTCCGTCACCAGCACGTACACGTCGTCCATGATGCACTCGTCCTTCTTGTGGTTGTTCACAAAAAGATTAGACGTCCAGCCACGGTCGATCTTGATCCCGTTAGTCACCTCTGTGTACGTCTCAGATGTCTGTGAGTCCTCGATCGTCACGATCCCAGTCTTGCCAACCTTTGAGTAGGTGTCAGATATGATCTTGCCGATGTGTCTGTCGTTGTTTGCAGAGATTGTCGCCACGTCAAGCAGAGTCTTCCCACTCACCTTGCGTGCGCGCTTTGTTAGTCTACCAATAATAGCGTCGGTCTCCGTGTTGATGTGTCTCAGCACCTCAGTGGTGTTGTACCTGTCTGAGATCATGTCCACACCGTTGTTCACAATAGCCTCCGTTAGCACGGTTGCAGTGGTAGTGCCATCTCCTGAGCTTGTAGCAGTCCTGTCAGCTGCCTCCCTGACCATCTTCACGGCTAGGTTCTCAACTGGATCCAGTAACGAGATCGACTTTGCGACGGTCACACCGTCCTTTGTCACAGTTATGCCATGAGTATGACTAGGTGATTCGATCAGCACGGTCCTGCCCATGGGGCCCAACGTGCTCTTCACCGCCTTTGATATCGTAGCGATACCGTTTATTAACTTGTTGCGTCCCTCCTGCTCAAAGACAAGGTCCTTGGGACTGTATCCGTAGTTGTCCATTCTATTTTATTTAATTTATTTGATTTAATTTACTTTCTCTTTCTGCCGAACGTCAGTCCAACACCTGCACTTACAGATGGACCGCTCTCAGTTCCGTAAGACCCGCTAAGATTTGCACTTAGACCGTTCTTGCGGTAGCCTACAGAACCCTTCAAAGACTTCTGGTAGTCTGACGATGACACGCCAGCACCTGCAGATACTCCAGACCTGTTGCCGTAACGAACGGACGCAGACCTTGTGTCACCCTCTGAAGACTTCTCGTAGTGACCGCTAATATTTAAGCTACCCAAGTTCAAGTCTCCGCTTGCGGATAGACTCTTACCGTAGTCGTTCTTTGAGTAATTCACTGATGCAGATCCCTTGTCCCCTGAGTAGCTTGCGCCAGCGTCGAAAGAGTCCGATCCACCTAGCTTCTTTGAGTACTCAAGGTCTGTGCTTACACGTCCCTTGCTGTAGCTTGCGCCAGCTCTAACTCCAGATTCCTCTGGATTCAAGTTTACACCTCCGCTAAGGCTGAAATTATTATTTGTAGTGAAGCCAACGTCACCACCACCCCTGGTGTCTGGAGTTACGTACGACTTCTCACCAGCCTTTAGCGCGCTCATCTTATCGTTCAAAGTCTTGAGCGCATCGTTCTTAATTGGTAGCGTGTTGTCTGGCATTACTTCTTTGTTTTTTTACCGAACATCTGATCCAAGATTGATGGCATCTCCTGCTTCATCTTGGCCATCTCGATACCGTCAGAGATCATCTCGATCTTCTTCATCTTCTTGTGCTCCTTGGCCATCTTGGCCATCTCTGTGATTCCCATCTGCTGTGATGGCATGATCTTGTTTAGTGACTTTCTCATCTTGTTTAATACCACCTAATGTGGACGCTTATAATTAATAAATATATACTCACCTCGTTGTAGGAGAAGTCACGCTCTGGTGGGTAGCATAGCACCCCAACCATCAAGCCGCTGTGTATTATGCTGCGAAACTCTATCTCCATGGTGCAAATATACAAAAATATTATATACATTAGGTTCGCTATAAAAAGCAAAAAACGCAGAGCATCTAGGCTTGCGTTTCTCGATTTCTTTCTCTCAGGTGAGAGATAAACTCCGTGCAAATATACAAAAATATTATATATGTGTAGATGGCGGGTTATATATTGAATCCACGTGGCGTACCCTGAATGGAAACCGAGTTTAAAATCGATACGGGGGGTCTGATTTCCAACAACTTACCCCAATTTTTTGGCTTTTTCTAACCTGACCACCACCCCTACAGCCACAGCCTACCACATAGGTACAGCATACACCTACATAGGTACACGATACAGCCCCTAGGAGGCACGATGTCCACACGTTGGTAGGTAGGTATCAATCGGATGATGAGCGACCAAGTAAGCGACCAAGTAAGCGACTAAGATACCAACTCACATGCGAAGTACTCAGCGTATTGTGTAAACTACACCCAATCTACCGACCCTCTGCGAACCCGCACCAATAGGGACTGTGACAAAAATTCCTAGCATTGGCGGGGGCTGTGTCGATTTTTCTTTTTTTGTGACAAAAATAAAAAAAAACGTCACGCTCTTAGCCCGCTGATAGCAAGGCTTCGCGAGGTCGGTGTACGATGTGACGAAAAAGTACCCCTATACTGCTCTATACGTATTTATTTATTTTATTATTTTTTTTTCTCTAATTAGGGAAAGAAAATCGTCACAATCTATCACGGGGTTGATACTCAACAAGTTAGCTCTCGAAAATCGTCACAAAATCTATCACGGAGGCCTAAAAATCTATCACGGGGCAAAATTATCTGTCACGGGCCTGAGTATCAGATAGTTACAAACACCTCGCGAGGGGTCGTAAATCGTTAATCAATTGGTTTACAATGAGTTAACTATTTTTGTAGGAAGAAACTCACGCTCGGAAACCGCATAAATAAAGGGATTTTTGATTTAAGACACGTTCTCAAATTTTTAATGCTAGGATACATTTGGTATAAATTGGATTCAATCTTAGTACCTTAAAATCGTTTTTAGAGGTGTTGAGAGGCTCAATAACCCCTCCTCCACCCAAAATCCCACAAAATGCATCATTCACCCCCTACGCGCGCACGTATATACTATATATACTGGCTTCAACCCACATAGATTGGGTGTAAAGGCGACAATTGTAAGAATTTTATCCTACATTTAATTCAAAACATGTAGTTCATCGATTATTTCTGCACTTAATCGAATATATTTTTTTACCCAACCAAATTGTCGGTGGTTTGTCCTGTTCAAAACAACGAACGGCTGAGTTAGGCAGTCAACAAGTAAGCTAACCACGAAACCAAATAGGTAGTATGTGCGAGACTGAGGGATTAAAAGCCTCATCGGTCGGTCTTCAGTGTGTGAGCATTGGGCTAGGAAGAAAAGACGTATATGGATGTGTTATCCATACTGATGAGCTACAGAATAGCGAAACGTTTTAAACCTTTACATTATGAAGCTAATTAATTTAGACAGAGTTAACTTGTTCATTGATGAGAACGAGTACGAGCACTACGAACTAATGGCCTACACAAAGCAAGCCAACAAGAATGGGTTCGACCTTTCGGGGTTCTACGAACTGCACAAGTTGGAAGACATCAAGTCGGTGTGTGCCCGTATAGTTAGAGAGGTATCAGACCTACACCATGTAGACATAAAGCTAACATCTGAGGACAGCGACTTTGACCAAGTAACAATATACAAACAATAATTTAAAAACATTACTATGACAACTAACGAAAGAATCAACAAAGACCGCGGCTTCCTTATCGCTGCTGTATCGCTCAACCTAAAACAATGCATCGACATCATGTCTCCCGACTACTTCGACACGTGGGGCTTCGCTCACTACTACGACCTAGTGGTTGACATAGTAGACGAGATGATGTCGGGCACTGAGTACATCAAGTTCATACAAAACAGATACCACTTCGATGAGATGGGCACTTCGCTAGACACATACTACGAGGACATGGCTATGGGTATGGTGACTCACGACAGAATAAGACGAGTGGCCGGATTTACTAATTAACAACAATTTAAAACTTATTAAGATGACAATTATTAAAATCACAAGACAAGTTTGGGCAACAATTGACCCAACAAAAACAGGTATAGACAATTTAAAGTTAGATAGAGAATATCCTATACTATTCAACACGAACGAAATTATTTACGCTGAAGAAGACGGAAAAGGAGGCACTCTTATAACTTACAAGGAAGCAATGGTAGATTCATTTAGCTGTAAGGAAACATTAGAAGAAATTTATAAATTAATAAACGATTAAAACTTATTATCATGAAAACTACAGACAAATTAACTAATCCAAACTACAGATGGACATCATGGTGGAACGTATGGCAAATCTTAAACATAGAGACTGACGAGTGGGTTATATCAATCGACGAGGGTAGAATTTACTTCAGAGGCGAGATGGACAATCACCCAACGTCTGAAGTATACACTGACCTAGACGAGGCAAAAAATGTATGTGCCTCTATTATAAATTCAACTAACTAAAACCTTATTAAGATTTTTTAAACGACTAAGCTATGCAAGTATTTAGAGTTAACACCACAGCGTACAGCGAGGAAGATTTTTACCTCCTTACAGACCTTACCGAACAAGATATTGTAGAGGTAGTAATGCCAATCGTAAATGCAGAGCGAGATGGCTACGAAGACTATGACAATGAGATGCTTTTAGATGCACTCAAGAAGCGTTACCCGATAAAGAAAATTGACTTGTACTCGGAGTTTGAACTTATTACGATTTAACATGACAACAACAAAACACTACAAAATTAACGACCAAATTTTTATTGATTATATGGATGCATATGAGTACTGCATTAAAAATAAAATATCAACTGAATTAATAATAAAAACAAACGAATACTAAAACTTATTAAGATGACAACACTATCACAGATGCACTCAGAGGCAAAAAAATTGTACATGACCCTAGAGTTGGGTTGGTTCTTCGACACGTACCACGACACGATGATGGACCTAGTGGACCAGATAGGATACCTAGAGGATGACGACGAGTTAGACCTTAAGCTAGGTGCTGAGTACCTAGAGCAGTGCCGATCAATAGCCAAGGCACAACAAATTTTATTAAAAGCAAACCTAAAATAATAACTAACAATAAAAAACTTATTAAGATGGAAATTACAATCACAAAAATAATAACAGAAAATGTTAAAGTAAACGTAAACGATTTAAAAGTATTTAGAACAAACTCTAGAGATGTTAACTCTACAAACTTGGTTGTCTGTTACAACGATACAAAGATTGGACACGGACACATAAATGACATAACTAATTGGGCACATATTTTATTAGATGAAGAAAATCAGGAGTTAGAAGATTATTTAGTAGACGCTATTGAAAATAAAAAAATCAAAATTAATAACTAAAACCTAAAATAACAATTAAATAATAGTTAGGGTGCAGTCTAGTCTGCCATAAATAAGTGTGATACATATACAGTGTATGAAACTAACATCAAACCTATTGTTTTTTTTTAAAAAATTAACAAACTTAAATTTAAGATAATGAAAACAAAATTTATAAAATTAACATCTTACAATACCAAGCAACCAATATACCTAAACGTAGATATGATTGGAAACATTTATCAAAACACTGATTGTACAACAATAGGACATCTAACCCATCGCAATGGAGGGTTTCAAGTCATTGAAGATGTAGAAGAAGTTTTAGACTTAATTAACGAAACAACAAACAACTTATAACTATGAAAACAATTGGCAAGATTTATTTTTTACTGAACGCATTTGCGTTGACGTACATCGGGTACGAGATTGACACGACTCAGGTATTCGCAACATCATACCTAGCGATACTATTCACATTGGGTTCATACAACCTACACACAAACGAGCAAAAGACATTGAGTTAAGACACCAACTAAGAAAGCTAGGACATCCACCTAGAGGTAAATGCTGTACGGCAGTACGAATATGGATGGGTAGAGGGGTGCGTCACACACCGCCTCGCGACGCGTAGGGAAGGTAAACCTACGCTATTTTAACTAACAAATTTATACTTTAAAACTATGGAAACATTACACCTACAAGAGACCCAAACGGCCAGTATAGGCAACGGGGGTATCTTCCACACCCTCACGGGGGAGTACACCTTAATCGGGAAGATTGAGGGCACGGACTACCTATTGGTAGAGTGCAAGGACACACATGAGTTATTTGTAATCAATAAAAACCTACGATAATATGGAAGAATTAGCAGTTGTTACCGGATACATTATGTACTATGATTTGCTAGAGTTTAAAATCAATGGGAGTTTCTTCTCCAAGATTGATAAAGCTATGGAATTAGCAGATAAGTTTATACAAAAGTATGACAAGGAGTACAGAGAAAAATGGACAGAATTAGATTGGGAAGAAACCCTAGATAAATTTATAACTAAAAACGATTAGTATTATGAAATCAGTACACGAATTAAACGCAGACGAATTAGACGAGTTAAGAACTTAAATTTAAGATAATGAAGACAATACTAAGCAAGAGATTCTCGTACACGTTCGCCTACTGGATGGCCTTGTACGTGCTATTCCAAATCATCTTCCGCCATGCCTAAGAAGGAGGCGTGGGAGCAGGTGCTGTTTGAGATATACAGCCCATGGTTGAGGTCAGAGAAACCGATACCGCAATATATAATTGATAACTTTAAAAGAGAAATAGAAAATGGAACTAAACATCGGACTAAACGTGGGCTACATAGAGCCTAAGATACAATTTGACAGAACAATTTACCACCTGAATGAGTTGTTGGGTGGGCTATTCGAGTACAGAGTAGTAGACAACAAAGGACAATCGGACTACTGTGACGAGCGCACTATGGTGGTGAGAACCCCGTTCAACATGACGGCCTCGATGATTTCTGACCTATGCCGTAGGCTGAGTCAGGACTCGATAGCCTACATAGACAAGGATGGCAATGGCGACCTAGCCTACCGCAGTATGGACTGCGAGAGATACGAGTTCAATCCTGAGTACTTCATACGATATGAGGGCTAGGATAGGGCAGCGTATCGACATCGATGGTGTCGTGCAAGAGTTACGTGAGAGGGAGCAGAAGTACGGCTCTCTCGTCACGTTCCACATGAGAGACCACTCCCTCAGTTGGTCACAGGCAAAGAGAAGCGTAAGGAATAGCATTAAATGGTCACTAATAAAGAAACAATGGAGAGAATTACCACACTAAGACAGAGACGCGAGAGGTTGATTGAGTTGAACAACACGCACAAGTACACGCAAATGCTGTACGATATAAACGGGGAGCAAGAGAACCCAAAGACAAAGCAGTACCTAGACTGCCTGAGACAGATAGCTAGGGACATGTATAACCACTACAAATAAACATCATGAAGCAAGAGACATTTTTATTGATAGGCATAGGCACGATAGGTGCGATAGCATTTTTATTCGGTGGACGAAATGGAGACCACTTCGAAAAAGTATTCAACAGAAAGAGCCCGTTCAGGGGTAGGTACTGCGACACGCGTCAGGCCGAGAAGTTCATCTCGCTAGAGATGGCAGAGACACAAACACAAACAGATTCACTAACAACAAACTATTAAAATTATGAAGATAATAATCACAAGGGGAGCATACGGCTTCGGCCACGAGTGGGCACTAGTAACGGGAGAGAAGAGATTTTACTTGGGTCAGGACGTTAAGTTCTGCACCCGTGTATTGGGCATGCAGCCAAGCGACGTGGTGGCAAGGATAGGCACGAGAGAGATAGGCGAGGGCGAGGTAGGTAACAAACGCCTGGCCAAGTTCATACTGAGCGAGTTGGGTCTTACAAAGAAAGACCTTAATAAATTAAACACGTGGGAACTATGCGCACAGTAGACGACAAGACAAGAGACAGCTACATAGAGATGCGCAATAGTGGGAACTACGACGCAGTATGGTTCTACAGATACTTCCTAGACAACGGAGGCAAGGACGCGGGAATAGAGCACTTCATATCGGTATTCAACATGTACGGGATAGACGGCGTGATAGAGAACCTAGACAAGAAGTTTGGGGTCGTGAAGTTAGAGGACAAGAGTGGTAAATTTATAAAGATAATACAATGAAGATACTAGACGGAAGGTGGGTTGATG
>TARA_R110000868_G_scaffold66237_1_pt1 | contig 15278 bp, 21 predicted proteins | sample TARA_R110000868 | Tara Oceans TARA_R110000868 (sample SAMEA4397489) | marine metagenome | biome: Polar Biome; feature: [SRF] surface water layer (ENVO:00010504); material: water (ENVO:00002006), including particulate matter (ENVO:01000060) such as... | depth 5 m | reverse complement strand
ATTGTTTATAATTTATCGTTTGAAAAAACTTCCTTGTGCTCTCTGTAATTTTTGAGTTGATGGTTTTCTTGGTTCATCTTGCTCATCAACTATAGATGCAGAATTTTTACTTGCTTGTTCTGTTTTGAGTTGTCTTACTGTTTTAGCTACTGTTTCTTTAACAGCGACTTCTCTTACTTTTTCTTTATAACCATCAGGATCTGCAAGAAGCCAAAGAGCTTCAGCAATTAGATCATGTCTAGGTTCTACATACTGATACTTTTCAAGTAAGTGACCAAGCATGTTAGTGTTTCTTCCACTTACTGAAGGATAGTTAGGTTGAACAAGCCCTGTATAAAGCATGCTTTGTACTTTTTTATCCACCTTAAGACCATTGAGTTCTCCAGGAGCTAATACATTGTATACATTTTCCATGTAAGCATTTGCTTGAACATGTTGTTGTTTACGAAGTTGTTCTTGTTGAGCAAGTTTTCTTTGAACTATTTGCTCCTGCATAGCATCCAACTTTGGCTTAAACTTATTAGCCTTAGACTCAAGATCTCCTCTATCTTTCCATTGCTCAATCTCTTCTTCAATCTCTTCAGTATTTCCAAAGTTTGTTGCTTGAAGATAAGATCTTACAATTATTTCTTGACCATCTTCGCTAGATGTATCTAGTTGTTTTGTTTCTTCTACTTGGGCAAGAACTCTAAATAAACCTTTAAGATCAGCACCTCCATCAGCTACATATTTAGCAGCATACTGAAGTTCTTCAGGCAAAGCTTCAAAGAACTCTACAGGAGTTTGTTCTCTAAGCTTACGCTCACGCTCTTGCATGTTAGCTTCAAAAAGCTCTTCAAAGTCCTGAGTGCTATACTTTTCAACTGGCTTATCATCATCAAAAGGAATAAGTTGTCCTTTTTCAATAAGTTTCTTAGCTAACTCAATCATAGCATCTTTAGCTACTTTTGGTCTACCTGTAGCTTTAGAAGAATCTTCTTCATTTTCTTCTAGACCCATGTCATCATTGACAATCTGGTCAAGAGCTTTTGTTAGAGCCCCCGGTGTTGGAGTTTTTTCTTTATCTGATGAGTCATCGTCATCATTGTCAAGGAACGAAGTATCTACACTTGGTTGTGTAAATAATGTTGGTTTCTTTTCTGCATCAGAAGGTAACATTACATTATCTCCTCCTGGTGTACCTAGAATATTATCTAGATCCATTTCTACCTCTTGTACAGTAGTAGTTGCTGCGTTGGTTTTGGTATCAGTCATGCTGGTGGTTTTGCTTTAGTTTCTAATACTTATTTATAATATAAGCAAATATATTTAAATAAACATTTAAAGTTTAATTAGCATTAACAAATTTTCCATTAGATAGCTAAGTTTACTTTTTTTTCTGTTTATCATTCTTTGCTTTGCTTACATCATACTTATTTTTATTCTCTTTAGCTATTTGTAGCTCAGTATTTTTCATATCCTTCTGAGCCTGAATCTTTTCTCTTTCAATAGCCAGTTTTTCTCTAGAATTCATTTCTTTATTAGATTGAACTTTTTGTTTTAAGCCCATAGCCTGTTGAAATTCATCAGATTTGCGGATATTGTCCATTTGATCTACATAATCAGACTGAAGATTTTGGTTAATATCTTGCATAGAACCGTAACCTGCAGATTTAATTTCAGCTTCAAGTAACTTAACTCTGCGATCTTTTTCTTTCTCCATCGACTCATGATCAAGTTCAAGTTGCTTTTCTTTTGCTCTTTGCTCAAGTTCAGCTTGTTGCATTTGTTGCTCATGCTGCATTTGCTCTTGTCTTTGATTGTTAGTCTTATCTTCAATCTTTTTAAGACTATGAGTAAGCTCTGCCATAGATTCAGCACTCATAATTGTACCTAAGTCATAGATACTAGCACCAGCTGTATTATTAGATACGGCCAAATTCTTCATCTGTTCTACCATAGCTCTATGATTAGCTTTAGTACTACAGAATACATTTAAATCTCTAAGTAAGAGATCAGTACCATTAATTTCAAAATTTATTTTTTCATCAAGAGTAGACATGTATTGCAGTCTCAAAGAAGGCTTTTTACTATGATAGTACTGAGCCAAATCAGTTCTCATTTGGTGAACTCTAGGCATTAAATAGTCAGAATGCTGTATAAAGTACATTTCTGTTTGTGCATATGACCCTGCAACAGCTTGCTCTATACCAGTAGCAGTATTAGTTTGACCAATTTGTTGACCAAGTCTTTGAGGTGTAATACCAATTACTTCAAAGCACTGCTGCTTAAAGTAATTAGCCATTTGAATCCTAGATAGCATACGCTGGGTTTGCTCAAGATTCATTACCTGGAAATGCTGAAAAGCAAGTGGATTTTCAGTATTAGTAATAGATGTATCCAATGGAAGCATCTGGAAGTTCTTCATTGCTACATAAGCTTTAGCCAGGTTGTTCTTACCCCAATCTTCACCCAAAGAATGTCTAGGTAAAGCATTTTGGTCAAGTAAGATCACAGTACCTAATTCATCTACTAGAATATCTGCAATCTGATTATTCACCATATTGTAGCCTATTTGGAAAGGCTTCATTAAATCTACCATAGCTGTAGATCTTGTGTTTCTATCAGAGAATACAGAACCCTCTATAGGAAGTTTACATCCATAAAGAGTATTATCGCCTTTAAATTGGAACTTGAGCCTACCTATTCGGTTTTGATCAATTCCAAGATACATAGGATTAATACCTCCCGGGTTATTCATTCCCCAGAAGGATGGGTGGTTAGGACCAATTTTAACGCCTCCCCAGACTTCATTGATCCAGATCCACTCAATATGCTCTCCGAAAATAAGATTGTCTTTGCTCTTATTTTTAAACAATGCTGTATTATAGATAGGCTTATCAATGATTTTATAACTTTCATCAATAATATCTACAATAACTTCACCAGCCTCAGTAATTTTAGTAAGGTGACCTACTTTACGTTGTGATTTCCAATATGCTGTAGTTGTTCTAAGCATAAAGGCCATACCCATGTCTTTGTAATCCTCTGACTCACCCATTACCCAGTTTACAATATCTCCACCATTATAGATGAAGTTATCATACATAGATGTAAATTGACGGTAAGCTAGAGATGGCATACTAGTATTCCATTCATGAGACTTAGTAGCATCATAATAGCTACCATCATTTTGGTAACCTTGAAGAGGATAACCTGCTGATCTTACCGGGTAAATAGCTTCAAGTGATTCTAGTTGTTGTTGAGTCATTAGATAACCATATTTATCAATAACATCGGCAACAGTCATCATCTCAATTTTACCAACCCAGTTACCTTGAGAGATATATCTTACTTCAGGTGATTTATGGTAAAAGGTCATTACAGGATTCCAGAGCTCGATATCATAGTCATCTTCCATCATGCGAAAATGCCAGAATTCTCTATCTGTAATAAGCATATCTCGGAAAGATCTTTCCTCAAGCTCATCCATTTTAAAGCGCTCTTCATCAACTTTGAATTGATGTTGAGCCCACTGTTCTCCTAAAGATCTATAATTCTTACTAAAAAAATCTTGGATCTCGGGTAAAGATTTAAGATTTTCAGGGGACATTTGTTGTTGCATTTGTTCTTGAACCTGTGGATCATTAGGATCAAGCCCCATTTCAATCATGTTATTTAGCAACTTTTGTTGAGCTTGCGACATTAAAACTTCTTCAATAGCTTGTCTTTTTTCCTCAAGTTGCTCATTATAAGAGAACTCATCTACTGCTTTAAACGTAATTTTAGTATTACGCTTAGCAAACTCAGATACCATTACATTAATAACATTTGGAATGATGGGATAGAATTTTAATTCTAAAGCGCTTGTATCTTCTTGAGTAAGTGTTTCAAGAAGGTCTCTGTTTTCATTATCTTCAGAAACAAGATAATCAGTTTTATCTATAATACCTTTTGCAAGCTTATAGTTTTTCATGAGTCTTCTAGCATTTCTTCTGATTTGCTTAAGACCATTCCACTCTAACCAATCAAGATTCCAAGCAGTCCAATCATCATCTTTGTCTTTTTTTGGTAAAAATTGAATAGGTTGAGTGATTGAGCCCATGCGGTTATATTCCGCTTTAGCTCCACTCTTTAACTGCATTGCGTTTAAAATTTTCATCTTATCTCATGTTTTTAAATGGGGATCTAGGAATACTCATTCCTGTAACACTCCTTGTTTTTCCCATATGCCTGAAAGGGCTTGTATTTAATTTATACAAATTATCAGACTTTTGCAAGTTATTGGTATTCACTTGGTCTACTCGTTTTCTAAAACCTCTATTAGCTTGCTGAACCTTAGCAAAAGAGATTAATGCTGCTAAAGATACTAATCTATCCACGTTTACATCATCATCATAGGCTATCATTTCAGTAAAAGCCATAATATCTGGTATTCTCTCTACTCCATAAACAGTCTTAACTATAGTACCATCATCTTTAGTTTCATAATCTATTTCCTCTTTTAGGTACTCAATTAGGTAACTAAGCATGTGATTTTTAAAGAGAACTCCAGTGTTTTTCCAACCATACTCCTGGAACACGTTAGTATTCGAGCCCAGATCTTTGAGGAATAGAATCTGGCTCTTTGGTACAAGATACTTTTGTTTCTTTCTCTGTATCATGTAGTTAATAAAATGGGATATGTTACTTTCTATTATAGCCCATGCATTATACCACTCTATGATAAGTTCTAGTCTTTCATGGGTTTTATTGATATCATCAAATCTACCACACCAAGCTGCAACTATTTTATCTTGTTCTGTATAGTTAGTAGTCTCCCCTTTATCTACACGAGTTACCTCAATTGGATTCTTGTATACATATATGGAACATAGTGATTCTGAGGTAGTTGTCTTTCCTTCACCAACTGGGTCAATAGATGCATAATAGGTACCCCATTCTGAATTAGGTTGAGGTCTTTCCCAAACCACTAGAACCCCGGTTTTATCCTCAGTATTCTTAGTAATAGGAAACTCACTAATAGGTAGCTTATTTGTAAGTTTAGGTTCTATCTTACCAGTGACATCTCTTTCAAGATTTATGAATTCATAAGGATATTCTTTTTCTTCGATTCTTCTTTTTTGAGCACCTACTAAAGCCAATGGAAATTTAGATAGTTTTCTAAATGCGAATGCTTCAGCTATATTCTTTGGATGCTGCGATATACGCAACTGATATTGTTCAGGTGTAAGATCTTTTTTCCACTTAATTCTTTGATTATCAATAGCTTCATTAGATTCCTTTACTAAGGAATTACCATACTGATCAATAAATGGAGGCATAGACCATTGCTCTGGAATAAAGAGCCCTGTTTTACCTATAGTACCTTTATCATCTAGAAGATCTGATTCAACTGCATAAATGCTATTAGCATCTGGATAAAGAATCATTTGCTTAAGAGGTTGGCACTGATCTAAATCTCCCACAGATCCTGCAGCAACAAATAATCCAGTAGTAAGCATACCTGATGACATAGCAGGAAATAAGAATTCTACAGTAATATCCATTTTTGGTGCAATTCCTGCTTCTTCATGAAAGAAAAAAGTACATGGACCACCTACTCCAGAAGTAGGATCTTTCTCAAAAGTAACTCCTTGAAGTACACCTTTGAGACCTCTCATACTCTTTCTACCACCTATTACTTGTTCAATCTGCTGTTGCCACATTCCTATTTTACCTGGATTCATAGGTCTATACCAAGCAGTATGTAGATCAAGAAAAGACTTATATTCATTAAGAAATTTCCAAGATCCTTTTTCATTAATATAATCTTTAAGGCTGGCACCCATTTTTACAATAGGAGTTTCTTCAAACCAAATAAGATTAAGCATCTTTGCACAATGAAAATAAGATGATGCTATTTGTCGCTTTTTGAGAATAGCTACATGCTGATAGTTTAGTTCTGCAAGAAGCTCATAGAGTGCCATGTGATATTGTGCATCTCTGACAGTTGGAAAATCAAACTTTCTTTTTTCTTTGTCGTTAATTGGTAAGAAATTGAGCCACATGTAGTATTCTCTGGAAAGGTACCATGTGTGTTTATCATCTTTAAAGATTGCTCCATATCTACATTTTTCTTTTTCATCATCCCAGTATTTTCTGTAATCTTTACTACCCATTGGAGAAACACAGTAGAAATTCTGTTCTCTAAATATCTGAGCTTCTGAATTAAAAAATAAAGAAGTTTCATTGAACTCATATTTACCGGGCTCCTTAAATAAAGATAATACAAAATCTTTGTACTCATCTCGAGTATCAAATTCAGTGTATTCCCAAACCCCTTTATTCCAAGTAGGTATTTTAATATAACTAGCCATTAATCAGTTTCTTGATTTTTTTTGGATCACCTTCACCTTTATTAATCAATTCTAACAAAGTAGTATGTTTATTTGATTGAAGTAAAGATTGAGGCTTTTCTCCATTAAAATAAGGCACCATATCTTGTCTATAGAAAGCGGACCAAATTTCAGTATAAGGGTTGTAATGAAACAACCAATCATTCATAAATTCTTTTTTCATTGAGATTAGATTTGATCATAAGCAAGGCCTGCACCGCCTCGCACATGAGATTGTTGTTCTTCTTTAAGATCTTTGTATGCTCCTTTAAAAGAAGCTCTAATACCATCAAAGTTTTTAGCAGCTGCTACAAGGGAGTTAATATTCCCATCTCTACCATGAGTAATTGGGGTATTCTCCATATATACAGCTAATTTATCTAGCATTGATTTTAAACCTTTATAAGCTCTAGATGTAGGTGTTTCATACATTTTATTACATTTACCTAGAGCTACTATAATTAAATCATCATCAGCCGAAAAATCCGCTTCAACATCTTTTAGGATAACTTCTTCTTTATCTACCTCACTCATATGAAAGTAAGGATTAAAATCAGGATTAGGGCAACTCATATAAAAAAGATACTTATAGATATTTAAGTAATTGTCCGGGTAATTGTCCATAATAGCCTTTAAAAAGTTCAAAGCATAACAGTGCTCTGTAGCTTTAATCTCACCATTCTCTATATCAAATAATCTAGTTGTCATTATTGTATTTTTTAAATAGTTTTTTAAACTCATCATAGGTTTTATCAATACAATATCTTGAACCGTCTTTCATATAAATCATAACAAAAGATTCTAAATTGCCATCATCATCAATTGATTCTCTAAAGCTATCTACATCATACATATTGATCATTTGCCTTACTCGGTAAAGTTGTTCAATACCCATATCTTCTTTCATTTTAGCATTTTCTAAAATACCTATTAATTCTAAGTAAGGAGAGAGTTTTTTGCTTTTAACTTCTTTACAAAAAGTTTGAATGTGTTGGTAAGGATCATTACTCATTTCTTATTTTCTTTTAACCAGTTAATCATATCAATTACTTCTGCCTTTAAATAAGGCAACTCATAAGGTACTACTTCTTTTACTATAGGGTTATCATCTTGATCTCTTTTTGTAATAGGATTACCATATTTATCTTTTGCTTCCTCTTCAAATATAATGTGATGAAGAGTAAGTTTACCTGATTTATACTGTGGATTGTGCTTTAATATGATGTATAGATAAGTACTTAATTGTAGAGCATAATGATTGAAATTGCAATCATCCATATGTGAACAAGGGCCACTCATTTTTTGAGATATACCTTCCCAGTTTTTATATGACTCTGTCTTGATTTCCTTATTGGTTTTGTAATCAATAATATTGACAGTGTTTTTAATAACTTCTACAAGATCTGATTGTCCACATAATGCTGCTGACTTAAGATATACTAAATGTTCAGGATAAATTCCTTCAGTAAGCTTTTGATCAGGTGCAAACTTTACACCATCTTGAATAATAGGCTTAATAATTGGAATTGCAATACCTTGTCTTTCTATAGTATCTATACCTGTAATATCGGACTCTCTTTGGTTATGATACCAAGTACCTAAATCAGTAGCTCTTTTAGCTTCATTTGCCCAAATCTGTTGAATCTCTTCTGGCGATATACCGTGCCACTTTGAGCGCTTATTCTTAGATGATTTTGCTGCTATTTTAATAGTATCAAACTTATCCTTAAATAAACTAACAAACTTAGTTACACTAGTCCATTCAATTAATTCATCTGGATTAAGACTTGTGTAGGAGTGAGTTTCTGATTTGAATATGAGTGTCATTTGAGTTGATATTAGATTCCTAATTCAGTATTTAATGTATCTTCTTCTTCCTCAGTAAGATAAGCACTCCACTTAGGTCCTTTAGGATGAGGACACTCAGAAGCCAGGGATCTTGTTTTGAAATCTAGACTGCAACCACACTCTCCACAACAAGGCTTACTTCCAGGTACTAAGCATGCATCACCTTTAAGATCAAGCAATTCACAATTATCACAAATTGATTGTCTTTCTGCAGCAATAACTTCTACATATTCTTTTTTAAAGAGGCTGTTCTGGATCCCCTCCAGAATTAGAGCTTTGTTTCTCCAAATTTTTTTGATATTCATTTTTCTTAATTTTTGATTGGTCTCTTTTCATTTCTTGAATATCTAACATCAATTGCATATTAACCAGTCTTTCTAATTTGTTATCAATGATTTTCATTCTTTGATAACCACCAAATTTCTTAGGATTTACATACTTCTTAAGATTAGTAAAATCCTCTGTAAATTCCTTAAGCTTTACAGGCCTTATTGTCATTTCACCTAATCCATGAAGAGTTATTGCCGGAAATTCTAATCCAGTTAAACTTTTTCTTATTTTACTCCAATAGAAAGAGGTCAGGTCTTTTACAAGATTCTGATCAATATTTAAACTTTTAGCTGTAATATCAACTATTACTTTAGATTTACTCGGGCTCAATGTATACTATTTTATAGTCAAGAACTATGTTACCTGAAGACTGAACTTTAAGAGAGTCTGACAAAAAGATTTTCTTTCTGTTTTTACCTTCTTTAGTTATAAGTCCCATCTTTTCAAGTTTAGTCAAACAATTTCTTACTGTCTGAGGGTTCTTAAATATATGGGACTTATGTTCTAAAGAGGGCTCTTTGTCTCTTTGTTCTTCTGAACATGATGCATTACAAAAATCTGATAATTCAGCTTCTATATTAACACCTAAAAGAGTAAGACAATTAAATTCAGAATCAGATAAAGCTAAACCTTGAATATAACAATGAGTAACAAGCTGGAATTTTACAATATTCCAGTTATCCATTTTTACTTTCTTTGTTACAAGATTTACTTTAGCCATAATTACGCTTGAGTTTTAAGCTTTCTTTCTTTTTTAAATTCACTTATTTCTTGTTGAGCTTCCTCAGCTTCTGGGTCTTGTTTAGGACCTGCCATAACTTGAGCAATTCTCATGGAAGCTACAAGTCTTTTAAGTCTAGCCTCTTCTAAATCGGCAGCTAAGCTTTCTGCCTTTAACTGTAATTCCAACATGGGAATTTGCTCAGTATAATAAGCAGTCATGTTTTCTTTAAGAGCTAAAATTTGCTCTGGAGTAAGTTCTTCTTCTTGAAGATTTTGTGGTTTAGTAGTCATTGGTTTTTAGTTTAAAGATTTATTATTTAGCAAATGTAATATAAAAAGTTTAAATATCAAATAGTTATAAACTAAGAAACCTAGCCTTACGGGGCCAGGTTTCGGGGAAAGGAGTAACCAATAGGGGCGGCTAGTTACTCAAAATTGTTAATACTATCCATTATGATTTCATATCTTTCATAAGGAGGCTCTAGATAAATACATTCTGAATCTACTAGAATTACTATATAAGCCCCATCTATGTAAACCTCTGGTTCATAGTATGTTATATAAGAATAACAACTTGTTAAACAGAGCACTAATATACTACAAATGAGTTTCACTACTTTTAAAAATATTAAAAGATCTTGAAGATGTGATATCAGTAAGTCTTACATATTTTATGTGCACACCCCATTCTTTGCACTCTCTTCTTACAGAGATACTTATTTTATTATTTAGTTTCTCCAAACTTTCTACTAACTCATCCCAGGTATGAGTAAGTACTATATCAGAGATAACACCTGTTGCTATATCAGATACTGTTTGAATAGGTACACTAGCATTAAGAAGAAAAGGTTTGATATCTGATACAGTGTACAAGATCATCCCACTTATAGTAATGGTTTTATTGTCTTTTGTGCTAAGCTTTTGAGATGGCATTTGAATAGTGTCATCTCCTGTATAATGCTGAAGAATATTGTCAATAAATGGAGCTTTAAATACTATGCCTGGTTCTAGTTCTTTTTGAAACTTTCCCATTCTTAATCTTACTCCTTTTTCATTTTGATTAATGATCTTGAGAAACCATACATCAGACCAAATCTCGGCCAATATCTCATATAGTTTATCAAACATAACTTTAAGTTTAGATTATCAGACCATTGTGAATCTCTTTATTTTGTACACTTATATTACCTTGAGAGTTTACATACGCTATTGCAAAACCATGCATCCAATCATTGTTTGGAAGATAATCAGCTCTTAGTCCACATAAACAACCTAGTGTATAATAGGTGGTTATATTTCCTGAAAGTTGATGTTTTACATGTTTTTTATCTGGTCTATGTTTATCTCCTGTCAAAGTACTTTCATGTGATTTTAAAGATACAGCATGCGCAGGAGAAACCCTACTATTTCCTGAGATTTCATTACCGTGGATAATCCAGAGACTACCGTACTTAATAGGCTGAATATTAGGTATCCACATAATCTGTTTCTCACCTAATCTTAATTTGGCTGGAATTGTATATTCTTCATCATCCCATATCTCAATGGCTCTAGCTCTTAACCAAACTGGCCAGCGCTTTTCATGATTACCTTCTTTAAAATAGATAGGTATATTTGGAAAAGCTTTTCTTATAGCTTCTAAAAACTGAGAACCCAGTTCAAACTCTTTTTTAATACGAGCTTTTCCTGGGTCCTTAAAGTGTCTTGATACTTGATGCATATCTAGGATATCTCCATTCAAAAGCAATCCATCTATATTTTCATTTTGTAGATCTCTAATTGCTACTGTAAGGGCACCAATATCATGCTCTGGAATATGCACATCTGAAATAATACCCAGCTTACTAATAGATGTAGGTATAACAAAATGTTCTGTTGGTACATAGTCTGACTCTGGTAAATCAAAAGGATTTATTGGTTTACAGTCAACACCGTAAGATAGAAGATTTAACTTTTTATCTTTTGCAATTTCCTTTCTGTTAGCTGTACCAGCAGCGCCTGTATAATAACGCAAAGCCATATAAGCAGAAGAAATACTTCCAAAAACTAGTTTATTTTCCGTATAGATTTTCCTAGCTAAAGTTTTTTTTGGACTATTAGGAAATTTTTTGACATACTTTGAAATAATGTCAAAGTAATTTTTCTTATTTGCTGCCATAATTAAAACTCTTTAAGTAAGGTATATGTAAATGCTTTTTGTTTACTTGCCTTAGCTTCGTCAAGAAAGTTTTTAAAATCTGCAGGGTTATTAAATACTTGACAACCAGCAGACCATTTATCAATAATCTTAGAAATTGCTGAAGAATTTGCTCTATGAATATTAATACCAAAAAGACCTGTTTCTGTAGAAACTGTTTCTTCTGATTTATCATCAAGATCTTTATCTCTAAAAACAGTTACAGGCTTTACTTGTTTAAAAGCTTCATACTTACCTTGATGAAGACCAAGAGCCCAAGTGTCAATATATTGGCCAGGTTTGAGAACCGCAGTACCTTTAGGATTCATCATGTTTTTAAGCCAATGTACTCCAGGATTAGTAGTGCCTGTAACCCAAGTAATCTTTCCATTAGAAACTAATCCAATAAGATCATCAAACTCATTAGACTTATCTAATGTAGATCTTACACCTACAATCATGAAGTCAAACCATTGGTATTGTAGTCTTTTAAATTCAAATTGTAGTTCTCCAATTGTGTATTTATGCATTTTCTTCTGGTTTTAATTTTTCTTTAAAAGAAAATTTATCAATGCTTGTACCAAGGATACACATACCAGCTAAAGTAAGCACAGCATTTATAAGTGTTTCTGGTGGTGTAAACTCTTTAGGTACAATACTAGTAATTATTAAACAAGTACATAAGATAATTGCACATAAAAAACCTATTACTCTTTTATGCGAATAAGTTCCTCTCTCATCAGAGAGCATTGATTTAAAAAATTTTTTCATAGTTAAATGTGAGTATTAAGCCAATCAGAAATATTTTTAAGGCCTCCACCAATCATACCACCTAGAGCTAGTACAAATCCTCCTCCAATCCATTTTACTTTTTTATCTATCTCTACATATCTTTCAACTTTTTTGAGGCGTGGCACAAGACCTTTTTCTTTATCATATTCATCACCAACTAATGCTTTATGGATGTCATCCATTTTATCTTTTAAGCAAGTTAGTTCTTTTTTTATTACTGTGATGTCATCTACATGTACCATAACAAACAAAAATTACATTTTTATATAGGGGTTATTATTGGTTTGTATTCTATTAGAGGTAGAGATTTTACCCAAAAAAAAGCAGAATTAATACAGTTATCTATCTCTTCAGTAGAAATAACCCAGTTGTCATCCGCATCTTGGATTGGATAGAAATAACTATCAGGAGCATAAAGCTGCCCCACAAGATCTTCTTTTTGTTGTAAAGTAAGTAATCCTACCTGTATCATTATACTTGTCTACCTAATGTTGTTTGAAATGTTTGTAATGCTGTATAGTAAGCAGTAATTTGAGCTGCACTTAATCCATTACCCATAGATGCAGATGCTAAATTATGAAAAGTAGGCTCATGTAAACTGCCATTCAAATTTAATGCACCTATGTATGTAACTAAAATCGGTTGAATACCATATACAGTCTGTGTACTTTGCTTCAGAAATACACCGTTCTTGTATGCTTTCATTGCTCCCGATGCTGAACTTGTTCTTGAATGCAACCAGAATGCATTAGAGCCTCCGTTTGCTCCTGTCAATCGACCATAATTATCAAGATTATCGTAACAATCCATATAATAATTACTAGAGTAATTCGTGTAAATATAATTCCGTTGATATGAACCATTATATGGACCATTTGCAACACCTATTTGGCATCTAGAATCTGCTAAAGTTGAACGGTCATATACAGACCTGTGTGTATTTGATGAAGTTTCAATCAAGGATTCATTGTAACCAGTATTCCCGTATGAATTAATTCCATTAAATGTTGCACCATTAGTATTATGTGTAACTCCTCCAAACCAAGCAATCTGATATAGAACTGGATTTTTAAGATTATAACTATGAGTAGTAGCGGTACCACCTACAAATGGATACAAAGCATTAAGATCATTCCACACTCCTCCTGCTTTTAAATCAACAACAAGTTGGCATAAAGCAGCAATTTGTGTAGCATCTGTTATACCAGCAGCTGTGATAAAAGTTTGGGCATCAGCATCACAACTTCCCACAGGAGGCTCAATGTATCTTGCCTTTCTACCTAGATAACCAGATATGTTAATGCTATTACCCATTAGAAAGTATAAGTAATAATGAAGGTTGTACCTGTAGCATCCCAAGCAAAGGTATTAGCAGCAAAAAAGTTAGTTAATCCCCCTGCATCATAGTTGAGAGTAACTCCAGCTGGCAAAGAAATAGATCCTGAACCTGCATTAAAAGTACCCGCAGCTGCACCTGAGTTATATACAGAGAATGTATATGCTTTAACAGGCAATGATCCTGGACCATTTTTAACTGCTACTTCTGCTTCTTTAGCAGTTAATCCTGTATTAGATGAACCAAGTGCCTCAAGAATAAGACCTAGTGCTTGAAGATTTTGGAGTTGATAAGGGAAGTTATTACCCTTATTACCATAGTCTTTTAAATTTCCTACTGACATGATTTATATATTTTTAATAGATTTTAAATAATAAATAATTTGGCGAATAAATAAAAGTCTATACTTATTACGCTATTCTTAATAGTTTTACATAGACCACTATCTTAATAGTTGCAATAGTAGGTGTTGCTACCTTAAACTGCATGGGACTAGTTATAGAACCATCATAAATAAAAGAACTATTACATGGTGGTGGAAAACATGCAGGGGTGTTGCTTTCCATATAGATATAGTTATCTGAAACAAAAAGATTATTTAATAAGTCACTTGCCGGTGGACCTATTAAAGCTGTTTCAAATGCGGGTCCTAGATTGCCTGGCAATGTAAGTGTAAGATTCATTATACCTTCACTACTCAAATCAACATTTGGAGAAGTAACTATTACACTATCTACTATATATGTACCTGTTGCGGGAAAAGCTAATGCCTGGTAAAGGCCATATGAAAGATCTATAGTTGTGGTTAAAAAAACTACACTAGAATCTACGGGAACTGGTGGTTGGACACCTGCTAAAAGATCAGTAATACTTATAACATAAGGTGAATATGTATCAGCATTACTACTTCCTGATGGTCTATTACCTGTCTGAAATACCCCTAGTTGAATATAAGTATTACTAACATCTATATCTGTTATAGAAACAGATCTATTTTGAGCTATAAGTGCCTGTATATTAACTATATCCATGATTAATTATTTTTTCCTTTAGCTTTCATGATTGCATCATAAGCTTGTTTTCCTTTTTCTGTACCAAATTTTGTAATAAGGACATCTAAAAGAGTTTGATCAATTACTTGTGGCATGATTATAAGTTTTAAATATTAAGGATAAATAGTTATTTCTATTGCATTCTGAGCATTATTACCCAAAATATCATCTGCTGTAGCAGTAAGATCTGATGTAAGAATAATCATTACATTATCAAACACTGGAAATATAGTAATACTTTGACCAGTAGGTGCTGTTGCATCATCAATATAAGCAGCATTTGTAATAGTAGCTTGTACCTTTTGACCAGTTAGAGTAGTAAATAAATTCTTACTTGCTGATACAAGATATATACCTGCACCAATATATTCATATGTAAAAGCCACATCTGTATTATTAGCAAGTACTGTTGCTACTGGAGCATCTGTACCTGTCTGATAGAGATCAGCTACATATTTTTTAACAATTGGTTGACTAGCTGTTTGCCAGTTAAAAACCTTTGGTAATCTAAATTCGTTCATTTTATATGTTTTATAAAGGTTTAATAGTATTTATGATAAATAGCTTATCTACTTAATATACAAAGAATTACTAAATTAAACAAAAAACATATACTCAACTAAATTAATCCAAGTATTTTTTTGATATGTTCAATTTCTTCAGGA
>TARA_R110000868_G_scaffold244926_10_pt1 | contig 15283 bp, 12 predicted proteins | sample TARA_R110000868 | Tara Oceans TARA_R110000868 (sample SAMEA4397489) | marine metagenome | biome: Polar Biome; feature: [SRF] surface water layer (ENVO:00010504); material: water (ENVO:00002006), including particulate matter (ENVO:01000060) such as... | depth 5 m | reverse complement strand
GCATCTGCTGGAACTCATCAACGACATTCTCGACATGTCGAAGATTGAAGCCGGTCGCATGACGCTGGAAAAGCAGTCAACCGATCTCACCAAGGTGATCGACGAGAGCCTGCGGCTTGTGTCGGGCCGTGCGGAAATCGCCAGTGTTAAGGTGACGAACCATGCCCATGCCCTGCCCCAGATCGACGCCGACAAACGCGCGATCAAGCAGGTGCTGCTGAACCTTCTGTCCAACGCCATCAAATTCACACCCGCAGGTGGCGACATCCGCGTGGAGAGTACGAGCAGCGACGGGATGGTGACGATATCGGTGGCGGACAGCGGCATCGGCATTCCGGCCCATGCGCTGCCGAAGATCGGACGTCCCTTCGAGCAGGTGGAAAGCCAGCATTCCAAAAAGCACAAGGGCACGGGCCTCGGCCTTGCGCTGTCGCGCTCGCTTGTGGAAATGCACGGCGGCACACTCAAGATCGAAAGCACCGAAGGCGTCGGCACGCGCGTGACGGTCTCGTTGCCGATCTGATTTTTCGCAAACCTGCGACGTCGTCCCTCGACAACAAGCCGCGTGAATGGTTAGTCGGCGGCAAGACCGACGATGCTGCCAGGCGCACCCAAAGCTTTCAGACGCGGCATGACTTTATCGGCAAAGAGTCGGACATTGGCTTCAGCTTTTTCCGCTGACATACCACCATAGGAAAAGACGCCGACGAAACCTTCTGCACCGATCATGTCGCGGATGCCGGAAATTTTTTCGACCACTTGATCAGGCGTGCCCCAAGGATGGAGGCCAACGAAGGCGTCGGTCATCGCTTCCTGCGCACCTTTCTCCTGCATCGCAGCCTGCATGGGCGCATAGGCTTCGTAACCCTTCATCTTTTGAAGATGCCTGCCCGCAAATTCATAATGATCAACGACAGACTGATAATAATTGCCGATATATTTGCGCGCATCAGCTTCGGCCTGCGCGGCATCCTCGTTGACAATTGTCCAGCCAGCCACCAGTGGAGGCGGCGGCTCTGTGCCGTTCACATCGCGAAATATTTTGCGATAGTCTTCCAGTTCGGTGAGCACACTTTCCCACGGTTTTTGCGGCACGATCAACAGGCCGACGCCGAGGCGGGCCATGATTTGAGACGATTCCGGTGAAACGGCAGCTGCGTAAGTCCGGCCACGGAAGGTCTTAAACGGTGCGGGACGAATATCGCGGCGGGGCTGGTCGATGAATTGACCCTTGCCTTCGCAATAGCCTTTTTCCAATCCCTCAAGGATCATGCCTGCGTATTCGACGAAGCGCGCCCGGCTCTCTTCCTGATTGACGCCCATGCCTTCAAACTCGATGCGACCGAGACCGCGCCCGATACCGAAGATGAAGCGCCCACCAGACAAATGATCAAGCAGCGTCACTTCCTCTGCTACGCGGATGGGCGTGACATGCCACGGCAAGACAACAACCATCGAGCCGAGTTTCACCGTCTTTGTGCGACCTACCATATATGACAGGAACTGGAGCACATCCGGCGACATCGTATAATCCGTGAAGTGATGTTCGACGGCCCAGATGGAATGAAAGTCCAATGGCTCGGCGAGATCGGCCAATTTCAATTCATCCTGATAGACTTGCCGGTCCGCCTTTGCGCCGTCCGGCCCTTGGAAAATAACACTCAATCCGACATGCATCGCTCGTGTCCTCCCCGACTATTCTTCTTGTGCCGAAATGCTAGCACGGGAAATGGAGCTGTCACGCAACATGACAGAGGGTACGTTGAGGGTTGCTAAGCAGCAATGAGCAGATATAGCCGATTGTTCAAACAATGCGGATGTTTACCGGCATTCAATTAGCTCTTGGGTGACGTGATTTTGGCCCCATGGCGTACCGGAATCCAGCCTAGATCACGGCGTTCAAATGACCTATCTTGCCTGCATTGTCACCGGGGGCTGACACCAAGATGCTGTTTAATTCTCTGCCTTTTCTCTTCGCTTTTCTTCCAATCACATTCATAGGATTTTTTGTTCTCGGCGCTGCGAGCCCACGGGCGGCTGGCGCATGGCTCGCGGCCGCCTCGCTGTTCTTCTATGGATGGTGGAATGTTGAATTCGTCAGCCTGTTGCTCGCCTCCGTTGCCTTCAACTATGGCTCCGGCTACCTGATCGGACAGGCGCGGGGGAAAACCACGCAAGGAAGGCTGAAAGCCCTTCTTACAATCGCCCTCGGCGGTAATCTGCTGCTGCTTGGCTACTACAAGTATGCCAATTTTTTCGGCGCGTCAGTGGCCGGTCTCTTCGGCTTACCCTCACCTTTTGACGCAATCATCCTGCCGCTCGGCATTTCCTTTTTCACCTTCACACAGATCGCGTTTCTGGTGGACACCTACAGAGGTAAAGCGAGCGAGTATGATTTCGTGCATTACCTCTTATTCGTAACCTATTTTCCACATCTCATCGCCGGACCGATCCTGCATCACAAACAGATGATGCCGCAATTTGCCGAGGCCTCGACCTACCGGATCAATCCGTCAAATGTGTCGATCGGCCTCACAATCTTCGCCCTCGGCCTTATCAAAAAAGTGCTGATCGCTGATCGATTGGCACTGATTGCAACGCCGATTTTCTCAACCACGCTGGCAGGCGGTGAGCCTGCGCTGGTTGAAGCCTGGATGGGCGCATTGGCCTATACGCTGCAACTTTATTTCGATTTCTCCGGCTATTGCGATATGGCGATCGGGCTGTCGCTGATGTTCAACGTCAAGCTGCCACTTAATTTCAATTCACCCTACAAGGCCACAAATATCATCGACTTCTGGCGACGTTGGCACATGACGCTTTCGACCTTCCTGCGTGACTATCTCTACATTCCCCTCGGGGGCAATCAGAAGGGAAAGCGGCGGCGCTACATCAATCTGTTCCTCACCATGTTGCTCGGCGGCTTGTGGCACGGCGCGGCATGGACCTTTGTCGTCTGGGGCGCCTTGCACGGGTTTTACCTTATCGTAAACCACGGTTTCCGCGGCTTGTCTCAACGGCACGGTTGGAGCGGCGCAAGATATCCTCGCCTTACTACGGCTGCGGCGGGTGTACTCACCTTCGTCTGCGTGATGATCGGCTGGGTCATTTTCCGGGCCGAGACTTTTCAGTCCGCACAGATCATGTTGAGCGGCATGTTCGGTGGTGCAGGCATTGCGAGGCACGGGGTTTTTGAAGTGTCCGACATCCCGGACGCTGAACTTATTCCGATTATGCTGGCACTGTTTGCGGTACTGATCCTGCCCAATACTCAGGAGTTCATGCGAGACTTCAATCCGCTGCAGGAACCGGTGAAAGCGCCTGCCGGGCGCATTCGGTCAATACGCTGGTCGCCGCAACGCATATACACTTGGGGGCCTGTCGCCGTTCTCTTTGCGCTGGCGCTGATGAATATGTCGCCGCATCGCACGTCTGAATTTCTCTATTTTCAGTTCTAGGGGAGGCCAGTGATCCGCTATCTCGTCAAATTTGTTGCAGTGACGCTCGCCGCAGTCATTCTCCACATTTCGATCATCCTTTACCTACCGGGGCCGATCACTGCTGAGTATTGGGTACGGGGTGACCTCATCGTCAAACATGATCTGGCTGCACAAATCACTGAACCCAAAATTGTCTTTCTGAGCGGCTCGGGCACGCTTTTCAATGTCGATGCAGCGCGTATCTCGGAAGCATACAAACGTCCGGTAGTAAATTTTGGCTTACATGCAGCCATGCGGCTTGAACGCTTGTTGAGCGTTGCGCCACCTGTGATGAAACGCGGCGACATTCTCGTGCTGCCGCTGGAACAGCTTTATTTTCAGTGTGAAAAAAATAGCTGGACCGAATGGGACTTGCGCAACGGGCGCGCTTGGGACGCCGAATATTTTGATGCGCTACCCCTCACCCAGCGCGTGAAGGCGGTATTTGACGCAAGCCCGCCGACCCTATCGGCTGAGATACTGATTGCCTGGCTCCAAAAAATATTCATGCCTGAGCGCGTCAGCGAGAGACTTGCCGCGCTGGCACCCGCACCAAGCATACTGAACGACTATCGGAGTGGCGAACACAGGTCTGCCTCTTTTTCGCACTCGCCCAACAATCTCGACGCCTTTGGATCGATCACCAATCATGTCGGCGCTTTCTTCAAGGGTGCGCCTGTGGTCTCCACATCGCCCGGCGCAATATGCGACACCACAAAGACCTATCTGAAAAATTATGTGACCGACATGCGTGCTCGCGGCGTCACCGTGGTCATAGCATACGCCCCTTATCTCACGGACAAAACACCCGACGTCAGTTGGTCGGCGGAGGACAAACTGTTCCGCCGAGACATTGCAGAGATTGGAACAACAATCATCGGCAAGCGGTCGGATATGTTCTATTCACGGAAGTTATTTTTTAATACCAACCTACATCTCAACAAAGAAGGCCAAGCCATCTACACGACTTCAATGATTGAGAATCTGAAGCCCGTTATTGGCTATCGATGATTTCCTGTGTGATGCGATAGGCACCGTCGAGCCAACTGACGATTTCGCGTGCTGCGGGGTGATCAAAAGCAGTATACCGTTTGCGCAATTTTTCTGAAGCCGACGGCGTCAGACGATCAAGGCCGCTGTCGTTGAGCACCAGAACATCATTGATAAGTGCATGCGCCAGATCTTTGCCCAAAACTTTTTCGGCGGCTGCCGCAAACGACGCACCATATTGATAATTATCGCCTTGCGCATAGGCATCGACGAGTGTCAGCGCAGGGATGAGGCTCAGCACGGGTTGCGAAGCTGGATTGACGCCATGCGCAGCGACATACGCGCCCATGACGGCGGGACGACCTGTGAAGGCACGCAGATGAAGAAACTGCGACATGCGCGGACCGTCGTTGACCGGATAATTGTCCCAGATGAAAGGTTTTCGACCAAGCTGCGCGGTAACTCGCGTTAGATGGCCTGCAGAAAATTCACGTGCACAGACTTCCTCACCGGTCCACAGAACCTCGATCGAGGGATCAAGTAAGCGCCCCAAGTCTTCGAGATAATTTTTAGGACGTGCTCCGAAGATGCGATCGAGAATCGGATCATCGGTGTAATAGCTCGGGCAGACAAGTATCCGCGTGGCGGCGCTGCGTTCTTTGACCCAATGCGAAATATCGGCTTGCTTGGCAGCAAGGTCAGGAAAGTCGCCGCGCATGTCATCGAACAGAATGGCTAGGTCATCGATGCCGATCTCATCGAGAAAAGCGAGCTTGCGCGAGAGCGCCGCGCGCACGTCTTCGTTGAAATCGCGGTAAATTTCATACGGGCTAAGGCCCACACCGAAACGCACACCATGCGCGCGGCAAGTGCGAGACAATGAGGCGAGCCCCGCTGCATCCTCGGCCGGATGTGGTTCGGCCCAACGTCGCCGAAGAAACAAATCCGCTTTAGGCGCGAAATGATAGAAGCGATAGTTGTGGCGGCTCAAATATACCGCCGTTGCCTCTCGTTCCGCCCATGTCCACGGACGCCCATAGAAGCCTTCGATAATACCGAGTTCTGGTGTCATAAAAATCGCGCCAAGAAAAATTCGTCAGAGATACCAATCATATTCCAATGGCGAGATTGTGCGCTGGAATTTATCAAACTCGAGCATCTTGGTTTCTGCATAAACATCGACGTAATGCGCGCCAAGATATTCGCGCATGACGGATGAATTACGCAGGCGCTTGAGTGCGCTGGGGAGGAAGAAGGGAATATCTTCGTCCACCACATCGCAAGCGTTGCCTTCGGCGGGTTCGTCCGGCTCGATTTTATTGACGATGCCGTGATGAATACCCGCCAGGATGGCCGCGAGGACGAGATAGGGATTGGCGTCCGCTCCTGACACTCGATGCTCGATACGACGACCTTCAGGCGATCCGGCGGGTACGCGGAAGGCAACGGAGCGGTTATTGTAGCCCCATGCGCGGTTGACGGGCACGAAGAGATTGGGACCAAAGCGGCGATAGGAATTGAGATTGGGGGCAAAGAGCGCCATCGCATCCGGCAACGTTGCCTGCAATCCGCCAATGGCGTGACGCAAACGCTCACTGCCCTCGTCTGATCCGTCATCGAAAATATTTTTGTCATTCTCGTCGAGGATTGAGCAATGGACGTGCAAGCCGTTGCCGGTCTGATTGGCGAAAGGTTTCGCCATGAAGCTCGCGACGAAGTTGTGTTTGCGGGTGATGGCGCCGATGAGGTGGCGCAGCATGACGGCGTGATCGCCCGCGAGCAAAACATCGTTTTCGTGATTGAGGTTGATTTCATATTGGCCGGGCGCAAATTCCGCCGTGGCACCGGACGCGGGCACCCCCTGTTCGGCAGCGGCTTCGTCGATTTCTTTTAGCAAGCCCATGAAGCCGTCAAGTTCAGTGATGCCGTAAACTTCGTTGGCTGTTTCGCGCACGCCTGTCGCTGGATTGATCGGCGCTTGTGGCAGGTTTTTGCGGTCGCGCTCACGATCGAGAACATAGAATTCAAATTCGCATGCAGCGACAGCATGAAGACCGAGATCGGCAAGTTTGGCGACGACATTGGCGAGTACGACGCGCGGTTCCAGTGCGAAGGGCGCTCCTTCGTCATCTTCCATCGTCATCAGAACTTGCGCTTGTTTCATTGAGGCCCACGGCACGGGCACGATGGAACCTGCAATCGGATAGGACTGCGCGTCCGGGTCGCCATCGGAAAAGCCCATGCCGAGAATGTCTTCATTGACGCCCGTTACATCGAAAAAATAAAGCGACTTCGGCATCTGCACGCCGGAGGTGAATATGCGTTCGGCTTCTTCAATTGGAAAACGCTTGCCACGGACCGTCCCGCACATATCAACGAAGACGGCATCGAGATAGTCGATGTCGCCATTTTCGGCGAGAAACGCCTTGAACTCGGCCAACGTGGCTCGTCTGGCCACACCTTCCTTTTTACGGTCGCTCATTTCCATATCCAAAACTGACTATCTAAATGCTGATTGATGCTTAGTGATTGTCTCTGAAGCGATAGTAACCGAGTGCCGCACGAAGATACCAGCGCCGCAACGAAGGAAACGGAATGACCGGCGGAATTCCTAAGAAAGGTGCGGGGATTTCGGTGAAACTATTTTTACCTCCGATGATATTTGCGAGGGCCCGACCCGCCCAAGGAGCGGCCGATACGCCATCGCCGTGATAAGCCAAAGCGAAATAGACCGATTGATCTTCCGGCATCTGGCCGATGGCCGGTGTGAGTCGTGCGGTCATGCAGACAAGGCCGCGCCAATAATGGGTCACAGGCACAGATTTCCAATGCGGAAAGACTTCGCCAAGACGTTTCTCCATCGTACGTCGCATGATTGCACCGTCTGCGGGATGGCCAGTCAGATCACCGCGCGCGCCGAACAGAAAGCGCTTGTCCGGCAACATCCGATAATAGAACAACAGTCGCCGTGTGTTGCTACATGGAAGTTCCGTTTGCCATTGATGCGCGGCGCGTTCTGCATCGCTCAGAGGTCGCGTGACGATGATATTTGACAGCACAGGTATAAGTCGGTCTGACAAATTTCGGTTGAGCGCGGTTTGCGTGAAACCATTGGTGGCGATGATGACGCGGCGGGCACGCAGGCTGCCCGTGGCGGTAATGAGGCGATGTTCCGCACCCGATTTTTCCCAATGCAGCACCTTCGATTTACCATGGAGCTTCGCGCCTGCGCGCGCGGCTGCGTCGGCAAGGCCACGGGCAAAGCGCAAGGGATGGAGACCGAAGCCTGTATGATTGTGAAGCGCACCGAATTGTTCAGTGGAATCGTAATGCTGCGCGGCAACTTCTTCGCGTCGGAGCAATGTGGAAGGCAAACCAAAGGTCTTGGTGAGAAATGCTCCTTCGTCTTTCAACTCATCGAAGCGACGCGGCGCATGGGCGACATGCAGCGTACCGCCGCCTTGCCGATTGAGCACTATATCTTCTCGGCGAGCAAGATCGGCAACCAGATCGACAGCTTCGGCTTGTGACGCCATGAAGCGGCGCGCTTCGTCGAGCCCGTAGCGTTTTATGAGTTGATTGTAGTCAAGGCTCGTCGGCGGCAGCGTGCAAAAGCCACCGTTGCGGCCAGAGGCGCCCCAACCGAGTGGAGCGGCTTCGAGGACCACTGCATCGATGTGATGGTCTCGGGCGAGGTGCAAGGCGGCGGACAGACCAGTGTAGCCACCGCCAATGATCGCTGTGTCGCAAGCAATATCGCCACGGATTTGACCGAGATCGATGCCAGCCATCAAAGGCGGCGCGTCTTCTTCCCAGTAGCTACCAGCGGACTGCCCCGCGTCATACATGCTTTCATGATACCAAGTCATCGTCAGTCGGCCTCTCTTACAACAGGGGCCAGCTTAGGCGACTAGTGCAGCGGAGGTCCATCGTCGGGCGGCGGCGGGGCGTCATCGCCATCAGGACCACCATCTGGCCCGTCGTCCGGGCCTTTGTGCGCGCGACGCCATCGACGCTCAGCATTATTGGCCATGACAGACGAAAGATGCTGACGCTGCACATCGCTCATTTCGCCGAAGCCCTTAATCATGGCATTGCTCATCACGCTCGCGACATTGCTACGCGCCGCGTCAATGCGATCAAAGCCGGCTTTGACTTTTGCGGGATCATAGGGTGTTGCGCCGACAATGACCGCGAGATCCTTGCGGGCACTGTCCATTTCGACAAGATAGGGTCTGATGGTCTTGAACTGGCCGACCATGATGTCGCGCAGAGCCTTGCGGTCTTCCTGACTCATTTCGGATTTAGCACCACGCATGTCGCCGAACATATCGCCCATAGGGCCGCCAGCACCGTGCGGACCGCCGCGATGGGAAAAAGCGCTGGTGGCGATCATGCCGGCCAGAAACAAATTGATGCCGAGCGAGACCAGAAAAGCAGGCCCGATCCAACGGCGGGCTGAAGGTTGCGCGACCGGATCACTCATTTACTGCCACTCCTCGGGATAAGCATTTTCGGCGAAGGCAATAGCCACCAATTGTTCGCCCAGTTCGTTCGTGCTTTTGACTGCTACGGTCTGCGAGGTGCCAGTCAGACCGAGCGACGTCATGGTCGATGTCGCGGTGAGGCCGAAGCCCGCGCCAAACATGATGGACGCAGCCAGCGCCCCTGCCGGAACGGCGGCGGAACCATAGGGCCAAATATCCTGAAAGAGTGCACGCAAGCCGCGCCGTGACGCCGGCATCACAACAGCCACCGGCACGGCTCGCGGACGCGCCGCCATGATGCGCGAGACGAGCAATTCGGAGGCAGGTTCAGCGGCAGGTGCCGCGTCGAGGATCAGATCGAGCTTAAGGGCGTCGTCGAGCAAGACCCGCGCCTCTGCGCTTTCGGCGACCAAAGCCAGCGCGGCGGCGCGATCGGCAACAGGCCAGCGGTGAGCGGCGGCACCATATGCCCCCACTACTTCACGCAACCTGTCTAATGTCATAGCCATCGTCATTTCCTGAAACCTTTGCGGGTTCGCTATCTGATAGTTGTTTAACGCAGTGATGTGTCTTTTTCCGTCGCTAAACTGACACGCAGCGCCGTGCGGGCTCGTCCGAGCAAAGATTCCACTGCCTCGACGCCAATCTCCAGCGTTTCTGCGGCTTCGATGTTGGTGAGACCCTGGAAATGCGTCAAAGTCACCGCAGCGCGCTGACGCGCAGGCAGTGCTTGCAGAGCGAATTCCACTCGATTCGCTAATTCTTGTTGCTCAAATATCACGTCCGGTCCCGGCTCGTCGCTCGCAGGCTCGGGAATGGAATCGATGTCATCCATTGTGTGACGGCGCAAACGGTCGAGGCAAAGATTTGTCGCAACGCGGTGAAGCCACGTCGTGAACTGCGCCCTGCCCGGCTCCCAGCGATCTGCGTGAGTCCAGACGCGGAGAAACACTTCCTGCGCGACCTCCTCGGCATCCGCCTGATTGCCCATCATGCGGCGGGCGACCGCAATCACGCGCGACAAATGACGATCGACGAGCAAACGGCAAGCCGGCTCGTCGCCTTGGGCCACAAGGGCCACCAATTCGTCGTCCGTCGCATCGTCCAAGCGAGCGAGGTCCCTCTGCAATAGGAAGTCTATGACTTCGCCCCGGCGGACCTCCGCCAGGCGGACCGCATCCACGCTCAATAATGCAGGATGCGGCAGCATATGCCTACTCCTGATCGTGGGGCGGTTCGCCGCGATGATCCATAATGCGCTGATACATCTTTTGCGCACCGGCGTCATACTCCGCCTTGGACAATTTGCCGTCGCCATCGGTGTCAGCGCGTTTGAACATTGCCTTGCCACGGGTTTTGCGCATTTCCGCATCACGCTTTTCGCGTTCGGCCATCATTTCATCACCGCTGATGAAGCCATCGCCATTTGTGTCGGTGCGGGCAAAACGGGCATCGCTGGCTGTCATCCATTCAGATACGGACAATTTCCCGTCATGGTCGGTGTCGAGCTTCGACATCATCTCGTGACGCATGCCACCGTCTTCCGGCGCGGCCACGGCCACAAGCGGTATGGACAGACCAAGCGCAATGGCAGCAACACCAACCCAAATTTCCGATTTTGTCTGACGCATATTTGCCTCCCGTTTCCCGATATGAGGGACAGGAACGCGACTGCAATCCAAGCAGCAGCCGCGTTCCCGACCAGAGAGGCAGACCTATTCCCAAGCCAGGGGGGTGGACTAGAAATACAGCGGCCCGTCTCTCAGAGAGATAAACGCGGGCGCCGCCTCATTCCGTCGCCGAAAATGAAAAAATTCAGAAAAAGAAAAATCAGCGGCGAAGCGCGAGCGGTGCGGGCACCAAGTGGCGCGCAGGCAACAGGAGTGCCGGTACGGGCACAATGCGGGCCGGTGCATTGATAAGGCGCAATGACAGTTCCTCCTGCAGTTCTGACTGCACATGCAGCTTCACACCATCTGCGACCACAGGGTGGAATATTGCCAAAGCCAAATTGACACCGAGTGAAGGTGAGAAACCTGTGCTGGTGGAGATACCGGCAATACCCGATGCATCACGGATCGCGGTGAAGGAAAGCGGCGAGGGCCAATCCACTGCCACACTGGTCAGAATATAACGCAATGTTTCGGACCTGGCTTTACGCAGAGCCTCGCGACCTGTGAAATGTTCGCCGTCCAGATCGACAAGCGACGCATAGCCAAGCTCAAAGGGTGTCAGCGCGTTTTGAGGATCAATAACTGAGAAGGCACCGAGATAATCAACACCAGCGCGTGGAATACCTGCCTCAATGCGGGCCAGTTCGCGCAAGGCGAAGCCACCAGCCTTCAAGCCATGAATTTTACCTTTTTCGAGCAAGCGCAACCAAAGTATCGGCGCGTCATCGGGATCGATCCACAATTCATAGCCGAGATCGCCAGAAGTGCCGGTGCGGCTGACATAGACTGGCATGCCGGTGACGTTGAACCAACGGGCCTTAAAGGGCGGGAGATTTTCGATACCGGAGAACCCGGCGTCTGACAGAGCGGTACAAGAGAGCGGACCTTGCAGGCTCATCGCAGCAAGCGTCGTCGAGACATCTTCGATGTGCACACGATGTCCAATGGTGCTGTCAATTAACCATGCGAGATGATGCTCTTCTGTGACAAGACGGAAATCACTATCTCCGAGACGGAAAAGCAAACCATCCCCAACAACGAAGCCGCGATCTTCGCAGAAGATGACCGGTTTGATATCGTCAACTGCAAGAGTTGCGAGATTGCCCGTTACGAGCCTGCGCAACCAAGCGAACGCGTCGGGACCGCTGATGCGGTATTTGACAAGCGGCGAAATATCGGTGAGCGCCGCACCATGACGAAGTGCTGCATATTCATCGTCGAGGTTCGTCAATTGATCGGCGACGGTGTAACCGTTCCAATTGCACCAGAGATTGGTCAGACTCTCGCTCGCAACGTAAAAATGCAGTGGCGTGGTCAGCACCTGCCTCGTGAAGACCGGATCGGCTCCGCGGTCTTCGAAGAGAGATGGATCAGCGCGGGAAATTTCGTCGAGAGCACCGAGGTCGAGGCGCGGCGGCGCGGGCGGCGGCAACACAACAGTGTTTGCATCGTTCACGTCTGCAACAAGCGGCGGCGGCTCCGCAATAGCATCGAGTTCGGTGTCGTCACTCATGCGCAACCTCCCTCACTCAACACGAGGCGAGCGGCATACTGTCCGGGCAGACCGCAGATACCGCCACCTGGATGGCTACCTGCACCACAGAGATAAAGCCCTTTGACGGGTGTTGCGTATCGCGCCAACGCTGGTGCGGGTCTGAAAGACAGCAATTGATCGAGCCGCATATCGCCGTGGTACCACCCGCCGTTGACAAGACCGAATTTGCTCTCGATATCGGGCGGCAACATCAATTCACCCGCAACAATGCGCTGACGAAGATCGGGTGCATAGGCGCTGAGTGTTTCGATAGCGCGATCCACGAGCCTGTCGCGGCCGTCCTCCCATCCACCATTAACTTCATAGGGCACATATTGCATGACAATCGACATGACATGCTGCCCCGGCGGCACCAGCGGCGCGTCAACGACGCTCGGCATCGTCACTTCCATTGGTATGTCTGATGCGATGTTGCCGTGCTTAAAGGCTGTATAGGCATCATCAAGCGCAGCGAGCGACGGCGCGACGAGGATGCGTGCACCGTATTCTTGTGGTGCGAGCCCCTGAATGGTCGGCAATCCATCGAGGGACAGATTGAGTTTAGCTGTTGCGCCGGTATCCGTGATTTCCGTCAATTTCTTGACGAGACCGGCATCGAGATATTTCGCGCCGACGAGGTCAAGCATGGTTTCGCGCGGGTGGGCGCTCGACAGCACGGATGGTGCCTCGAAAATCTCATTGGTGTGTGTTTCGACGCCGCGCACAATTCCATCCGAAATGAGAATGCGTTTGACCACAGTCGCCGCGCGGATGACGACGCCATAACTCGCTGCCGCTGCTGCCAGCGCGTCGGTGAAACCGCCGAGACCGCCTTCTATACTGTGCGGACCCTTTGACATACTGCGCAAGCTCAGACGCGTGATGGCCGTGAGCGCGGTGCCCGCCGAGTAAGGGCCTTCACCGCTACCCATTAAAGCATCAAGCGCCAATGCTCCCTTGATGAGTGGCGTTTCAAACGTGTCGTTGAGCATGTCCCCAATGCTACCGGGCAATTGCCGCATCAGGTTTTCAAGCTTTTCTCCGCCTAACCGCTCCGCGCGCCAAACCAAACGACGCAGGCGACGCGACAAGGTTTCGGGCACGATTTCCGGCAAAGCGTCCTGCAACAACGGCCCGAGCACGGCGGCATAAGATTTCATGCGGGCGAGGTAAGTGACGAAGGCGTCGGCATCCGTAGTACTGTGACGACGCAGGATGTCGAGATTGCTGCGTCCGGGTGCCAGAACAATGTGATTGTGATCGCGATCGAGCACGATGGTTTGCAACTGGCGCGCAGCAAAGCGCAATCCGTGCTTGGCGAGTTTCAAATCTTTTTCGACACGACGCGGCAACGCATCAAGTAAATGCGCGGCGGTAGAAACCCGATAGTCCGGCGACACTTCTGCTGTTGTCAGCGCACCGCCAAGGCGCGTCGCCGCTTCGAGCAACAACACGCGCTTGCCCGCCTTGCCGAGATAAGCGGCAGCAATGAGACCATTATGGCCCGCACCGATAACGATGGCGTCGAACTGGTGATCTGAAGGGATCATGCGTTCACCCCTCTGCGTGTTACCACGTTCCGGCCAAGTGCCGCGGCAACGCGCTGTGCGGCACCTGCCCCTGCCCCACCGGTTTCGAGCGCACCGGGATGGGCACTGCCGGAGCAAAGATAGAAATTTCCGACCGGCGTTTCATACCCCGCGAGGCCCGGCATGGGCCGGTTGAAGAACATCTGATCGAGCGACATTTCGCCTTGCTCGAAATCACCGGCGGTGAGGCCCACTTCACTTTCGATGTCTGGCGACACCAGCGTCTCAACCGCTAGAATGAGTTCTTTGAATCCCGGACTGTGACCTGCAATCTGCCTTATGACGAGATCTGTGAATTCGTCCTTGCGCGATTGCGTCCATGCGCCATCGTGCAAAATCTCGGGAACATAATGCACAGCCACTGACATTACATGTTTGCCGACAGGCGCGAGCGAGCGATCCGTCATCGAGGGGATAAGTACCTCGATGAGAGGCGTGCGCGGCGGCAAATGATTGCGCCAATCATCGAAAGCTTGCTCGAGAGTTTCCAGCGGCATCGCGAGACGCAGACCACCCTTAAGCGCAGGGCAATCGTCTGGCAATGCGGGAAACGCTGGCATTGCATCGAGTGCGAGATTGATTTTGGCCGTCACACCACGCATGCGGAAGCGCCCGACACGCTCGACGAAGCCTTTGGGCAAATCCTTCCACGGGAAGAGCGTGAGGAAGGTACGCTTCAGATCCAGATCCGACAAAACCGCATCGGCGTAAATCTCTTCACCGTCTGCGAGCGCGACGCCGCGCGCCTTGCCATCGCGCAGGATCACGTCTGTGACTTCAGCCTCTGTCCGAACATGGCCGCCATAGGCCAAGATGGCGGCACCCAGCGCATCGGCGACGGCTTGCGGCCCGCCGACGGCGATAACGCTGGCCGGTGCGCCATCCAAAGCGCCTTCCGTCTCGGAGTGGAAGGGGTTCATCAAAAAGCGTGCGCTCGACGGCGAACGGGGACCGAAGGTCGTGCCCGCCAGCGCTTTGGCAGCCAGATGCTCCTTAACGAAGTCGGAGGCGAAATAGCTACCCAGGAAATCGCCGCAGGACATGGTCCACATACGCGTCAGATCATGCAATTCCGGCACAGGCTTTGTCGCGAACTGCTGGGCATCGCCGAGCAGCGCTCGGATAGCAGCTAGCGTACGGCGCGAGGGATCTCGCATTGGATGTGCCAGAGCGTCCCGCAAACTTAGTTGCGCGCGCAGCATATCGCGACGAAAACGCGTCCATGCGTCGGCGTCTTTTGCCGCATGACGCGACAGTTCGCGACGCATCATCAATCCGTCACGGTAATTCGCGAGATAGCGACCATCCTCCATCAGGCTGACCCCGCCATCGACGCGCAAAAAACGCAGACCGAATTTGGATAGTTCGAGTTCACTGGCGGTTTGAACCGGCAAGCTCGACGTGCCCAATGTAAAACGCGGCATGCAAAAGCCTGGATGAATATCGAAACCCGCCGCTGCACTGCCTAGACGCTCGTTGCGCTCAACAAGCAGCACGTCAACGCCGGCGCGCGCAAGATACGCGGCAGCTG
>TARA_R110000868_G_scaffold133205_2_pt1 | contig 15287 bp, 11 predicted proteins | sample TARA_R110000868 | Tara Oceans TARA_R110000868 (sample SAMEA4397489) | marine metagenome | biome: Polar Biome; feature: [SRF] surface water layer (ENVO:00010504); material: water (ENVO:00002006), including particulate matter (ENVO:01000060) such as... | depth 5 m | reverse complement strand
CTTCTATTCGTTTGAATCGCAAGCCTCAGGTTCCAATCGGGGAATCGGTCTGGCTCTTGCTATCGGTCTAATACGCTGGCGGGGCCGATGGATCCGCTCAGGATTCTATATTGCTCCTGCTGATTTATCGCTTGTTAAAGCGTTCTTGCCCATCCCTGAAGAACCAGAGAAGCTAGCAATTTCAGTCTGTGAGAGCTTCTTACGTGCACGTTGCGCAGATGCTAGAGAGTTGAATACCTCTTGCTCTGCTGATGATTGATCATAACCTTCTAGTGTGGTACCATAGATACCACTCAGCTTCTCAGCTGTAGGTAGAATATCTGCTATAGTAGCGTAACCCTTTTGAGCTTCAGCTTGTGTGATGCCCTGTGCTGCTAGTTGCTCAGCCACGTTAACACCAGCCTTCAGTCCTTGACGTCCAGCGGCTACACCAATTTCAGCTGCGGCAACCTGGCGTTCAATTTTCTGGAACTGTTGTAATGGGTCTAATACATATGCTACTAGGTCAGTATCACCTATACCGTAGTAGTCCCTGAGCTGTGTCTGAATTGCTGGGTCAGCATTACGAACTCTCTGTACGGCTGTCACCACTCGGTTAGATAGCTCTGTTGGAGATATATCATTGGAAATGAACTGCTTAACATAAGCATCATTATCAAACTGTGTAAGGCCGTATGCCCTAAGAGTCTGGCGATATCCATCCTCGACTGCTAAGTATTCAGCAGGAGATAAGACGGCTAGATTCTTTTTAATTCTATCTTGATTAGCAGAGAATCTCGTTTTGTATGCTTCTGTACCAGCCAGTTCAGCCATAATTGTTTCCTCACCAACACCGCTGATGGCTAGTTCTTTAATCTTAGGAATAAGACTAGCAAGATTATAGTTTGTAAACTTGGCAGTAAGAGCTGCCATAATATCATTAGCTTCTTTTTTTTCCCTAAGAGAATCCTCTGATGAAGACGTACTCTGATTCTTTAATTGTAATGTTAGTGCGTCAATCTGAGCCTGTAAAGTTCCTAGTTGGCCTGAACCATTATCCTCGGATGGTGTTACATCCGCACCGCCTGAATAAACTTTCTTGCCCAGCTGTCCGCTGTAAGGTCTTCCATCGTAGTAAAGAATTCCGCCAAGCATTTGAAACTGAGGATTTTCGCTACCTGATGGTATTAGTCCTGGAACCCCAGATTTAGCAGTACCAGCTGTAGGTGTAGGTGTAGCCGCAGGCTTTCCGACGTAAGGATCTACCGCCGTGTTGAGGGGGTTACCTGCACCATAAGTAAAGTTAGATGGTTTACCTCTGTTGGCAATTTCTGCACTTCTGGCAGTGGCTCTTTTTCGTGCCGCTTTAGCATCGGCTATAATCTTTTTTGCAGTTGCCACTATACTACACCACCAAAGAAGTTAGTTGATACTATGTTCATAAGTTTGTTTACGCTCTCTGTACCATTCTTGGTTTTGCCCCAGTTAGGATCAGACTTAATAATCTTCTCTTTCATCCAACCTGGCATGATGCCTGGCTTGCCTGTGGCTGGGTCTATGTACTGAGTTATCTTATCGATGAGTGAGCCGTACTTAGTTCTAGCCACGTTCTTATCTACTTCTAGCCAGTTAGCTACACCCATAAGTGCATCAGAACCATTGGCATCCATAGAGCTATTGGCTTTAATTTGATCGGCATATGCTGGATAGTATGATACAGAAAGATCTCTTATCTCCCTCTGTATACCTTCAACAGTTATATCTCCAGCAAACAAAGCTTTCTGCTTTGTATCCCAGTATGAAGTACTAAGTAATCCATCTACCCAGTATTCACTAGCATAACTCTGCAGCGATGTTACGTCACCTAAACTTGTACCACCAAGCTGACCAAGATCTATAGTTCCGATAGCGTCAGCTTCTACAATGTTAGCTTTTGTATCATAGATATTAGAGCCAGCTAGGAACGAATATTCAACTTGATCTGCTACGTCTTTAGTCCATGTTATGTCACCAAGGGCTGTCTTTACCTGTGATGTAAAGTTTTCAAGATCTTGTAGGTATGCTCCGTTCTGCCTTACCTTAGCAGTCTGACGGGTACGCGCACTCTCAAGATTATTCTTAAAGAAATCACTAGCTTCAATTGCTGAATTAAAGCCACCGACATCATCAATGATGTATGCTTGGTATGCTTTTTCTAAACCAGGATCCATGTTCTTTAAAGCTTTGATCATATTGATCTGGTTTATTACCTGAGAATCTGCAAAGTATCCTTGGTTCTTTCTTTTAGCCTCTTTCTTCTTTTCAGCCATTATATAGCACCAATATTCATCTTGTTCATTACGGCAGTATTAAAGTTAAGAAGACCCTGGCGTTCCGTTTCTAAAGGATTCTTCTTTTCCATTTGTTTTTCAAAATTTCTTTTTATCTCAGCTTCAGTTAGGCCTTTGTCGACAATGCTCTGATCTATAACCTTACCGCCGCCTGATTCGATTAATGAGTTCTGGCTATATACGCCACGATTCTTTTTCTCATAGTCTTCAAATGCTTTCTTTAATACTTTTTCCCCAGGAACAAATCCAGAGGTAGCTCTTCCTACTTCGACCAGCAGTTCACGAATTTCAGCATAGTCTAGCTTTGTCTTAGTTAGTGTATCCTTGGGGGCTGCATTCTTTCTCATATTAGCTAGGTCGTCATTCATTAGGTCATATGGTGTAAGCTTCTTACCCTTACCGCCCTGATAGACTACTGCCGCTCTAGCGACATACGTGTCCCACATCTGTGACGCATCCCACTGAGTTAGGTTTTCACCAACTGAAGCATAGGCTCCCATAATTTTATCTTTGATACTATCGTTAGTCCAAAACTCTCTTTGGATGTTAGCTATATATTTAACATCGTCTGTTTCTTCTATTCTTTTACGATACCCAATACCCTTAGTTCCTTTAGTTCTTGTTTCTATAGGTTGTCCTGGACCCATATATACAGCAGAAGCATTGCCCAATCCACCGTTGTACCAAGAGGCATCGTTTCCTATATCAACCCCAGCACCAATAAACTGTTGCTTAACGTCCTCTGTTAGATAGGGGGCATCTTCGGATATCTTATACTTTCCATATCGATTCTTACCAGCCTGCTTGTACTCCCAATCTTTCCCAGGATTAGTTAGGCTTACATCTATACCTTTAATCTTCTTTTCTAAATCACGTATCTCAGACTCTATAAAAGCTATGGTAGATTTATTAGCTATTTTTTCTTCTGATGATAGTTCATCTTTAGTGACACTTGGGAATGCAGCGGTAGATCCGCCAGTAGGAGATTTTATTCCAGATATCTTTCTTTTCTTTTCTGCAATCTTATAGAGTAGATCATCTTTCTTTTCTTGCAAATTTTTAGCAGTATTGTCAATTTGTTTTTGACTGGCAGTCTTTATTTTTTCCTTTGGCTTTGGTGCCATTTGTTCATTAGCCATTAGAGTCTCCCAACATTAGAATCGTACATATTATCTTGTGATAGGAACCTATCGTAGATCTGAGCAAAGTCTAAATCTCCAGCTTTAAGCTGGCTAATATAGTAATCCATAATCATCCTCAAATCCTTATTATCCTCAGCGTCAATAGATGTAGATGGTCTTCCAGATAACATCTTGCCCATATCTTCTCTGACCTTTATGTATATACCAATTGATTTCCAGGTTGGATCAGATGAATTCTCAGCCATAAAGGTATCATCAGCTACAATCTTCTTCAATCCTTCTACGGTTCTAGCTGCTTTGGTGCCATCCATATCTCTATAGTCGGTGTACCATGCGCTAATAGTTGCTGTTCTCTTGTTAGTAACTGGATTAACTTCTGAAGAAAGACTGCGTATCATTGCGTTCTTTGCCTCTAACAAGTCTTCTGCCCCAGATTGAGTAATAGAAGTAAGGCCTCTTTTAATTAGATTCTCATCTATAATAGCCATACCTTTTCGGTATATGGCCCAGCCCTTGCGTGCTTCATTTTCTCTTTGAGCTTCAGCAGGTGATATGTTACTACGGAACTTGTCTGGAGAACCAGAGCTAACATTGGTTTGTTTCTGCCACCAAGAAGCTGTTGCACTATACTTAGCTTCAGATCCCGTATCTGTGATTAAACCTACAAGAGCAGGGTTATCACCGTATACCTTGTCGATCAATTTTTTGTTCTTCTTGGCTAAAGCTATGTTCTCGTAAGACGCATCGACATTGGTTGGATTCTTTGTAAGTCTTGTAGCAAATTCAAAGAAGTCAGGGTAGTCGTCTAGGAACTTACTGTCTGCTTGTAGTCCGTAAGCCTGGCTGTACTCGCTCCACTTATCCATATAGTAACGGTAAGGACTCTGGAACTGTGGGGAGAATGGTAGGACAAGTGAGGATACAAACTTTAAGTTATAAAGACTATCTGTTAACTTGCGAACTTCTTTCTCGGTTAGGTACTTACGTCCCTCATCACGAGCCTTATGTTGTTCTGTTAACCATATCATCTGGTAAGCCCTGGCATAACCATCATCATTCATGCCCGTATTTCTTTCTACAGCACCTCTGAGCCATGAAGGTAGTACAGATTTAATCTCACTACTTGGGCCGTAAGGCATTGCCCACTCTATAGATTCAGCTAGTTCTGGCTTGAACTTTAGTATCTGAGATAGCGGAATAGCCGTGATAGGCCCTATGCTTACTTCAAAAGGATTGCCTTGGAATACAACATCCAGGCTTCGCTTGCTGATAGACACCTGATTTAAAGATTCCATTCCTTTACCAATCCAAGGAAGCTTCTTAAGCTGGCTTGGTACTGGTAACCATAGTGAATCGTTACCATTTAATGGACGTTCATTAGGTGCTACTGGATCGCCATTCTCATCTGTTACAAGGCCCATTCTTTCAGGTGCATTGTAGATGATATTAGCTCTATTAATTATAACTGGGTTATCTGAAGCAATTCTTAACCAGGTCTTAACTGCGTTCTCTTGAGCTGAGAAGAATGGAGATATAAAACGCAGCATGTGAGCTGCATTACTTCTACGCTCTACGTTATAAAGAGTCTTCTTTACAAATTTAAGTGCATCGTTGCGAGCTGCCTTCTCGAGAGCGTACTGTAACTCCTGGAACTCAGCTTCTGTAAACCTTCTTCCCTTAATAAATTCAGCTTGAGCAAAGCGACTCTGTACTGAATCTTGATATACTCTGTTAAACAAAGGGTGGCGTGCCCAGGCATCTTCAGGCATAGTAGCCAGGAACTTGAATACACTTGAGATAGCACGTTGTCGTACTGTGCCAGTTACATTCTGCAATCCTTCAACAAGAAGGTTACCGTGTACAACTGGAAGCTTATTTGGGTCAGTTATGGCACCACGTAGTAGTTTCTCTGTAACTGGAACCTCTGATAGTACGGCTTCGCGTATGCCAGTACCTTGCGGGGCATAGTCATCAACAAATTGCTTTGACCTATAGACGTGTTCTCTTACATCTTGCTGTGTCTTTAGGGCAAAACCTTTTCTATATGCAGAATCATTCTGCCAAATATCTAGAACTATCTTCTCAGGGTCATCACCATTCATTATCCTACGTGCAACTTTAGCATTAGCGAATACTCTATTAAGAGCATCTGACCATGCTGTATAGTAGTTGTCATCTCCTGGCCTTACTGTGCCAATCTTTGACGAGTAACTTGAATCAAAGATTTTAGCCGAAGTATCCAATAAATTTTTATTAGTTTTGTCTACAGAGTTAAAGGCCATATACATCTGACCGTCTTTGCCACCGTAAGCTCCACTTACCCTATGTACATCATCGATACCTTCAAAGGAAGAATTAAGAACTATTTCATCTTGTCCTAAAGTTTTCTTATCTGTGCCCCTTTGGGCTGCTTCTCTCTTAGCCATAGTAGCGCTATTAAGACTGTAAGCCTCAGTAACTTCTGATAAAGATTGTTCTTTAAATGCTAGTTGGTTTGCAAGGTCTGTATCTTTAGGATTATTAGCTACATCTTTTTTTAACTGATCTATTTCTTTTTGTAGCTTTGCCCTAGTAGCACCCTGAGTTTGTAGTTCTTTTTTAATTGTAGCGTATTCAGCTTTACCAACTGAATCAATCTTGTCTACTAAGCGCTGTCCCTTTGCCCTAGTATTCTGAGTAAGCCTTTTAATTCCACCAGCTGTATGGCGTAGAGAAGTCAATGCTCCAACAGTTGCCCAGATACGTAACTGAGAATCAACACCGTTTCTAATAGGATAACCTATACGAAGAAGGACTCCAGCTTTCCACAAGTCGCTTGTTGCCCCAAGTATGTCTAATGCTCCACCATATGCTGCAAGTATAGAACTTGAAGATCTATTAAGAACGTTGTCGATCATATCAAAGTCGGCCATTGGAACAACGTTTGCAAATTGTGATTCAAATTGTGGAACATCTAAAATATTTTCTGGGTCAAAGGAATCAATCATGAATCCTTGTTCTCTTTGATCCTTTAAATAACCACTACGCTTCTTTATGTGGGTGTTTGCTAGAACTAGGGCATCCTCTGGTGATAGACCGTGCTTAGCTGCAAGTACTTGGTAGCCCCTTGTCTCAAGATCGTGCAATACTAGCTGGCGTGCCTCAGTTGTCTGAGCGGCAGCGTAGCGTTCCATAAAATTTGCGCCTTCATCGGCTGTAAATCCACCTTCGCCTGGCAATACTCTTCTTACCATAGCAATTGCTGGACGTGCTGCCATAGGAATTGAAACTGACTTACCACCAACTTTAATTTTACCAGCGTTTGGCTTGCTAACCTGAATCAAACGCTGAACTCCTGCTTTAATTTCTTCAATTGAATCTATTTCGTTAAGGTTAAGCTGTCCGCTTCCTCTTTCACGCAGCCCATAGGATACCTTATAGTAAAGTTTGTGAAATCTAGTTGGTTGATATATTTCAAACTTAGGAGAACCAGGGGTTAACTTCTGGAATGGTACGTTTCTTGCAGTTGCAAGCTCTGCGGCACGACCATTACGAAAAATACGACCAGTTGCTCCTCTACCAAAGCCAGCTGTAAGTGGAGCAGCTGCACTAAAAGCTGGATCATCTACACCTTTAGCACCATTTAATAATCTACCAGCAATAGCGTCATGCTTTGCCCAGGCATTTAAATAGTCTGCTACTTCTTTTAGCTCATCTGGACTGGTATCAATTTTGAAAAGAGAATCTTGATATAGATCATCGGTAATCTTTACTTCTTTACCAAATTGATCAAATTCTTTGATTGCGTTTCTAGCGTCTCTGCGAGCAACCTGACCATCCCAGTTATTTAATTTAAGAATATCGGCATCAGCTTTAGTGATGTCACCATTTGCAAGCTTTAGTGGGACTGCTAAATCAATTCTAGTTAGTTCACTTAATTTTTCTGCGGCTTTACCGACGCCCATCAACCCAAGCATAGCGTTTAAGGCTTCTTCTTTAGTTTGGGTCTGTCCTAAAATATAAGATACTGTTACTGGGTCAGCACTATCTCTAACCCACTTATGTCCGCTGTTCCAGTTTCCATCATTCTTTGAAAAGTCATCAGCAAGTTTACTGTATTTTTTAATCATTACAGTTTCTTTTCTGGTTGTTGCAGGAGTTCCTTCAATAATTTTTTCGATTGTTTTAATTACGTCAGTAGCTTTATCTGCAGCTTTGTAGGCTATGATTGCTTTGCCACCAATAATCGAAACATCGCCAAATATTTGAGCTGTAGTATCAACTAGACCAGATGCAACTTTACCGTAAATACTATTCTCAAAAGCTGCTTCTCTATCTTTTTTATCGTAGATATCAAAGTCAGAGTTAACGGCTCCGATGTATCCGCCAATAACTGACTGACCAAAAGAGATTCTGTTTCTACTCTTCCAGGCTTGTTCCCAACCTTTGTCAGAGTTATTTAAATATAGTAAAGATGCGCTTAATGGCTCACGAATTAGATTTCTATTTACATTCTCAACAGCCATAATAACGCCACCAAGTGGTCTACCAATAGCCTTGGCAGTTTCCATGCCAGCAGTTCTTAAGGTTTGAGCAATGCCATTATACTCTTCATCATCATTCCATAATGATTGAGTTACGTCCCAAGCAAATTTTACACCAAAAATAGAGGCTGTTCCTAGGGCTACATCACCCACCCAGTCTTTGGTTCCTTCTGCAAGGTCACCTAAGCGATTCCATATACTCATACATTATCGGTTTCATTTACTGAATTTTGTGCTGCCTCAAGTAGTGAGTTGATAACTTGGATTGAAGCTAAAGATGTAGTTGGTTTAGATGCAATAAACTTTAGTACGGGTGCATAGTTTAAGATTGACTGATTTGACTGAGCATCCGTTGGTTGGGTTGGTGCTGGCAAACCAGGGATAGTATTTAATCCAGGACCAACTCGTGCTCCATCAGTAATAGGAGTAGTTGGTTGTGCCGTTGGATCCATGATATTAGGCATAGATTCTAAGGGTACCTGAGTAAATGGAGTTTGTCCACCGCCTGCTTTAACCGCGCCAACTGCAGCATTGCCTTGTGATGATTGATCATTAATAGCTTTGTTCATTCCATATGCATAGCCAGAAGCTTTTCCACTTTGAGTACTACCGCCGCCAGCACCTACATTAAAAGGATTATTCTGTGATGCAGTAGGGCGATTGCCGCCTCTGTTCTCAGTTTTTTCTGCCATGATAACTCCTACTTAATATGCTTCGGTTGAATTTTTGAATAGTAAGGGCCAGAAGTAAATGCTGTTAATGTAGCTGCTATTTCCATTGCTTCATACGCATCTGCCCCTGCGTGCAATGCACCAAGAGCATATGCAGCTCCAGACCCTACAGCGTATATTCCACTTTGATTCTTACTTACTGATAGTTCGTGGTCAATATCAAATACCTCGCCACAGACTGCAATTATAAATTGAAACCTAGCCTCTGTCTTAGCCTCATCAAAGTTATATCCGTTTTCAGATAGGCACTTACGAAGAGAAGGCATAGCCTTTGCAATCATAAAGTGATATAAATCTTTTTTATCTTTAACATTTGGCCTTATTGGATCCCATATATGTTGTGCTATATCGCAAGGAAGTACTTCTCCAGAACCACCTAGGATAAAACCATTTACTTCTGATAACTTTCTAATACTTGGATGCGTGTAAATGAATCCATTGTCATCTGTTGTCTGACTATCGGCGACTAGATAACAACTGTCGTCTATTTCAATTCCAATAATTGTAGTCATTGTCCCCTCCTAGTTTATAGTTTTCGGCTTGTTCTTACACTTGCTGTTGGAACCCCGCCACCAGTAATACCTGATAGTAGGCTCATAATGTCTTGTTGTGGTTCTTCTTGTCCCTCTGGTCCCATAGGAGAAGGACCCCCTCCTGGTGCTCCAACGGGAGCAGGGGACGGTTGCTCTACCGCTTGTGGGGCTCCAGCAGGAGGAACCGCTTGCTGCTGAGGGGCAAAGGTTGCTTCAATTGCATCCTCGAGTGCCTGTCCCTTTTGGCGTGCCTTTATGACAGCAGCAATTTTACGCACTACTTCAGAAGCATCCTGGCCTTGAGTAGCCATCTGTGGAATTGCTTGAGTGTAGGCGGTAAGTGAACCGAGTAGCGCTTGGCGCATATTCTCGATTTCAATCTTTTCTAATTCTTGAGTTACGTTAACCGTAAATGGAAGTTCACGCATTGCCATATCCTTGGAGATTAATCCACCACCAAGTGCCTGTAGCATAAAGATAAGACCCTGAGCTGGGTTAAGACCAGCAAGCATTCCATAACGAACATCAGCAGAATAGTCACCCTTGATGTCTTTATTTGGCTTGTAGGTTACCTCGTAAGGTGAACCTGAGTCAACACCACGAATTGTTTTTTCTTCTGGGTAGATTACTTCATCAACTTCGAAGCAAAGACTAATAACATCACGAAGTGATGCTGCAAAGATTGCTTGAGCAGATTTAACCTGGGTATCAAAAGCTCCCATAAGAGCTTGTACTCCTTGGCCAGTAACTACTGACGCGTTGATATTTCCTGTACGTGATTCTGGATAACGAGATCCTACACGAAGTTCTTGATTCAGTAATGTCTGTTCAGTGAATGCACCTGCTGGAATATTTAAATCTACACGACGGACACCAGCTGGGTTAGATGTGCGAATAACCGCATCTCCACCAAGTTGTAGTTCCTGAACATCTTGTGGTAGAACAATAGGAGCTTGTACAGATTTCTCTGCAGCTTCCATTGCTAGCAACGCAAAGCGGTTGCGAAGAAGTTGGATTCCTAGGACGTCGTCAAATTGTCCACGAAGCTCTCCATCGATAGAAGGCTTGCGTGCAACAATAACCATCATTTTGCCAAGTGGATTAGCAGCCTTTGATAGTACAAGGTTCTGCTTGTTTGGTATGTAGATTATTGATTGATCTTTGTCGTAGTAACGAATCATTTCAACCTGAGTATTGAGGTCCTGCTTGTAGCCATAGCCACCAAGTAGTTCACGCTCATAGTCAGGGAATTGTGAAACAAGTTCGCCTAGTGACATTAGATAACGTTTAGCAAAAGCAACGCAACGACCATAGCGATCAAATTCGGGGTAAGCACCCACTGGGTTTTCTATGCGTATGCGTGGTAATCTGCTTTCATCGTCCAACTCAATCATGAATGGGACGAAACCATATGTTATGTACCAGTCCGCACCTGAGTACATCTGTACTGATAGGTCGGAGTGTGAAAAGTAATTAGCTGCAATACGAGTACGCTTGTCAGCAAAGGTGCGTGCCCTATCAGAGACTTGGTTAGCTGCTGAGCAGTTTACTGCTGGAAGCGGAGCCATAACTTCAGATAGGTCGCGTGCGACAATATCAATAAAGTTGGCTACTACGTTAGCATCTACGCCATCTGGAAAGAAATCAGGATATACGTCAGAGATCTTGCCTTTACGAACAGCAAGAACGTCAAGGTTGCGGGCATCACGATCGTGATTACGATAGCGCAGAGAGTCAACCCTTGCCGTCACCTGTTCCATTGTTAATGCCATTGTTGTCCTATCCGTAAGTTTCTTGCCATTGCTCTGCAAAGGCTTCGTCTAAATTGAGTGAACCCCTAGAAGCTCTTTGTGCTCTAGTTGCCCAGCGATTTGTTTGGTATTGACCAACCCTTGAAGACTGCTGCATCAATTCGCGTATGCGAATGATTGTGAACCATAGAGCCATCACGCAGTCGGTTGGGTTTCTAGTGTCAGGCTTCCAAGTTATCAGTTGCTGTGTAAGAGACTTAAGTCCTTCAGAGCCTTCATTACTTGGGAACTCTATGATGTTGTTGTCTTGGAAGCGTCCATCCCTTAGGCTTCCGAATAGGCTGCCCATGGAGGCTACACCGAATGATACGTCCCACTTATTTTTGCCAGTGAAGTGTGAATTTAGCTGGCATCCGTACTGAGCCAAGAAGTTCCGCAGATCACTGTCCATAGCATAGTACTTCTGGTGTGCGTTGATTTCGACTCTGAACTCTTGTGGGTTATAGCGTTCAACCCATTCTTCAATAAGGGCCCGCTCCTTCTGAGGAGTAGGGTCTACCATATTGACACAATCTAAAACATAAACTTTACCATCAGCCCTATTGTAGGTACAAGCTACAAAGGCGCTTCGTCCTGATACGGCGGGGTCGAATCCAATTACAGTATAGGTCGACTCGATGTACCGTGGATGTCCTGGAGTGTCTTCTTTAAGCGGACCGCGCTTGCGCATTCCATTAACGCATCCCGCGACAAGTGTCGGGGAGAAGATGGAATCTTGCATGACATCTTCCTGCTGGTATACCATAGCCCAGACTGACGGAGCAACTTCAGACCTTCGAGTAAAGAGAGAGGGTCCGTCCCATTTGGGGTATAGCCCGTCTTCTCCGATTTCATCAATCTGGTTCTCCTGCATAGTAGTCTTGGGCCAAAGGGTTTTCCACTTGTTAGGGTCCTCATCAAACTCGAGAACCGCTGGCTGTGCAAAGTATGTAAAGGGCGACTTGCCACCTGTCCATTGGTCACCGTCGCGGATCATCTTATAAAGGTCAATTGGGGAAACTCGGGTTCCCACTACTAGAAGTTTACCGTGGCGTCCTAGACGCGTGATAACTTCCTTCTGAAGCCATTCAATCTGCTTCTCCCACTCGTGGGCGTTAGACCCCATAACCACGTCATCCAAGATTATCAAATCGGCACGTGCGCCGTAGATTTGAGAACCAAAGCCTAGGGCTTGGACGGTTGGGTCTTTCTCGCCTGAGTCTCGGCCAGTGCCAAGATAAATCATATCAGCTGACCATTGGGTTGCATCAGCCTTGTAGCCACCATTAGGCCCAAATGCCACCTGAAGCTTTGTATAGGCTGGATGCGAAAGTCTTGTCTTGATAGCCCCAAGGAACTTGCGGGCCATACCTTGAGTCTTTGAAACTATGATGACTCTAGCGTTTGGATTTGTTACAATTTTATAAACCACATAGTTGGTGGTAATGACCGTGGACTTGGCGTGCTCAGGTGGAACATTGATCAGGACGCGATTATCGGCGCCAGGTTCATATGTCATGGCTGGGTGAACCCACCGTGGCTCTCGGCCCTCAATCAGATCGATCCAGTCAAGGTGATGCTCAAAAAGTTGGGTATCTAGGAACTGCTCTGAAAAGTCGGGGAAGGATATATCGGCCAACTCTTTGAGGTCAACCTTTATGCCTTTACCCTCTAAGCGGGCAGCTTCTGCCCTAGCCTTGAAGTCAGGATCCGTTGCTACCCATTGGCGGAATGCTACATCTGATCGTCCCACAGCGGCCATGGCGGCGGTTATGGTCTGTCCCTGTGCCAGGATCACCAGGACTTTCTCCTGGGCCTCGCGCTTAGGGATGTTCTGAATCCCAGGCTTTCTACCCATCAGTTGTCCCATCATTTACAGTCATTTAACGCTAGCCACTTAGCGGCATAGATGTCCCGCTTTGTATTATATATTCTATAGGAGCGGAGTCTAAACGGAGCGACTCCTTGATAGTATTTCTATACTATAGATAACCCGTTCAAACGGGTAAAACGAACAGAAAGTATAGATAAATCTTTTAAATAGCTATATATGGGCGACATAAGACGCTTGAGCACTATGTATGACGATATAACAGGTATATTTTATGGGATACTATAATGCACACCCGTGACTCATATTAACAATATGGGGTCAAAATAAAGTCTAAAGGTCTACTAAAGGGTTATACATAACCCCTAGAAGGAAAGAATTATCTCTATGTCGATTTATTGCTTTACCGACTATCCACCAGACAAGGTTACCCCTATGTTACTAGCCAGTAATATAATTATTTTGTGAGGCAAGTCACACCCTTAAACACTTGACAAGGTAGGCAAGTCGTGGGATAATCCCGACCCGTTAGAGTGTGACCGACATCACATTGACAGGACTTGACAAGTTAGGACAGAGCCGATAGTGTTGCTCTTGTTAATCGAGAAGGTGTCAATACCTTAAGAGCGACACGCCATAGATTGCAACACTTGACAAGTTCAAGTGAAGGGTGTAGTCTTAGGTTCACAAGTTAATAGAGAAGGTTTATCTCGACTAGATACTTAGTAGAAGCGGGTCGCCCGTGGGTATCACGACTTAAACCTTCTCGCCTAACTTGACAGGATAGAATTCATAGTGTAAGATAGGCAATACCTAAGAGAGAGAAGGTAAGGCATATGTATAACCCCTACGGGGGGAATATCGTAACGCCACCGCGTTTAGTCCGTAGCACTAATAACAGACTAGGCTCAATTGGCTGGCGTTTAACCGACACCACGCACGGCAAGGCTATGCGCCGTAAGCGCAAGGCTATCGCTACTGCTGGTGAGAGGATACTTCCTACCCTAAGTGATGAACAGAGCGATACGATTATGGCACAATTACGCGAGCAGTTAGACGCTGACCGCGTTACCCTAATAAATAACAATATCCATAACAAGTAGGAGAAGTCGCGCCCATAGTGGCACGGGAGTGGTCGGTGCGAGTCCGACACGCGACACGCCAATAGTCTAGGCAACTTGACTATTAGCCGTGAGTAGGCTATACTTACGACACAAGTTAGAGAGGATAATTAAATGATTTCGCGTATGGAGTTTCTTTCTTCGTGCTTGGAATTGCCAGCGATTAAAGATAATAAGAGTGCTAAGACCAATTTGGAAACGGCTCTTATATTGGAAATGGTGGCGGTTATGCTCGGAGCAGACCCAGATATGAGGTAAATAAATGATGTTATCTAATGGCGACTTAATCGCCGTGATTATAGCCCTAGCACTAGGCAACACTATGCTAATCATATCCTTTAGAAGGATATATGTGCTAGAGCGCAAGATATACAGGTTAGGCGGTAGATAATGAACGATAATATACTGCTAGACCTTACGCCTAGACAAGTGGAAGTGGTGCGACACGCGCTACGACTACAAGAAGAAACGCATAAGCGCAACGATTTTAAGGTGTTAGAAGTGGAAGCGCAAGAATTACGCTCTCACATATCAGACGCTATCTTAGATAGCCAACGGAATTTGACAAGAGCATAGAGATATGCTAAACTACAACAACGAAAGAGAGGGGGTGAGAATATGAACGAATATATAGTGTGCCACGATTGCTCTAATACCTTCCCAGAAGGTGAGGGTATAGAGATGAACGGGGATACTTACTGCCTAGAGTGCGCTATCATATGCGAGAACTGCTCTACTACTGAACCCAGAGATAATATGCTGTGGGTTGGTGGGAGTCTATGGTGTAATAACTGCGCCACTTCTTGTAATAGGTGTGATGAAGGTATGAGTATAGATGATACCCATAGCGTTGATGACGAATCTTGGTGTCAGAGTTGCTATGAGGATTACTCCTTCTATTGCGATAGGTGCGAGAACACCTATTCCGATAACTGTGATTCTAATTCAGTAGGCAACGATACACTATGCGAAGGGTGCTACTCTGATTCTGCTTACTATTGTGATGAGTGCGAGGAGAGTTCTTATGACGACTATCCTTGCGCCTGTCGTGAGAGTATGAGTGGTAGACCTTGTAGATGTAGGAGTATAGTCCACGACTATAACTGTAAGCCACCTGTTACTTTCAAGGGTGAGTCTAGGCGCGGTCTATATCTAGGCTTTGAGTTGGAGACTATAATCAACGGAGATTACAGGCTCGCCTCTGAGTATGCTTCAACTGCTTTAGAAGGTATCGCTATGCTCAAGCAAGACGGGAGTATAGGTTCTAGTGGCTTCGAGATAGTAACTGAACCTCACTCTCACTTAGA
>TARA_R110000868_G_scaffold410179_1_pt1 | contig 15305 bp, 11 predicted proteins | sample TARA_R110000868 | Tara Oceans TARA_R110000868 (sample SAMEA4397489) | marine metagenome | biome: Polar Biome; feature: [SRF] surface water layer (ENVO:00010504); material: water (ENVO:00002006), including particulate matter (ENVO:01000060) such as... | depth 5 m | reverse complement strand
TTCAACATGGCCAAAATCGCAGCTTCGGGCCGACTGGGCCTATTTAGGTTATTGCTATACCGCGCTGTGCCAACCATCCTGACGATCAGAAACATCCGCGTGGCGATCTATGCCAACGACCATCCACCGCCTCATGTCCATGCTATCCGGCGAGGTGGCGGAAGGACAAAATTTGAGTTGAACTGCCCTGATGGCCCGGTGCGGCTCATTGACCAGATGGGATTTCGTCTGGTTGATATCAAAGAGGTCGGCGAAGCGATCGCAGCATCGCTCGAAGCAGTTTGCGACGAATGGAGAAGAGTTCATGGCTGAGTTTGAGATTCCGACGGCAGACCAGTTTGCGGCGATAACCCGGCAAACGGCTGAGCGAATGAAGCACCAGTTGCTAGCGGTATCTGCACGTTATGATCGCCGCGGCAGGCGGGTGATGATCGCCCTGAACAATGGCGCTGTGGTTGGCTTTCCCTTGGCGAGCCTTCCCGGCTTGGAATGCGCTACGCCTGACGAGCTGGGCCACATCGCCGTGGAAGGCGGGGGCTATGGGTTGCATGTCGCCGGTCTGGATGCAGATATTTCGGTGCCGCAATTGCTATCCGATCAACTTGGCTCGACCGTGATGAAGCGCGCGCTCGTTCGCGCAAATGCCTCGCGAGCCAATGGTCGGCTCGGTGGTCGTCCACGTAAATCCCAGGCGGCATGATTGCGGACTGTTTTCGGGCAACCCATCCCGGTCATTCGTCCGCATCTTTGGATCGCGTGCGATTGTCATTTTGGAGTATAGCCTAACCGGACGTAAGGGCCTTGCCCGCAAATATGTCAGGTAAGAGTGTTGGATCCCATTTCTTGACACACGTTTGCCCAACCTCATAGATTCCAACCTGACAGTATGACTGGGAGTAGGTGATGAAGGGGCAACGGATCGGCTACATCCGCGTCAGCGCGTTCGATCAGAACGTCGATCGCCAGCTTGAAGGCCTCGCGCTCGACAAGGTCTTCACCGACAAGGCTTCGGGCAAGGATGTCGCCAGGCCCGAGCTCCAGGCCATGCTCGCGTTCATCCGCGAAGGCGATACCGTGGTCGTGCACTCCATGGACCGCCTGGCCCGCAACCTCGATGACCTGCGCAAGCTGGTCCAGTCGCTCACCGCGCGGGGCATCCGGATCGAGTTCGTCCATGAGAGCCTGGCCTTTACCGGCGAGGACTCCCCAATGGCTAATCTGATGCTTTCGGTCATGGGAGCATTCGCCGAATTCGAGCGCGCCTTGATCCGTGAGCGGCAGCGCGAGGGCATCGCCATTGCCAAGCAGCGCGGTGCTTATCGCGGCAGGAAGAAGTCGCTTTCCGATGAAAAGGTGGCCGAGCTGATGTGACGCGCCATATTTGACGCCATTGCCGAACTCCGTCGAGCCGTTGGCACGCCATAGATAAATGCACTGACCTTTTTTCACCTCCCAACCCCACCTCAATCGGCCCCTCGCAACTTCCCCAGCACCCGGGCAGCCGCATTGTTGCCCACGGCCAGTTCGCGGGCATAGCGCAGTGCCGTGGTCGGTGATGACCAGCGCAGGGCCAGCGCGATCCCGGCTCCATCCTCGCCTGCCGCAAACAGGTCCTGGGTCAGTCCGACCCGAAACGAGTGCGCGCTCAGGCCGCGAACGGTGTCGCCCTCCATCCCGGGTTCAATCTCGACAAGGCCGCAATCGACCGCCTCCAGCACCCGGCGGCGCAGGATCGCGACCACACCCTGCCGGGTGAGCGGCTTCGCGCCAATATAGTGCCGCACAAGTCGCTGCCCGTCGGAGTCCGGCGGACTGGTCAGCACATTGATGCGGCGGAACACAGGGCCCTTGCCGATACCGCTCGCCAGCAACCAGGCCGACAGGCGCGCCATGGTGTCGGGAGACAGCCAGGCCAGAGCCCCCTCCCCCAACTGGTCGGTCTTGGAATGCGTGATGTCGAGCCGGCCGCTGCCATCGCCCACTTGGCGCAGATCGGCCACCGCCGCGCCAACCAGTTCGGACACGCGCAGCCCTGCGTCATAGGCAAGACTGATCAGCGCCGCGTCACGCAGACCGATGAAGTCGGCGGTGCACGAGGCAAGCAGCGCCTTGACCGTTACCCCCTCGGGCGGCGCCTGACCCTCCTGCATCGCCTCACCGAGCCGCAACGGCGCGGCCTGCTTTTGCCGTTCGCGCTTCTTTCGCCGGATACCCTTCAGCGTGTCGCGCACCATCCCGGCCTGAGTGGGCAGTGGTTCCCTCTCGCCAAAACCGAGGATGCGGTGGATCCGCGCGATCGAGGCGATCCGGCGCGCGAGGGTGGCAGGCTTTGCACCAGCGCGGGTGTCCGAGCCTTTGGCCAGCCAGTGCAGATAGTGGACGAGGGTTTCGGGTTCGGCCGGGACTGCGGTGGCGATGGGCCGCCGCGCCTTGCACCAGGCGAGGAAACATTTGAGGTCGGCGGTGATCGCCGCCTTGGTTGCCGGGGCCATCGCCGCGACCGCGGCCTCAAGCGCCATCGGACGCGCAGCGCGGGTATCGATCAGCAGGGCATGGGTGCCGAGCACCAGTTCGACCGAGGACGGCAACGGTCGCTCAACGGTCATGCACGGGGATCGGTTAGGGCGGTTTTCATGGGTGCATTTGTGGCCAAATCCGCCATTTCCCGCAAGGCCGATTTTACCATAATGTCCGATTATGGAAAAAGCGCAATTTCGACCCTGCTACAGATGGGATACCAAAGTGCCAGTTTAGTGAACTCTCTGTTGACGGCGATTCCTGGCCCGGTTAGCCAGGTCGGAGCACCCAGAGTGAGGGCCGTTGCATTGAACAAAGCGATCGACGCCGGGCCTATCGCCTTCCGTATCGGCCAGATCGACGTGGCTGCCAAATGCCTACTTGCCTCCCACACCTGCTATTCCCCGGAAATGCGGGCCGCGCTCGCGCTTCACTGGCTCAGCCGCGCCTGGGAGCAATACCGCAAGGACCGGGCGATTGCCCTCGGGGCCTCGCTGCTCGGCGCCGAATGCACGGGCAAGCGCAACGCCTTCCTCAACCTCGTCGAGCGCGCCCTGCCGACCCGCGAGAAAACGATCGCCGAGGCCATCCGGACGGTGCGCAGAATCGCAATCCGGCCGATGGCCAGCGAGGCCAGGGAGACCGAGACGATCGTTTCTGCCAGCCTCCCCGAGCTCGACGCGGTGATCGACGCGGTGGGGCATGCCAAGCTGCCCGGCGATCCACTCGAGCGGCTGCTCAGCCTGGTCGAGCGCTTCCGCTATTCGAGCGGCGACGGGCCCGATGGCCTGACGGCAACCGCACGAACCCCGTGCTGGGCGATCAACCTGGCGGCGACCGCGCGCGGGCATGCCTTCCGGCTGAGCGAGACCCCCCTCCCCTTCCCGGGCCTGGTCCAGCGCCGGCTGTTCCGCGCCGATCGCGACGCCAGCGAGCGCCGCGCTGAAGCCCGCGAGAGCCTGCTCGACGCGCTCTACGCAGTCGCCTGCGATATCGCCCGATTCCCGCGCGCCGCCGATATTTTCGCGCGCGAATTTCCGAGCCAGCGTTCGAACTCGCGCCTCTTGTCCGCCTGGATGCTGCTGTTCGGGCTGGGCGCCATCACCCCGGCCCAACTCGCCCGCGGGCTTGGCGCGACCAAGGCCGGTGCTGCCAAGCTCCTGCGTCAGCTGGAGGCCAAACACATGGCCCACCATCAAGGCCCGTTCACGACCTTTGTCTGCGCCATTACGCCAGCCTTGGCCCTGCCCGACTGGCGGTATCAAGCAGGCCCCTAGGCGGCCAGCCTGTCGTCGGCGGGGGAGGAAGCCCCTCGAAGCGCGCGAATGCCGCCGCCAGCTCGCTTTCCCTGTCCTGATGTTGCCGTGCAGTGCTGTATGCAGCGATCAGCGCAAAGAAGTCGCAGGTCCATTTGGAACTGGGCTTGGGAAGCTTGCAGGTCCGCAGGCGCAACGCACCTCGAACCGGCGTTTCGGTTCGACCGTCAGTCAGCGGCCTCTCGGGTAGCCTGGTGGCGATCATGCGCTCAAAACGGCGCGCGGGTTTGGCACGCGGGCTGTGCGCCAGCGCCAGCATGGCGATCCGATCACTCGCGAAATGGTACTGATTGGCTACGAACCGGGCCTGATAACGCTGGTATGGCGGGGCGAGACCCACCCAATCGCTGGGGCCGATCAGGTAATCGATCACAGTCTTGTTTCGCGCAAGCGCGCCAGAAGTCAGCTTGATTTTCCATTCGATTCTACGCGATCGCATCGCCGCATGCGCCAAGAATGCCCGGAGTTGCCGCCCTGTAGCCTCCACTGGAAGGCTTCGCATGTCGGTGAGCGGCAACCCATGCAGGCTGCATCGCCAACTCGCCCGCAAAATCCATTCGCGGCACACGATCATCGGGCCACCTGCCCGCTGAGCCTCGTAACAGCATTGCGCACAGACGTAACGGCGGTGCGTCCAGGGCAGGAGCGCCGCCGTCTCACACGCGAGAAAGGTCGCATTGATCTGCTCGGGATCGACCTCGACCGCCCAGGCAAGGCGCTCCACCATCGCATCGCAGGCCGAATGCAGTGCCGGATCGAGACCGCCCTTCCCTCGCGCCAGATCTAGGCTGGACAGCCCCGGATCGATCTCCAGATGGCGGAATAATTGTGCCCGGCTCACCCGGTGCGCGGCCGTCAAACGGCTCAACCACGAATCGAACGCTTCATGTCTGCGTGGCTTTATCGGGAACGCCAGCGTCTCAGGCTCAAGATTGGGCGACCACTTGCCGGCCATCAAGCTGAAGCCGGGAGCATCGCTGCTGCGGCGCGCAGATCTGCGAATTCGACGCGCTGACGGCCGTCGCGAGAGGCAATCTTGTGGCCCCAATGCAAGAGCCGTTTGAAATTCCCCGTCACGCCATGACTGTTGCGCCAGATGAATTCGGCCATTTCGGGCTCAGCGAAGCGTTCCGGCTCGATGAGGCGCAATCCCCCGCGCCAGCGCTAGGATCAGGCGCTGGGATGGCTCTCCAGGCGGCCAGAGCGGCAATCGCAGGACGATCGAGCGATAGGCCAGTTCGACGTCCTCGGCAAAGATGTCTGCGGCGATTTCGAGACCGGCAACAACCATCGGCACATTGCCTTCGCTCATCAGAAACCGAAACGCATCCAGAGTGTCACGCCTCGCCCTGCCGCCCGCAGTGAGAATGGCGTGAACATTGTCGACCGCCACCAAGCGCGTCCGCTGTCTGCCGAGCAATTCGACTACTTTCAGGTCGGCGATCCGGTGGATGCTGCTGGTAATCGGCCAGCCCTGCTTCCACAACAGGGTCAGGTTGATCTTGAGCGACGTCGGACTGGCTGGGATAACGGTCCTGAGGACAGGAGCATACCGGGCATCGAGCCAACCTTCAGGCTCAGGAAAGTCGCACTCGATGCGCCGCTGGGCTTCGCGCAGGATCGACGTCTTCCCCATACCGGACTGCCCGACGAGAATGACGCAGGGCGGCCGCTCATCGGGCTCGTCATGCGCGATATCGACCAAGGTTTCGACGGCAAAACGCGCTTCTTCGAAGTCGATCCAGAACGCTGAAGTATGCGGCTGAGCTAATCCCTCCATTTGAGCCACCCTTCATCGCGTAAGTCGGCCACTGATACCCAACTGGATACGTCGGAAACTTCCCGATTTGCGGGCTGAACGGCGTGGGAAATACCTTCCCTTTCCTGGCGTTTTCGCGCGTCCCGCAAGCCCCGCGTCCGCGATTTCGCGTTGAGAATTTCCTGCCTGTTGGCATGCACAAGCCGGGCGATTTCAGCCTGACCGCCAGCATGTTGGTATAGCACGCCGGACTGACGCCGGGCGGCGACCGCAACATCCCATTCAGGCTTGGACACGTTTGGATAACTGCCCACCGCAGTGGCAGCGACAAGAACCCCATCAATGTCGGGATAGACCGCCTGGATAGACCTGTCGTCATAATGGATCATGATCTTGAGGCCCAAGCGCGGCGCCAAACTCTCGTGCCAATATCGAATATGATCAATCTTCACGCCACCCGATTGAACGGTCCGCTCGACCCACGGCAGAAATCGGCGCGTTAGCTGCTCGACATCGACGCCCGGCGGAACCAGCGGCCCGTGGCTCTCGACGCCCGTGGACCACATTTGCGCAGGTGCAATCCGGCCAAGGCCATCGTGCGGCGTATGGTGATAGCGGCAAATCTCCCGGACAAGCCAGCGCTCGAATTCCTCGAGCGTCATCGCCGCTTCCGCATCATATCCGTCCCGCGCCGTAACATTACCTCCGGTCGCCCCCGGCAGAAGCCGCATTTTGCGGGTCATGGTGCCGATGAGGCGCTCGATATGCGTGCCATAGTGCGCAGGACCACGTGGCCGGACGTCAGGATCGATACCATAGGTCTGGCACGCGCTTCGAAACACTTCCGCGCGGTGCGATCCGGCATGATCGGCATGTAACCTCTTGAAAAAGCCATGCATCGGATAGGCGAGATCGAGGCCCAGGCTATCGAGCAGCGGTTGCTTCGGCAGCAGGGCATTGGCAATTGCCCGCCCGCAGCGAAAGATCGAAGGTGCCCCGAAACTCACGTAGAAGCCCAGAATACAGCGGCTCCAGACGTCGATGAGCAAAGTCACCCACGGTCGGCCCAGCGCTACACGGTGCGTACTGTCAACGAGCATGACGTCGGCGGGGGTGTGATCCATCTGCACCACGTCGAGCAAGCCATTGCTGTGATATTCCCCCGGGTGCGCCTCGTGGGCGGTACGTCGTTTCGATCCCATGAAGCGAGCCTTCTGCGGCTCGCTTATTGCACCGATTATCCGCTCGATCGTTCGAAAGCTTGGAACCATCCCGGGATCGAAGGCGTAGTCGCCATTATCGGCGATCAGCAAATAACGCACCTGCTGGGCCGCTTCCCGGACACTGAGCGGCACTTTCGTCAGAACGATCTCTTCAATCAGGCCATCGATCGCCGCGAGGATTTCTGGCGGCGCATGTCGACTTCCAGGCTTTGGCCCCCGCGGCTTGGAGGCCAAGCTTTCGGCAATTGGCTTGCTGCGGTAGCGCCGCGCTAGCTCGCGAATTCGGCGTTCGCCGAGTCCGGTTTCGTTGGAAATGGCAGACACCGCAGCAGCGGTCAGAGGCTCATCCAGGGGAACGAGCCTTCGAAACGTTTGAAAGTGGTCCGCGCCGCGTTTTAGCGAGGCTTCAGAATACCCGGCTTTTCTTGGCGGCTTGCGTTCGATCACAGGAAGAGTTCCCCCGTTTTCTGACCGCTATGAGTGTTGCTTATTTTGACCGCATCTGAAAGCTGGAATTTTCTTGCGACAGAATTATCTGTGCTTTTTCTTCTATTAAAGGACGTTTAATCAATTATGTATCGAGCATGAAGTAATTTTTGTCGCGTGACAACTCGGTGCCGCCCCGTTCGCTCTGGCCGGGTTGATGCCGCGCTCGGTGTTCCGGGCCGAACCCGAAGATCCGATTCCAGCGCTGCTGGGCTCTGCCACGGGGACAGCAGCGCGTTGGGGGCAGGACGACCTGGAAGCGCTCCACAGGGGGCTGGAATACGGTCAGGAGTGTCTGGCGGGTCGCTATGCCTCTTCGCACGCCCCTGCGGCCTGGACATTGCTTCTGGGGCTCGGACCCCTCACCCGTGCCGATCTGGCTCGTGGGCTCAAGGTGACCCCACGAACTGCTTCGCAGATCGCACAGGCTCTTGAACAGGCGGGGCTGATTGCGCCCCCAGCCCCAGAGCGACCGTTACAACCCGTAATGCCGCGACGCTGAGATGGCCTGAAGATGCCCGACGTAGCGCCGGCTCCTCCCCTCTTGTGAATCTTCATCAAGAAATCCAAATTCAAACATCATGTTGATGTTAGACGGTTTATATGAATCTTTAGAAGGTTAAGCCCTTTGGTTTGGAGCGTAGACCAGCTTGAATCCACGAGTCGCTTGTTGAGGGCCGTTCCCGGAGGATCGATGATCGGTTCCTGAAATGTCGGGCATTCCGTTCCCGATGTATCGTTGGATCGTTCCTCTTGTGTCGACTGTTGTTCCTGAAAGGTCGAAGGCGCAGGATTATCCGCTGTTTGAGCGAGTCATTTGAATCAGTTTGTAAGGCGGGATTCGGAAAGAGGTTCAATTGGCTGCCTGAGGTGTTGAGCGAGCAAGTCGGCAGGATTGGCGTCCGCGTGCAACACGACACAATGGGAACGGCGTCGAGGTTTTGGATGTTCGTGGCTTTGGAGCTAATGAGAAAGCGGAGGATGTGTGATGCCCTCTTGTGTCACTTGCCACGCGCAGATTGGCGCGTCGCCAGAGCATCAACCTCCCCGTAGCTCGTGCCGGTGCTTTTCATGCCAGCGCCGGACATAGCCGATAAATGCCCTTTGCCAGTTGGCAGGCGTGCGGGAGGAATCCGCGTTTACCCAGGCTTCGAACTCCGCATGCAGGTTATAGAGGTCCCAGCCCGGGCATTCTGATCGCAGTAGAGTAAGGGTCTCGTCGGTCATAAAGCCGCGCGTGGCCTTGTCGCTTAGTCCGACTACGGCTTTGTTGATGAGCGAAGTAGCGTCAAATTTTGCTGCGGGCGAATTAGCCGTAGTGGCCTGTACCGGCTTGCTTTCGTCTGAAGGTTTCCTGGAGGAAACTTTTAAGGGCAACGATGGATTGGCTGATCCGGATTGGTTCTGTGGCAGCTTTCCTTGGATCAAGCGGGGCTCAGCAGCGCCATCATCACGACGCATGCGTAGCATCGGCTCTTTGCGACCCTCGCCATCCTCTATGGACAGCTGGTAGCCCGGCAATGCGTTCTTTGCAGCGATCTTGATGATCTCGAACTTGAAGCGACGATAGGGGCCCTCAGCTCCGCTCTTTTCAAACAGAGTGGGCATGGAGATTGCGAAGCCCCCCTCCCCTGCCCCACCGGCATGCTTCCTCGCGACGCGGTAAAGCCAGCGCTCGCGGCCGCCAGTGATGTCGAAATAGGCGCGGTCGATAGACAGCACCCCGCCCTTCATCAGCACGCCTTCCCAGAACCAGTTGCTGAGTTCCAGAGTCATTCCCCTGGATCGCTCGGTACGCTCGTCGACCAATTGGGTCCAGCCATCGAGCCAGCTGAAAGTGGCCTCTCTGCGATTCTCAGCGCGGATATTGGTCTTGACCGTAGTAGACACAAGTCGATCCAGTGCCTGGCCAAGCAGCTCATAAGCCCGTCCCGTAGTGGGGCGTCCAATGGCGCGCAACAAATCGTATGGCATGATATGAAGTGTGCGAGGAATGTCGTTCAGCCCGCGTCGCTGCATGTCGGCCAGCATCGAGGCGCAGTAAATCAGGATGTCGGCGTCCCAGATTGTTGCCATGCCAAATTGCGGGTTGGACGAGACGTTGACCCATAGTTTGCCATCGGGCGACGTGTAATCAATCGCCTTTACCCGCTTGGTCTTGGCCAGTGAGAAGAACGGACGCTCCATCATCTCGCGCTGATCGCGTAGTGGGAGGTCGGCGAGATACGGCAGAAACAGATCGAACTGTTCGTTGATTGCGCGCTTGGCGGCCCGTGTTTCAGGAGTGCTCGTAGCGCTCATCGGGAAGTTTCCTCAAGGAAACATTTCGCCCCATCCAGACAGAAGTTTCCTTGAGGAAACTCTCTTACAAGGGCCCCAAGCGAGCTCAAGCTAGCGAAACCCCGTTCTGCCGCAATGTCTCCAGAACGGTTTGCAAAGCCTTCTGCAACTGCTCGTCACTGGCACCGCCACCTGCAGGTAAATGGAGAGTTACACCCTGACGAGTAACGGATTTGACCGCTAGGATCGGTCGGCCAAACTGCCCTGCAATTTCAATTCGCGTATCGGCCACTCGAGCTTTAGGGGCGCTCGACGCGTCCATCAGGCGCTTGAGTACAACAGCACCAGCAAGCGGTGGGGAAGCAATGGCAGAGGCCGCCGCGTTCGAAGTGGCAATGGCACCCGCTTCGGCAACGATTGCCTGGGCACGATTATGGTCGTCCAACGCACTCGCTAGAGCATAAGCGGGATTCAGCGTCAGTTCGCTTAGATCAGAGAACGCAGACAGCACGGTGTCCGGAATTGTGGCGGCCTTGAGCATTTTGGACAACCAGCCCTTGGACAGCTTCAAGCGTTCGGCCATGCGCACCGCCTTGCCGCCATAATGGGCCTCAAGCGCCGCAGCATAGTTGCGCGCTCGCTCGATATCCGAGACATCCTTGCGCGCGCGGTTCTCAATGTCGGCGAGACGGAAGGCTGCTTCGTCATCCAGATCGGCGACCTGGGCGAGCAGTTTCATTTCCGGATAAGAGTTGGCGCGCAGCCACGAGATCGCAAAATGCCGCCGGGTGCCCGCGATCACCTCATAGTCATAGTCGGGATCACCGCTGACATGGCGCACCACGACAGGAACCTTCTGACCACCCTCGGCGAGGATTGAGTCGATCAGATCTTGCACCGCCTCAACCGAGAGACGCTCCTGAATTCGAGCATTACCAGCCCAGAGGCGCACCCTGGCCGGATTGATCAGAAGCTGGGTGACCTGCCGAACCTCACCCGATGCCGCGCGCGCAAGTGCATTCTCTCGGCCAAGTAGACTCAAGCCGGCCCGGTTGCTGGCACGCGCTGGTCCGGCAATGTGCGGGGCAGGGGAGGGGTCATCTTCAACTACCAAGGGAATCGCCGGGCTTTCCGCGGGAGCGGGTGCCTCATCGGCAAGGAGGCCGGCCAGATAATCGCTTTGCTTGCGGGCCATCAGACAAACTCCCCCATCCAGCGTTCCCGAAAGATAGTCGAACATAACATGAACATCAATTCCCGGGCAGGCATCCTATCCATTGACCACTGCCTCCTCGCTCGCGGGCACCGCTATACCCCAGCCGCGCCGCACCATGGCTTCCACCTGGCCCAGGGCTTCGTCGAGGTTGGCCCGGCAGCGTTTGTGGGTGCGCGGTGTGCCGATAGGGCGCTCAAGCTCGTACACGGTCATCATGCGTAAAGCCGCATGGCTGATTTCTGCGCTTTCAAGGATTGGGACTGGCAAAAGCGCAGGACCGAACGTCTGTTCCATGATTTGCCGCACCATGGCGTGACTGGGATCATTGGAATCGAATTTGGAACAGATCAGCCGAATAAAATCATACTCAACTTCGATTCCCGCCTGCGCGAGCTGCGAGGTCACCTGATCCATCATCGAGAGGAACTGAACCGTGGAACAGAAATCGGGCGTCGTCGCAGCCATTGGTACCAGCAAAGCATTGGCCGCCTGCATCACCGCTAGGCTGATCGTGCCGAGGGCAGGGGGAGGATCGAGGATGACGATGTCATAGTCGCGCGCGAGATCCTGCAAACCGCGTTTCAGCTTGCGAAAGCGCGATGCGAGGACCGAGCCGCCGTCTGCCCCGGATGCCGCGAGTTCATATTCCACGTCGAACAATTCCAGGTTTGACGGAATTAGGTCGACGTTCGGCCACGGGGTCTTTTGGACGGCATAGAGCAGGTCAGTTTGTGTCGGATCGATCGACAAATAGGGGTACAGCGTCTGCTCGCGAGCTATGTTGAAATGCGGATTAAAGCCGAACAGCGTCGTAGTCGTCGCTTGGCTGTCGCAGTCGACCACAAGGACCCGATAGCCTTGAACGCCGAAGTAGTGCGCAAGATGTGTCGTGACAGTCGACTTGCCGACACCACCTTTGAAATTCTGCACCGCAATGATCGCGGGTCGATCGAGCGGTGCCCGGGCAGGGGAGGCACCCAGAACCTCACGCATGTTTAGAAGTGCTTCGATAGAATAGCCCGACCGGCGACCGTTTTCGGTAGGTGGGGGTGGCGGGAGCCGACCGTCGTCTTCAGCCATTCTGATGCGATTGGTCGAACAGCCCAATAGTGTTGCCGCTTCGGCAATGCCATATCGCACGGTGAGCGCTTTCCGGCTCTCGGGCAGGAACGCCTGCCGCCGCAACCGTTCAATCATTTTTTCGCCAGCTTCAGCCATTTCGGCAATGCGGGAGACTTCTGAATTCATAACTGCCCCGATGCACGTGAATGAATGTTTTTCTTCCTGTAGCAGGAGGAATTCATTCAGTCTAGCGCAGGCCTGGATGTGAAGCGAGCACGCATCGCTTTCCATGTCTCTATTTCTTTGAGCGATAGAGAGGGGAGGATGGTCTGGCTGTTTTGGCTATGATGATCGTCCGCAACAAACCAACTGCCGAGCTCAGATCCCTTGTCAAATCCCTCGGAGGGACCTGGTCAGGCGACACTGCCATATGTCGTTGCCCAGCCCATGCAGACAGAACCCCATCGCTCTCCATCCGCCAAGGTGATCGCGGGATCCTCCTAACGTGCCATGCCGGATGCGACAGCCGCGATGTCCTTCGCGAGCTCACACGGTTCGCCCGCATCCCCGACTTCAATAGGGCAATCATTGAGAAGCCAAAACCAAACCTCGGCATGCCTCATCTCGCGATCTGGCGTGCGGCCATGCCAATCGAGGGCACGCTTGCCGAGCGATATGTCCGGAACACCCGCAACATCTGGGCACCGCTGAACGACCTGCGATACCATCCTCGCTGTCCAAAGGGGCAGGGGGCTCTCGCCACGGTTGAGCCAGCGCTGATTGTCGGTATGAGGTATGCAGGCCAAATCGAGGCGATCCAGCGGATATTTCTCGATCCTGCCACTGCAGATTATACCGAGAAACGCGTTCTTGGAACCGCCATCGGCGCAGCATGGACCAACGGCCCACCAGCACGCGCGATTGGCATCTGCGAAGGCTTTGAAACGGCTGCCGCCTACATGTCGCTTACCGGTATTCAGGCTTGGGCGACCATGGGGGCCAAACGGTTCCACCAACTGACCATACCATCAGATGTCGAGACGCTGATCCTGCTTGCCGACAACGACACCGAAGGCCGGCGTGCCCGTGATCGTGCCTTGGAGGCATACAAACGTCCGGGCCTCACCACCGAGACCGAATGGCCACCGGGCGGCATGAACGACTGGGCGCAGCTCCTGAAGCGGTGAGGGGAGGGGGGACGAAGGGATGCGGTCGTTGTTGGCCGTTCCCGGGAGAATTCCATGACCTCGACCATTTCGCGTTCCGCCGCGATCCTTGCTGCCGCCCAGACCCTTGCCGCCAAGATACTCCTCGCCATTCCTGTCGACCGTGCCGCGCTCACCCACGCCATGACCGAGGCCGCCGGTGGCAGCGATGCAGATGGCTTTTGGCAGCAGCGCGACAGTTTCGAGGCGCTTGAGGCGGCGATTACGCTGACTGCGCACGAACTTACCTCAAGATACGACGGCGCATCGGCAATCCGGACACTGGAAGCGATCACGCGCGAGCTTCCTACCCATACCGTGCGCAGCGAGGACCAGATCGAGTATCAGCAGTTCTCGACCCCGCCCGCACTCGCCATGCTCGCCATCCAGCTGGCGCGGCTTACATCTGACGACGTGTTCCTCGAGCCGAGCGCTGGCACCGGGATCATCGCGTCATTGGCACGCCCGCATGTCGCCAACACCCAGCTCAACGAACTGGAGCCCACCCGCGCCGGGATCCTGGAAGGTCTGTTCCCGGCTCTGCCCGTCACCCGGCACGACGGGGCCCGGATCAGCGCGCTGCTATCAGGAATGCCGCGTCCGAGCGCCATCGTTATGAACCCGCCGTTTTCAATCTCGCAATCGCATGGGCAAGACGCCAACACGGCGGCACGGCACCTGCGATCAGCGCTCGACCATCTGCTGCCCGGCGGGCGCGTCGTCGCGATCATGCCTGACTGGTTCACACCGTCTGCCAAATACGCACATGCTTTTCGCCATACCCTAGAAGGCGCGCGGGTTGTCCTCTCACTGCGCCTCGATAAGGGCGCCTATGCCAAACACGGCACCTCTATCGCGGTCCGGGTGTTCGTGATCGACAAGGTTGCGGGCGACATATCGGTCTCGACCATCAACCGGCAAAGCCCGCTCGAACTCTACGAGGCAATTCCCGTCATCCCGCCGCGTGCTTCGCTGCGCGAATCCACGCCGCCCTCAGTCCCCCGCGCCGGCAAGCTGAGCTTCTTCCGGGCGGTGAAAAGCGGGCCTGCGCGCCCTGTCGTGATCCGTCGCCCACAAACCAACGAGGTTAAACCCGTTGCCTATGTAATTCTCGATGAGCCGGCCCCCATGGGCGAGCAGCGCGGTGTCTATGCCGATTACCGGCCATCGCGACTGGTCCTGCCCGAAGCTGGTGAGCACCCAACGCACCTCGTCGAATCCGCTGCCATGGCGTCGATCGCTGCGCCCAGACCGCAATATGTGCCCAATCTGCCCGAGCGCACCGTCACCGCGCGCCTACTGTCAGCCGCACAGCTTGAAACTGTGATCTATGCAGGTGAGGCGTGGTCGCGCGATCTGCATGGGCGCTTTACCCATCCGCCTAGCGAAGTTGCGCTCAAGGAAGACCCCGACGGTATGGCCTACCGTACCGGATTCTTCCTTGGCGACGGCACCGGGGCGGGGAAGGGGCGACAGGCGGCAGCCTGCATTCTCGACCAGTGGTTGCGCGGTAATCGCCGTCATATCTGGATCAGCAAGAATGCGCCGCTATTGGAAGATGCCCAGCGCGACTGGACAGCAATCGGTGGTCTGCCTGCCGACATTCTCGAACTGTCGCGCTGGAAGATCGGCGAGGAGATTACCGCGCCTGAGGGCATCCTGTTCGTTCCCTATGGCACGCTGCGTTCGTCCCGTGTCGAAGACACGCGCCTCGATCAGATCGTGCGCTGGGCCGGATCCGACTTCGAGGGCGTCATCGTGTTTGACGAAGCCCATGAAATGGGCGGTGTGGCGGGTGGGGAAGGGGCCCTGGGGCAGAAAGAGGGCTCGTTGCAGGGTATCGCCGGGGTGCTGCTGCAGAACACCCTTCCACGCGCCCGTGTCCTCTATGCCTCGGCCACTGGGGCATCCGACGTCAACAACCTCGCCTATGCGGTGCGGCTCGGCCTGTGGGGTCCGGGCACGGCGTTTGCGGGCCGTGAGCAGTTCATCAGCGAAATCCGCGACGGCGGCATCGCCGCGATGGAACTGGTCGCCCGCGATCTCAAGGCCTCGGGGCTCTATCTTGCCCGCGCGCTGAGCTTTGGGGGCATCGAATACGACATCCTGCGCCACGAACTCACGCCAGCGCAGATCGCCATCTACGACAAATATGCCGAGGCCTGGGCAATCTTATGCGCAGCTGCGCATAAGATGGCTTATCGCGAGGTCGCGATAATGCGCAGGAACGTGGCGAAGGCC
>TARA_R110000868_G_scaffold83813_8_pt1 | contig 15307 bp, 18 predicted proteins | sample TARA_R110000868 | Tara Oceans TARA_R110000868 (sample SAMEA4397489) | marine metagenome | biome: Polar Biome; feature: [SRF] surface water layer (ENVO:00010504); material: water (ENVO:00002006), including particulate matter (ENVO:01000060) such as... | depth 5 m | reverse complement strand
GGCGTATCCCGGAAAACGAATGGTGTAATCATTTTCAACAATGGCGAGGACATACATATCCATCAGTTGAGAGTTTAACTTGACAATCATACGGCCTTGTGGAAGGCGAGTGCTTTTGATGTCTATCGTTAAGTTCTTATACACGCAATCTGGTTGGCCTGCCGTATCGTCTCCAAAAGATAAACTAAAATGTACGTTGTGCCATTTGCAAAAGGCGTACTCTGATAGGCATCCATCAAAGTCTATCTCAAAGCCCGATTTATCTGAGGCAAACTTTTGGTCTACCACATTTTTCTTTCTGCTGAAGAAGGATCTTGTAGAGGCAATAGTTCTCAAAAAGTGAACTTCCGATTCGTTTAATTTAACCGTCATGATTGCCACCCATTTTTATTATCGTCATCTCCAAAGTAGGAAAATATTACTATTACTGCTGTTATGATTACAGCCGCCATTAGAAATTTATTCATATTGTTTAATATTCGGGATCTGTTGTTGTGCCTATTGTATTATAATCAACACCTGATTCTTGACAACGCTTGATTAAAACAGAGTCAACACTTTCTCCTTCCGTTGAAGGCAGATTGTGAATGTTCGTATCATCCAGACATTTTTTTTCTTGACAGGCAACTAAAATTAGCGCAGCAAAAATCAGTGTGTGTGTTTTCATTTTCTTTTACAAAGATATAAAAGAATAATATAAAGTCAATTAAAAGATATTAACACGAACGTGTTATGATCCACAGTATAGGCAACCCTCTTCCTCATCATCATTTTGATTTAAGGAAGTGCGAAGAGCCTCCATTTCTACCTGAGCATCCGTCCAATCAGGGTGCATATTCTTAATTAAGTGTTTTAAAAACATCAAGTTATTTTCCATATTTTTTATCTTCTTCGTATTCGTAATCCATTAAAGTAACAATCACAGGAGTGTAAGTCTCTGTTTCCTCATTGTATGTCATCCATAGCTCTTCGTAAGTAAACGGCAAGGTCGAGGGCTTCTTCATAGGCTTCTTTTATCCAGTCCTTCAAAATTAAGTCTTTTCGATCAACCGTGGTCCCATATTCTTTCAAACCTTTTTCCTCTCTTTTGCGAAGATCTGCAATTACACTTTCAAGAGTATTTGAACTATTTTCATCCTTGTAATTGTACTTTATTTTGCTTATAGTGGTCTTACTCTGCTCCATGTGTCTCGTAGTGTTTAACAATGATATCCTCAACGAATTGTTTTTTTAACTCGTTCCAGCTTCCCCAATTTGTCTCATTTGAAGATGGGTGAGCATCTACTTCGTATGAAGTTCCGGCAAAGTTAACAATCTTAGTGAGAGTGTATTCATACTTCATATCTAAAATAACCTCACCATTAAAATGGTAAATAGTTTGATGAGGTTTTTCAATTGTAATCTCCATAGTGTTTAATGTTGAATTTTTAGTTTGAAAAATAATTCTCTGTACGCCTGTCTTGGCTGTGGATATCCAAGCTCTTCCATTTTCTCAACAAAGTATTGAACAATCATCCTGTCCTTCCACGATGTCTCCATAGTGTTTTCAAACATGTTAATGCCGTGTAGGATAGTTGCGTGGTTCTTATTTTCAAACTCGCTGCCAATACCACCCAATGTTACAGGCAGTGTTTTGTACATCATCCAGTACACCAGTTGTCTGTAAAGAATATTTTCTCTTTTTCTATTCTTCTCTGTTGTGGCATTATAAACCTTTAGGCTGATATCTTTCATCAGGTTTATGTAGTTTCTCATATTAGTGCCGATAGCTACATTATGGATTACGTGGCTAAATTTATCAGCCTCCTCTTTTAGGTGAGGAACATATAAAATTAAATCGCTAATGAATCTTTCCTTACGATCATTTGGCACATACTCTAAAATATCTCCAAAGTGAATTGTCTTTTCTTTTTTTTCTGTTCTCATTTTTTTACTCTTTTATATTATTAAACATTTCTTTTACTTGTTCACATGTATGATTCTGAATAAATTCCCAGTAGACGAACTTATAGAGATTACGCATATATGCGACTCTGAACTTTTCTGTTCCGTTTGCTTTTTCAAGTCCAAGGTCTTTACACGACCTAATACTTGCACTTCGTTTGATTCTTTCATTGACTTCTTTAGGTATTAAATTATATTTCCGCAAATATCTAACATTTTTTTCACAGAATGCAAATAAAACTTCAATTATTTCAATATATTTTTTATCAACACAGATATAAACAGCCTCTATGTTCTCGTAAAAGTCTTGTTTTGAACCTTTTAGCTCACCGTTTTCCCATGATGTTATTGCCACTTGTCTGAGTCCGTATTGAAATGCCGGGTCAGAATGGTATATCCTCGTTTCCATAGATCTCATCATTTTTTTGTTCATAATCATTCATTGGACTGAAGCGTTCCTCACTTCCGATCTCTGTGAATCTTTTACACTTTACATCGTATAGGAACCGGACCTCTCCAACTCTTCCCACAAAAGACCACCTAATTTTCTGAATGTGGACCTGTGTCTCTCCTGTTGCGTAATCTCTATAGACCACAAAACCATTGTCACATTTGTTGAAGAAATGTGCTGAACCTGCGATGTCGTAGAGAGTAGGGATAACATAAGCTCCATTCTCTTTTCTAATTTTAGTCGGGTGAGCGACAAGGAAAACGTGTACTCCATAACGATCTTTGAATCTTTTTACTTTTGTTAATGCCTCTGATATATATTGTGTCTCGCTCATACCTTTCGGCACTTGGTGTTCTACGTAGTTCCAAGGATCTATTACGAGACAATTGATTCCATTCCTCTTTACAAGTTCTGCGGCTTTGTCTAAGATGCCATCTATGGTCACATCCATCTCATCTATCTTCATAAAGAAGAACATATCCTCAACAAAATCACGAGCCTTATCAACCTCGCTCTCGGTCATCTTGCTTATTGGATTATAGGAGAAGAAAGACTTGCCTATGAATAATTCAGCTAACTCGGTAAATAAAATCTCTGTAGGTTGCTTTTCTGGGGAAAACATTGCTATCTTCCACGAGTGCTTTGCGGCAAGTCTCACAATGATATTACTTAGGAATGTAGATTTACCAGCGTTTGGAGTACCTGTAATTATTGTAAACTCTGATCCCCTGAAAGAAATATGATCATCAAGAATTGGATATCCTGCCTTAAGTCCTGTTGGAAAACCGTTAAGATATATATCATTTATCTTATCCTTTACGTCATTTACTTTTTCTATTCCTTCTATCGGTATCTGATATGCCTCAGCTATTACTTTTTGCAGCATCTCTGATCCATAGGTCAGAAGTATCTCATTGGCATCCTTACATCCGTCGATTGAATTTACATACCATATTCTCTCCCTTCCAAGTCTTCTTGTCAACTCATCGCGTAGAGAAAGTCCTGCCGAATCATTGTCTGTAAAAATGATGATTTTATCCTTGTCTGCAAAGTCATCAATACAGTTGTCCAGATATTTTAAGTTCTGATTACCTTTTGAAGCTCCATTTGGGACGCTTACGACGGGGTAGATTCCACTTTCATGCATCGAGAGGCAGTCTATCTCACCCTCGACGATTACACACCATTTATAGCCCTCTAATGAAGCCAAGTTGTACATGATCAATTCAGCCCCGGAAACCATACGGAAATTCTTCTCGGCATCACGGTACTTTACATTAACTAAAATATCATTCTTGAAGTAGTTAAAGCAGATTGCATTTCTCGACTTCTGAACTTGAGGGAAGAACTGCTCCTCTTCCGTAATTTTAAATTGCAGTAGGGTATTGTTAGAAATTCCTCTCGACTCAAACCAAGAGACAACCTTATCGCTTACCTTTTGCAATCGAGAGACGGGTCTCACATATTCTACCTTCTTCTCATGTAGATTGACGCTCTTGCCTTCTGACGCGGAGCAGGCTGGGTAGTGGCACTTGTACACACCCATCTCCACATTTACAGAGAGGCTCTTGTCCTTCTTGTTTGATCTTCCATCTACACAGAACGGGCAATTAACCTTCTGCTGTCCTGAGATGTCCTTGCACTTAATTCCTAGTGCTGTTATTTTTTGGTAGTTGCTCATATTTTCTTGAAGTATCCTTGTTCTGCTCTATCGATTTCTTGTTGTGTTTTTAAGTGTGTGCTTCCAAAGATGTCCCTCACTTTAATCTTTCCCTCTTGAATCTTGTAACCATCCTTAAACCAAACGTGCATCTTGAGTTTCCAATTTCTCACGGGAGATCCACTCTTGTCGTGCCAATTGCCATCTGTGTAATAGTTGAAGGCTTTTACCGCAGCCTCCTCTGTATAACCCTTCTCCTTAAAAAACATCTTCACTTCTTCTACATTAGGTGGCACAAAACTATTTTTCGGTTTTTTTGCCAAAGTATTAGTATTTGTATTTATATCTGTATTTGTATTAATACTCTGTCTTTGTATAGGCATACTTTGGCCGATGTCGGCAAACGCCGATGTCGGCTTTTCCCGAGTGTCGGATTCCTCTAATATCGGATCTTCATAAACAACGTGATTCCATCCCTTAAATACTTTTGTTTGAGTGTCAATAACCTTAACGGATATTACGTACCCTTTATCTTGCAAGCCTTTAAATACGCGGTCAATAGTCCCCTTAGAGTCGGGCATATTCTCATGCAGCTTTGATTTGTATAATATCCAATCTTCTGGTAAAGAAAGCAGATAGACCAGCAGACCTCTCTCCTCTATTGTTAAACTTTTTGATCTAAGAACGTCGTTCTTAACCATTGTAAAATCTCTTACAGATTTTGCCCTTACAATTTGTCCTGTGTTCATAATATTTTAGTGAAAAAAAATGCCCCGAAGAACAGGGAGGTAGAGGACTCACCTATTCAACAGGGCTAATGTTTTATGTTTGTGCTGGCCTCTACTCCAACGAAACAAATGTAATACTTTTTACGCTGCTCTCCAAATACGAACACCGCCTTCCATAGTTCTTGCGGTAAGCTCGTAGTTTCTTTTCTTCTTTTGGTAGAACAATTTAGCTAGGTACTTTGAGGTCTCTCCTTTTATAAAGAAAGAGTCTCCAACTTCTAATTCAGGCAAGATATATTCAGTCTTGCGTCCTCTTCCACTGCTATCTGGTATCGGAATGTTTTTGTCAATATTCAACATGGTAATTTTTATTATGTGTGTTTTTACTTTTGCAAATGTAGTGATACTCTTACAAATATTCCAAATTAAATTTAATAACAAGTCAACATCGAATTGTTGAAAACTATACAAACCAATATATATTATTCAAAACAAATGCAAGTATATTTGCAAAATAAAATTATACAAAAATGAATATTACAGGGAAAATCAAATCGGTAGGCAGCACCGAACAGAAGAGTGCCAAGTTTGCAGTTAGAACATTTGTAGTTGAGTTAGACGGCAAGTACCCAGAGTTGATAGAGTTTCAACTTGTTAACAATAACACACTTATCATTGATCCATTTAAAGCAGGTGATGATGTTGATGTTCACTTTAATCTTAAAGGTAGAGAGTATAACGGAAGAGTTTATAATTCTCTACAGGCATGGAAGATTGAAGGTGAATCTAAAACAAATAATAATGAGACAACACCAACAGAAACTACCCCCCAGACCACAAACCAAAACAAAGAAGACGGAGACCTCCCATTCTAAGTTAAAAAGAAAGTCCCCCTTATTTAGGGGGATTTTTGTATTTTTGGATAAAATTAACCATATGTTCTTTAAGTCCAAAAAAAGAAGAGAAGAGGAAGAGGATGATAAAAAACCACTTCCTGTACTTTGTGCTACCACTTGTGTAGTATGGAATACCGAAGATGAAATAGAGAGCAATCCTGGGCAAAGTGTGTATACAGACTCTGTTCCAATAATTTTTGACATTACAAAAGTTGCCGCAATACAAGCCGATGTGGAGTTTCGTAACGACGGTTCAGCATCAATAGGATCAAGAACTTTAATATATATAACCGGATCGACAGAGCCTCTAATTATAGACGCTCCGTACCAATCTTTCTTAGAGTATTTCACTCTTTTAAAATCTAACGAGTTCCACAACAACGCAAATCACTAAGTTTTTAAATTAGCTATATGACAATTCCAAAACTAGTACAGATACTCCACGCTAGGCCAGGTTACTTAAAGTCAGGCCCAAGTTACATAGCAAGAAAATTTAAAGTTAGTTTACAGGACGCTACAGCAGCTTTGAAGTCTGCAAGAGCTGAAAGAAACCAAGTTAATAGGAAGGTGGTAAAGGTTGAGTTGTCCAACGATTCGGATAATGTTATAACTGAGTTTGAGCAGTATTTAGATAAAAACGGTATCGACCACTCAATGGTTAATTCTGTTAAATACTGGCAAAATATGAAGGGAGAACAGCGATTCTCTGTAGTAACCAAAAGTGACAGAAGAGCAGAAGAAATTCAAAAAGACATTGAAGAATTTGCAGCTAGTTATAGCCCTAAAGCGAGAGTAATAACTAAGGGAAGAGGACCGGACTATAAAACAAAATCAACTCTTGAGATTTCTTTACCTGATATTCATTATGGAAAATTGACGGATATTACCCTAGAAGAAATGGAGAAACAATTCCTTGATACAATTGAGGATTTAATCAATAAAGGAAGGGGAATAAATATTGAGAAAATTCTTCTCCCAATCGGAAACGATGGAATGAATACAGACGGGATGAGAATGGCTACAACAAAAGGGACTCCTCAGCACGATGTTATTGGTTGGAAAGAATCGTTTAAAGGTTACTGGACTTTAATAGTTAGGGCAGTAGATTTCTTGAAAGATGTAGCTCCAGTTGATATTATTGTTGTATCTGGAAACCATGACTATGAGAGAATGTTTTATGCTGGAGATGTATTAGCAGGATGGTATAGAAACGACCCGAACGTAAATGTAGATAACTCTACAATGCCTAGAAAATATTACGTGTATGGCAAAAACATGATAATGTTCACGCATGGAGATAACGAAAAGCCAGGTGATATGCCGCTAATAATGGCTACTGAACAACCGGAAATGTTTGCAGTGACTGAGTTTAGAGAAGCGCATTGTGGGCATTACCATAAAGAACAAGTAAACGAATACCGAGGTGTTAAGGTAAGGTTCCTCCCTTCAATATGCGCTTTAGATGAATGGCATAAGAAGATGGGTTATCAAGCATTAAGAACAGCCCAAGCTTTTATTTGGAATCACGATGAAGGTCTTGAAGGGTATTTACAGAGCAATGTTAAATAAAAATATGAAATTATACATTTTGTCATTTGATACTGCCTATGAGACAGAGAATATGAAAGAGGCAATATTGTTGCTTTCCATGTTTACACAAGTACAAAATCACTAACAAAAAATGGGAACCGTTGTTCCCACTTTCTGCACACAAATAAAAAACACACACAGGACCAGAACAGTCCTATACAAAAGTATTTCAATTTTACACACGAAAAAAACATTATATGAAGTATTTGAATTATTTACCTGTTATTTTAAATGATGGAAATCATTTAGTTACAGGTTTCAATGTAGGAGACACTAGAATACATATGTCTCTTCACCAAAATGGTCAAGATGCCGAATATTGGACAAATATTGACTGCACTGTACACTCTGATTATTTAACTTGGAAAAAGGGAGACAGTGTGTTTATTAAGTACAATGAGATCCGAGAAGTATGTGGTGTATACGGATCTTCAAATAGAATTATGTTTGACGGAAATTGTCAAGTTCATCTTGTAAATCCAGAATATGTTTATCTTACAATACGTGATGGGGAGATGATTATTCCTGATGGATTTTCTTTAGTTCTTCCAGCTAAACAAGAGAAGAAAAAAAGTGAGTTTATTATCACGATTGATAAAGATGAAGAGGACGCATTTGAAAAAGATGTATGGAGAATAATAAAAGTTGGTGGACCAAGTCCTGAAAAAGAACTTGCGTTTGGAACAGATGCCATTCCACAAGAAGGTTGGTATGTTAAAGTAAGAAAAGACCGTGGAGTTCCACTCGAAGCTCATTTAAATAAAAAACTTAATGAGAGATATTTTTTAATTAGACACAATGATGTAATGGCTTATGAAATTCGATAACAAAGAATTTGAAAAGTTAAAATACCCGATCCATAAGATACCTATGGATCAGCCTGTTCTATTTGAATTTTCTGATCTATCTAAATTCTCCATAGTATTCTCGGCAAACGATTTACCTAAACAATTAGATCCAGATCTTGTTCTAAGGTATTTAATATTTATGTATGATCTAGGATCCCCTGGACAGGGCATACCTGACTTAAAGAGAAGAAAGACGTGGGCTATGCAATGTTTAAATATTGAGCCTCCATACACAAAACATATTACTGATATGTTGTCGTGGAAAATTAAGGGAGTTAATAGAAGGGCAATATACTTCCTATTACTTATGGGTGGTGAGCAGTACATGGTTTGGAAGTCAGCCGAAGAAGCTCTCTTGCGTTATACAGAATTAGAGATTAAATTAGAGGCTGAGGATGAAGTGGCACAAGCTAAAATCGTTCAAGCTGAAAAGACTCGAAGGGAGATTATTAATATGACTATGAGTCAAATTACCTCTTCTAAGAATCAATTTTTACAAGGAGAAAAAAGCAAGGATCTTGATGATGAGTTGACGGAGTTCACTTTGCTCGATTCGCTTGGCATTAGACCGGAGGAATATATTCGTGAATTTCAAGACAAGGGGGATGTGTTCCCTGATATAGATGCGTGATACTAAATACCCATATCAAATAGCCGACAAGTCTGTGTTTTTAAACACGGACGATGAGGATTTGTTTAAAATTGAAGTGCCGGTATCAACACCTGAAGAATATTATAATTTACCGTATGAAGAGGCGATAAAAAAAATAGATGGGTACGGTATTTCTCCTGAAAAACAAAAGTTTCAGTATCAAGAGATGCCGGCTAAATTGAAAGATGTAGAGGCTGTCATTAGAAAGAAAAAACAGATTAAACCTAAAGACGTTATTCGCCTTGAGGATATAGATGAGGAATTGTTTAGCAATGCGGCATACTACTCAAAAGAAATCATCTGGATTAAGAAACAGATAAGAAGACATTACAAGGGTTATTTCTTTTTTAATAATGGGAAGCCTACGTACATCCCAGGTTGTATGTATACCTACTTAAACTTCTGGCCAATTGGTAATCCTAAGAATAGAGATGGCTTACCTGAGTATAGAGATAGAGATAGAAGATGGTTTGCCGGGGTAATGTATTCATACACAACACGTGATGGTGTATTTAAGTTTAAGGTAGTTTATACAGATGGCAGCGAGTCATTTGTTAGATACTTTAACAACAAAAAGAGTGTTGATGAATTTAAAGATATTAATCCTCAGTGTTATGTTGAGGAAGGAAACTTTATTATTGATACTGGAGAAAGAACAATGTACGGGGTTATTTATCCTAAACATCGAAGAGAGGGGGCTACATCTCGTGCAGGATTTTTAAATTGGTACATAACGGCAACCATGGGTATACAGCGTTTTGGAGGTATACAGAGTATGTCAGATTACCACTCCACTCAAGTGTTTGTGGATCACATCGCAAAGCGTCTCCGCAGAATGCCATTCTTCTTTAAGTTAATGACTGAGGGATCTTCTGTTCCAAAGGAGGCGATACAGTTTACTGCACCTGCAAATAGAACAGCAGGAGGTGTTGGAACAACTTCTCTTCCTCCACACGAGGGTTGGATAAACCACCGTCCCTCAGGAGAGAGAGCATACGATATGGAAAAACTCCACTTCATCCACCACGATGAGGTAGGCAAGGTTGATCCTAAGAATGGTATTAACGTGAATATTATTGATAGGTGGAGGGTTGTTATGAAGTGTCTTGCTCAAGGTCCTTATATCCACGGCCTTGGCCTTTTAACATCTACCTTAGGTGAAATGGAAAAAGGGGGTGGAGATCAGATGAAGCGACTAATCCTTGCCTCCAAGTTTGAGTCTCGAAATGATAACGGTCAGACAGCCTCAGGTTTATTTACCATATTCTTTCCGGCATACGATGGACTTGATGGTTTTATCGATGAGTTTGGCAACTCAATTGTTGATGATCCAAAGAGGCCTGTTAAAAATAGTGATGGTCGTATGGTGTCCATTGGAGCTAAAACGTATTTGAAAAACAAAAGAAAATCATTTGAAGATAGTGATGATCAAACAGGATTGATTGAAGAGATGCAGAACTTTCCATTTACATTAAAGGAATGCTTTATGTCTGCATCAAGAGACTCGTCTTTCCCTGTATTGAAAATTAGAAGGAGAATTAGTGAATTGACATTTCAACCTCATCTCACAAGAAGATACAATTTTGAGTGGGAATCGGGACGTGGTTCTCGTGTTATATTAAAAGAAACAGAAGAAGGTAAGTTTATTATATCACATCTTCCTCCTCACGGATTAAGAAATTTAAAGGAATGGGATACTGATACAGAGTCATGGAGACCATCATGGAATGTGATGAATAGGTATGTATTAGGAGCCGATCCCGCGAAGTATGAGACGCATGAGGTTAGCGGAAAGAAGAAGTCTTATCATGCTGGAGCTATGTTCTATAAGAGAGATATGTCCACTGATGGTGATAATGGTAGTGAAATAAAATTGCGTAGTCAATGGAATAGTGATAAATTTGTGCTTACTTACAAACAAAGAGATGTAGGTAGAGAGGAGTATGCAGACGATATGGCAAAGGCTTGCGTATTTTACGGAGCGATGTTATACCCTGAGATGAATATCACTCACCTCTACGAACACTTCTTAGAGTGGAAGCTTAGTGGTTACTTATTGTATGATATGAATGAACAGGGTGAAAAGAAGCCGTTGCCGGGTAGAATTACTACGGACGGATCTAACAACTCTGCAAAACAGGATATCTTTGATACATGGGAACAGTACTTGAAAGATGGATGTGAGTATGAGAATCATATTGAAATTTTAGAGGAAACGGCAAATATTGACGGGAGAGCAGAGATGACAAAGTATGATATTTTTACCGCTGGAGGGTATGCACTTTTGGGAAGTAAGTCATTATACCCTAAATTTGTAGAAATGAATGAAGAAGCTTCTAAAATTGATGGTGATTTATTTGGTACTTTTGATTACTTTTGATTATTAAAATATGAACGAATATACTGTACTTTGGCCTAGGGATGATATCGATCCTAAGAAAAAGAATAACAACTGGTTATCTCAAGTGGGCCGCGCAATTTTTTATCGTTATGAAAATAACAAGACGTACTATAGCCGTCATGATCTTGCCCGGTTATTTGAAATAAAAAATTACTCTGAGGGAAGACAAAGTCCACAGAAGTATATTGATATGTGGGCTAGCCGTGGGGATGAGAAGACCAAGGGTACTAATTCGGGTTTAAACATGGCCAATGCTCGTGGTAAGCGTAAGGGGTATGCAAATATCGACTTCACTCCATTCTCTATGGCTCCTGAAATCAAGAGAATTATCATGTCTGTATTAGGCACAGAGAATCAGAGAATACAAGTAGACTCTATTAATCCAGACGCTCGTAATCAAAGAGCTTTAAAGAAGTACCAATTATATATTAAGAGTAAGTTAGATCCTATTTTAAAAAAAATAGGTAAACCACAAATAGCTGAAAATGAGTTTGTTCCTGAAAACATTACCGAATTAGAGCTATATGAAACTCTTGGTGGATTTAAATTAAACTTTGAGATAGGCATAGAGAAACTAGCTGAATTTGGTTTAAAAAATAGTGATTGGACAAAGATTGAACGTCAGCTTAAGGATGATGCTATGAACTTTGGTTTTGTTGTAGTTAAGGATTATACTGATCCTGACACGGGAATGGCAAAGGTTAAATATATTGACGTTACTAAATTTGTTTGCGCTTGGACCGATGAAAGCCAAGGTGATAACAGTCCTTTCGGGGGACACTTCCAAAAATATAGTTTGCCAGAAGTTCGTAAGATTCTTCTTCAAAATGGATACTCAGAGGATGAGACTGAAGGTCTCGTATCTAAAATTGCTAAATGGTCTTACGACACGGTTTATGCTAATGATAGATACGGATGGTCTTGGTACTCTCAAAGAGATACTATCACGGACCGTATGCGTTACGATGATTTCTTTGTAGATGTTCTTGAGTTTGAATACATCTCTAAAGACAGTAATTTTTTCAAAAAGAAAAGTAGAGACGGAAGCGTTCAATTCTATAAGGATATGTTCGGTGATGTTGTAAACACAGAGAAGAAGAAAACGGTAGTCATTGATGGCCATTTTATATACGAAGGTTATTTCTTACCAGGTGCTAATATAACAGTAGGTGGTAAACAGAAAAACATGAAGAGGGTTAATAAGCAGAAGCCACAACTCTCTTATCGTTTTCTTAGAGTGCCGGGTAAATCTATTACAGAGACGGCAATGCCTATCTATGACTCAATGCAAATCAATCACCTTAAATTGCAAGCTGCTAAATTAGCTGCTGCTCCTAAGGGTATTGCAATAGATGTTGGAGCGTTAAATATTAATAGTATTGCAGGCACAATGTTTACTCCTTTTGATCTTGTTCAGGTTTACTCACAAACAGGTAACTTCTTTTACAAGTCTTCAATCTTAGGAGGAAAGGTAAATACATCTCGTTCATTTGAAGAGTTAGAAGGTGGTATTGGTAAACAATTAGCGGAATGGATTACAGCTTATCAACATGATGTAGAAAAGCTATTGCAAATTACTGGTATTACCCCTACAATGGCTGGATCTCCGGCAAAAGGAGATAAGTTAGTTGGTATTGCTGAACTAGAAGTTGAGGCTACTAATAATGCTCTATGGCCATTACAACAAGCTATTGAACAATTAAAAATTAAAGCCTGTGAAAATATTATTCTCCGTGCTTTAACTACAATGAGATACGATAAGCCTACAAGAGATTACTATAGTGGCGTATTTGGTAAAGCTTCTGTAGACGCCATGATGACAGGAGCTGAAATGACTCTTGATGAATTGGGTCTTTCTTTGTCAAATAAAGTTTCTCAAACACAAAAATTAAAGATCATGGAGGCAGCAGAAACTGCTCTTAAAGTTGGTCGTAATGGAATGCCTGAGATTGAACTTGCTGACTACACTATGATTATAGAGATGTTAGAGAAGGGTAGAATCAAAGAAGCTACTTGGTATTTGAACTATAAGTCTGCTAAGAAGAGAAAGTATAATGATGAAATGTCTGCCCAAAATCAACAGGCACAATCTCAATCATTAATTGATCTTGAAAAAGCTAAATTAGATGCAGAATTAGCTAAAATAGAAGCTAAGAAAAATGCTGTAATTGAGCAAGAAACAGCTTTATCTCAATTAAGAATACAAGAATCTCAAGCTACTGAAGCAGCTAAGACAGAACGTAACATTTCTGAACTTAAAACTGAGGCATACCTTCAAGAGCAAACTGGGGCTGAGATCACAGGTTCGATGAGAAAAAAATAAAATAAAAACACACAAATAACACACGTATGGAAAATGAAACAAGACCTACAAGCATCTTTGATGCCTTAGGAGTGCAAGACGAGAACAAAAATTCTTTTCAAAGTACACCGGAGCTAAATACAGGCGGAGAGAATAATGAAGGGGTTGCAAGTCCTATAGCAGAAGCAATAGACGAACCTACATTTAAGGCATCCGATTTAAGAGCGATCTTTGGTGATTTTGAATCTATTGATTCTATCAAAGAGAAGTACATGACTATTGAGGAGCGTGCTAAAAAGTTTGATGAGTTCGAGCCTTATATGTCTGAACGAGATACTCTTGTTAAGGAATTAGAGTCTCCATTTGCAAATGAAAAATTAGCAAACTTAAATGCCTTTATTAAGACTACTGGTATTAATGACTTAGATGTTGCAAATAAATTTGTTGGTAAGTCAGCGTCTGATATGCGTAATACTCCTATCCAAACAATGGCACTTGCTGAAGTTATTAAGGACCCATCTCTTCTTGAAGATTTGACTTTCGATGAGATCTGTGAGACTATTGCAGAGGAGAACAATACCTATGTTGATGCCTCTAGTGATGACATTCCGAAGACAATGAAAATGAAATTAGGAAAAAATATTTCCATTGTAGAAGAAAAATTAAAAAATATTGGTGAGAATAAAGATTTTATTGCATCTTTGCGAGAACAAATGAACACTCAAAAAGAGGGTGTTAATAAGTTAGTTAGTGATTGGAAGCCAATTGTAACAGAGGCATCAAAGATTAACGAACTTGACATTGAGATTGATGGTTTAAAAGTAAAGACTTCGGTGTCGGAGGAGACTAGAACCCAAATTAATCAAGAGGTCATGGGAATTATTTCTTCGAATCCGTTACCTGCTAATGAACAAAATATGGATGCTATAAATATGTACATCCGCACACGTGCTGAGGCACTTGAGGCGAAGAATGTATATAAAGCTCTAATAACTGCTGTAAGAGGGGAGGCCCAAGAATCAGCCCTTAGAGAGTTCCATAATGGATCAGAAGTAGTTAAACACGAGAAACCTGACGCTAAGTCTGAGAAGTCTCAACTACAAAGGTACTTCGAATCACAACAATAAAAAGTGATTTATAAATTTTAAACATTTACTAAAATGGCAAATACATTTGCTCCTGTTTCGGGTGAAGGTTTAAATGGCGGTCTATTATCGTTATTTGATGCTTCATACACAAGTGGACTTTTAGTTCCACACTATTTACGTACCTTGAAAAACAAGTACGGTGACAACGGTCTTTCTGACTTCCAACTTTTGATGGGATTAGGAATGAAGCGTGGTGTTCAAAACATCACTGGATGGCACTGGGAGAAAGGTTTCTACGATGCTGCTGTAAGCGGTACTGTACAATCATCTCCAACTAGCAACCAAGCTGTTATTCGTGTTGAAGGTGAAACAATCAATAGCGTTGACATCAACTTGATTTATTCAAAAGTTGGTCAAGTAGTTATGATTGCTACTGAAGCTACACTTCCTTTGGCTCGTGTATCTAAAGTTGAAAAAGTTCCATCTTCTGATGACTACTATGTTACTTTAGATGCTGTTGTTTCTGGATCTCTTTCTGTATTAGTAGCTGCTGAAGTTCACACAATTATCGTTGTGGGTTCTGCATGGGCTGAAGGTTCTGATCAACCAACTTCATCTCAGTCTTTCTGGACTAAGTACAACTGGCAGACTCAAATCTTCAAAGAGACTTACGAATTGACTGGTACTCAAAAAACTAACGCCCCTCAATTCATGGAAGTTGAGTACGGTGATGGTCGTACTAAGAAA
>TARA_R110000868_G_scaffold329178_2_pt1 | contig 15309 bp, 7 predicted proteins | sample TARA_R110000868 | Tara Oceans TARA_R110000868 (sample SAMEA4397489) | marine metagenome | biome: Polar Biome; feature: [SRF] surface water layer (ENVO:00010504); material: water (ENVO:00002006), including particulate matter (ENVO:01000060) such as... | depth 5 m | reverse complement strand
GTGTGGGAGGAGGGAACCCGTGAGGGCTCCCCCTATCCCGATTATTCAGCAGACGATACTCCGTACGAATCACATCGGACCACTGTGTTTCTCAAACTATGATACCAGTTCCCAATGGCCTTGGAGACTCTACAGTAAATCGGGACAGAGTCGAGAACCGCAACCGATCAGTCAAAGTTATATGGTATTGAAGAGCAAAGACAACACGAAACCAGGTACAGGCTGGTGGCAGGGAGCAGGCATTTACTGCCTGGCGCTCTGCGTACGTTTGTTTTACCTGGTGACGTATCTCGATTCTCCCCTCGCAGGGCATTATCGTACAGATCACCAGTTCTATCGTGACTGGGGACTGGATCTCTCCCAGGGGACGGCAGATGTAACGGCAGCATTTTCACAGGGCCCGTTATATGCGTATTTTCTTGGCTTCTGGTACTGGCTGTTTGACAGTCCGGAGACATTGATCCTGACTCTGCAGGCTTTGATTGGAAGTGGGACCTGCCTGCTGATCTATGCGTCCGCGCAGAGGCTGTTTACTCAAAGAGTGGCTCTCATCGCAGGCATCCTGACAGCCGGATTCGGGCCGCTGGTCTTCTATGACGTCATGTTGATGAAGACGTTTCTCAGCCCGTTTTTTACGGCGTTGATACTTTATGCGTGCCTGCGTTTCCGGGAACAGCAGCATCTGCTCTGGTTGTGGCTGGCTGGCTTATCAGTTGGACTGGCCGTTCTGGTTCGTGAAAACCATATCCTGTTGACCTTCCCGGTGTTGCTGTTTCTCTGGCAGAGTTCAGGCGCCGATCGGGCTGCGAAAAAGTTACGTTATCAGTCGGTTCTCATCTTCAGCTGTGCCTGTGCAATCATGCTGGTCCCCGTTGCAATTCGAAATACCCTGGTAACGGGAGAGTTTGTCGCGGTGACGACAGGCGGCGGCGAGGTCTTTTACATGGCTCAGGGGCCGGACGCGAACGGTTATTATTCACCGCCACCTTTCATACGCACACATCCGTTGTTTGAGCATGCAGACTTTCGCCTGGAAGCCCGCCAGCGAACGGGACAACTCACATTGTCACCAGCGGCGTGTTCGCGTTACTGGTTCTGGCAGGGACTCAAATACGCGGCCGCCAATCCTCTGCGAACATTGAAGCTGACGTTCATAAAATTGCAGATTCTGTTGAACGACTATGAAGTACCAGACAGTGCCTATTTCCAGACGACTCGAGAATTTATTGCACCTCTGGCGTATCTACCCACCTTTGGGCTGTTCAGCGGGCTGGGATGTCTGGGCCTGATTGTCTCTTTCCCCCGGCGCAAGCAGTTGATCCTGCCGATGGGATTACTGTTGGCCCACCTCATTTCGATTTTACTCATTTATAATTTTGGGCGGTTTCGCGCGGGCATGTTGCCACTCTGGATCCTGTTTGCCGCTGCAGGCATTGACTGGCTGTGGAGTGCCTGGACCAGACCGGCTGAGAATCGCTGGCCCAGGCTGGCTGCAGTGCCGTTTGTGATCCTGACGACTCTATTCTGCATGCTGCCGCAAACGGGCAGAATACAGGCTGGTTATCCGGAAGACGAAGCCGCCTATTACCAGTTTCTACAATCACGTCAGCAGATACTGCAACAGGTGAACCGACTGAAAAAACAGGTCGGATCGGATGATACCGGTGAAGCGATTCAACTGGCGTCTGCCCTGATGCAACTGGAACGCTTTCACGAAGCACGCGATCTGTTGCAGCCTTTTGCCGAGAAATATCCCGATAATCTGCAGATTCAACGCTTCCTCGGCAGTATCTTAACGCAGACCCGGGAGTGGCAGGCGGCGATAACACATCTGGAACAGGCTCACAAACTGGATCCGGATGACGCAGAAATCTGTAATAATCTGGGGAGTGCGTATGAGAAAGCCGCTGAAACGTCTCAGCAGGACAATACAGTAGAACTCTTTGAAACAGCGGCCCGTTTCTGGCAGAAAGCCCTCCGCCTCGATCCACGGAATTCTTTTGCGCGATACAACCTTGCCCGAAATAAAATTCGGCTGGAACAGCATTCCGAGGCACTGGCAGATTTGAATCAACTGTTGGAAGAGCACCCCGAGTTTGAACTGGCAGAACAAGGCCTGGAGCCTCTGGTGATGTCACCAGATTCAAATCTGACTGCAGAAGAGTTTCAGGCTGCTGCCCGGAATCTGGAACAACTGGCCCGGTTCTATGAACAGACCGGGCGCAAGCCATTCCAGAAGCACGCATTACTACTGGCTGAAATCGCGAGGCGACGCAGTGGAGTGCAGAACTAAGTGGCACTACGGCGCGCAGCGAACGGTTTCAGTCGGATCGATTATTTTGACTGTAAATCGAAGTCGATTGTATTATCACCGGCGTTAACTTCGGCGGTCAGTGTGGTGTCCTTATTGTACTGGGCGGGGACTTTCTCTTTGGGAAGCTGTTTTTGTGCTTCCTTTGTTTCCAGATTTTCTTCAGGTGCCTTGAACGTGGTGATGCTCACCTTATGGGTTCCGATTTTGGCTCCTTTGAGTGTCCCCGTGTAGTCCAACTCATATTTTCCTTCAGCATCTGTAGTACCTGATGAGATCCGCCCGCTTTCCGGCTGAAATTGAACCAGGGCTTCTTCAAGCGGAGCGCCATCCAGGGTTACTGTTCCGGTAACAGTGCCTGTTTCCGGGACATCGTCGGGTCCGGAGCTGCAACCATCAAACAAAAACATGCCGCATACCAGTAACATAATAACGCGAATCTGAGCATCAATTTTCATTAAGAGCGTCTTCTTCCTGAGAGTAAGAAACATTTAAATATTGAGATTTGTGACAGTCCAGACGAAGTTATCGAAATCAGCCTGCTGATTCCACAGTACACCCGTCTTTTACCCGTAAAATCAGATCGAAATCCTGATTCAAAATTCGGAAAGATATACAAAATAGTGTGCAAAGAAAAAAGTCAGGTCTCTGCACGTGCGAGAGACCTGACTTCTGTTTAAAGCTGATTCATGATTCAACCCGATGATCAGTCAGCCTGCACCAGGGATTCACTTTTGGTGGTAATCACTTCCATCAGTTCATTCCAGGATTTGACAAAAGACTCTGCCCCTTCTTCCTGGAGTCGGGCGGCTAAAGCCTGATTGTCAACGCCGGCCTGTGTGAAATCGTTGAGTAAGGTTTCGCTGTCACCCCCATCTGCGGGCAAAGCGTCGCCAAGATCACCATGATCGGCGAAAGCCTTCAGAGTCTGTTCCGGCATCGTATTGACGGTAAAGGGCGACGCGAGAGAAGTGATATACAGTACATCGGACGCGTTGGGATCTTTCGATCCGGTACTGGCCCAGAGCAGACGTTGTGGCCGGGCACCAAAGTTCAATGCACGCTGCCACCGTGGCGAGTTGATCAGGTCCAGGTAGGCTTTGTAAGCTTTCTGTCCGATGGCTATCCCCAGGCGGTTGTGGAGCGTTTCCGGTACGTCGTCTACGATGGCACGGTCCCAGCGACTGATAAACAGCGAAGCAACCGAACCGACGGCAGGATTGAGACCGGCTTCAATACGTCGTTCGACACCACGCAGATACGCTTCTGCAGCAGCGACATAATGCTCACTGGAAAATAACAGAGTCACGTTCACGGGGATCCCCGCGAAGGTGGCTTCTTCAATCGCAGGCAGCCCCTCATTCGTGCCGGGAATTTTAATCAGAACATTGGGACGACCGGCGCGGGCATGCAGATCTTTCGCGGCTGCCAGGGTGCTCTCGGTGTCATAAGCGAGCAGGGGGGAGACTTCCAGGGAAACCCAGCCATCCACACCATCACTGCGGTCCCACACAGGTCGGAACAGATCAGCGGCCTGCGTGATGTCTTCGAGGGCGACCTCAAAAAACAGTTCCTCGCCTTCCTTGCCGTTCTTAAACTTTTCCTGAATTGAACTGTCGTAAGATTGACTGTTTTTGATCGCTTGATGAAAAATGGTTGGATTGGAAGTCAGTCCGGTTACCGAAAGTTCATCAATATAACGCTGTAGAGTCCCGCCGGTAAGCAGGTCACGCGTGATGTTATCCAGCCAGAGACTTTGTCCCAGGTTATGGAGTTGTTGAGTGGCTGACATAATATTACCTCCGAGTCTGGTGATGAAGCTGTAATACGATTAGACGGTTAAATAGATGTATCATTGTCGTTAATTTCTTCCATCAATGGAAGGCTGAGTCCGACTGCATCTGATCGGGTGCGACAATATTACGTGACGGCTCCTGCTTGATTCTGGGGATTGCATTTGGGGCGGCTGGGAATAAAAACCGGAAAGCAGTATATTGAATGGTTCGAAATCGGGATTTCATTAAGTATTGTATCCAATACTTTCCAGCGATAAATACGCGGAAACTGAATGGGAATCGTCAACTGCCGGAATTCTGCTCCAGTTCAAATGAGAGAATATGATCAATGAAGAATCAACTGTTTAGCGCCTTGTTCCTGTTGAGTCTGATTTTGCCGACTGGAGTTTCCGCCCGTGAACAGGTTGAGGAAGGGGGCACACGCGCGGATATCGTCGTGTATGGAGCCACCCCAGGCGGGGTCTGTGCAGCGATCGCAGCATCACGTGAAGGGGCGACAGTCATTCTGCTTGAACCGACCGATCATATAGGCGGCTTGAACACAGGCGGGCTGAGCTTCAGTGATTCAAACCAGACGGTGCGCAGTACGGTTATGGGCCTGTTCGATGAATGGCATACACGTATTGAAAAAGATTATTCTGCACGGGGAATCAAATTACCTTATCAGGTGCGAGTCAAAGATCAGTCTAAATGGACCTACGAACCACATGTCGCTTTGCGCGTGACGAAACAGATGCTGGATGAAGCGCACGTCAAAGTTCTGCCGAAACAAGTCCTCCAGTCTGTGAGAAAGGAAGGGACTCGGATTTCCAGTCTGGTCACAGACAAAGGTGCTTTTGCTGCTAAAACATTTATTGACGCAACGTATGAAGGCGACCTGATGGCAGCGGCAGGAGTCAGTTGGACGATCGGCAGGGAAGGAAAAGCGGAATATGGTGAGTCCCTGGCGGGGAAACGTTATCCGAAAAGCAGAATGAATATAAATGGTTTCGACAGCGAAGGGCAAATTCTTCCCCTGATCACCACGACTGACGGCGGCCCGGAAGATGCAGGAGATAGCAATGTCATGGTTTACAGCTTTCGTCTCTGTCTGACGGATGATCCGAAAAACCGTGTGCCTTTTCCGAAACCTGAGAGCTATGATCCTGCCCGTTTTGAAGTAATGCGGCGTTTTGCGAAATCGGGAGGCCGCCTGGGTTGGGACCTGTATCCACTGCCCGGAGGGAAGTTTGATGGCAACAATTCGATTGGCGGTCAATTCTCACTTGGCCTGGTTGGCGGCGGGAATGGCTGGAGTGAAGCCGACGAAGCAGGGCGGGCAGCCATCTGGGAACAACATAAGCAGTACACGCTGGAGTTTTATCACTTTCTGACAACTGACCCCGCAGTGCCTGAAAACGTACGGAATGCCTACGCCAGGCTGGGACTCTGCAAAGATGAGTTTCCCGAGTACGGACACTTTTCTCCTGCATTGTATGTGCGTGAGGGGCGACGCATGCGAGGCATGTACGTGCTCAGTCAGAAAGACATTTTGGAACAACCGGAAAAAAAAGATCCCATCGCAGTCTCTTCCTTTCCGATTGACTCACATGACTGTCAACGGATTGCCTTAACAGACGGTGGCGTCATTAATGAAGGAACGATCTTTCCCGTCAGGAAAAGCAGTCCCAAACAGGGCTATGCGTATCACGTACCATATCGTTCCATTCTGCCACAGCCGAAGGAATGTTCCAATTTACTTGTTCCCGTGGCACTCTCCTGCACGCATGTCGGTATTTCCTCCCTCCGCGTGGAACCGACCTGGATGATTTTGGGACAAAGTGCGGGTATTGCAGCTGCGTTATCCGCCCGAAATGAAAGCTCTGTTCAAGACCTGCCTTACAAACTGCTTCGCGCTCGTCTTCTGGCACAGGGGCAGGTGCTCGAGTTACCTCCCGACACTAACGCGAATGAAGTGTCGCATTCGATTGATCCCCAGTCTCTTCCCGGGATTGTGCTGGATAATACCAGTGCTGAACTCTCCGGTCATTGGAGTCACTCGACCAATTTCAAACCACACATTGGTAGCGGCTATCTTCACGACGAAAAGAGCGGGGATGGAAAAGCAACCGCTGTCTTCCGTTTTAAGGTTCCACAAAGTGGTCGCTATCAGCTCCTGATGGCATACTCTGCCCATGAGAGCCGCGCGAATAATGTTCCGCTGACGGTTTTTTCCGGTGCAAAGAAAGCAAGGCTCAGTGTCGATCAAACAAAAACACTGCCCCAGGGCAAACATTTTCGGCCGCTGGGGATTGTCGAACTTCAGGACGATGTAGAAACCAAAATTACAATTTCCAATGACAAGACCAGCGGGTTTGTCATATTGGATGCGATCCAGTTACTGCCAGCGAAATAAGACGGTTTTCTGAATCCAGGCTGCTGACAGTAAAGCCTCACGATTATGAATTGCCTGTTCCCGTTGTGGTCAGTTTTGCAGGTTCGGACGTGACCGTTGATTCTTTGTTTGCGATCGCTTTCGGTTTTCGTGCGAACCGTCGCAGTACCACGTAGAAGACCGGAGTGAGAAACAGACCGAACAATGTCACGCCCAGCATGCCACTGAAGACGGCCGTTCCGAGGACCCGCCGCATTTCAAATCCGGCGCCAGTCGCGATCAACAGGGGGATCACACCCAGGATGAATGAGAACGCCGTCATCAGAATCGGCCGTAATCGCAATCGGCAGGCATCGACGGCGGCCTGGAACCGATCCTTGCCCGCGTCTTCTTCCGCCTTCGCGAATTCGACAATCAGAATCGCATTTTTACAGGCCAGGCCCACCAGTACGATAAAACCGATCTGCGTCAGAATGTTGTTATCCATGCCGCGAAACCAGATGCCAACGATGGCAAACAGCAGACAGAGGGGAACGATTAAAATAATCGCCAGAGGCAGCACCCAGCTTTCGTACTGGGCAGCCAGGGTCAGGAACACGAACAGAACAGCCAGGGGGAAAAGAAAGACAATCGTATTTCCTGCTTGCCGTTCCTGGTACGCGATCTCGGTCCAGGCATATCCAAAGCCCGGTGGCAGGTTCTCATCGGCCAGTTGTTCCATTGTTGCCAGTGATTGCCCCGTACTGTAGCCGGGGGCCGTTTGACCATTCAGGTCCGCGGCAGGAAACAGATTGAAGCGAACAATCCGATCCGGTCCGGACGTTCGTTTTAATTCCACCACCGCCCCGAGGGGAATACTCGTACCGCGGGCGCTGCGCGTTCGCAAACGCAGGATGTCGTCCTGTTCGTCACGGAACTCCGGTTCTGCCTGCGCTGTCACACGGTAGGTTCGTCCGAGAAAGTTAAAATCATTCACATAGACTGAACCAAGATAAACTTCCAGAGCATCAAATACATTGCTGATCGGAATATCCAGCATCTGGGCTTTCGTACGATCCACTTCAGCATAAATCTGGGGAACACTCACCCGGAAGTTTGAGAAAATCTGCACGAGCCCCGGCTGCTGATTGGCTTCCGCCACCATGCGTTCGGTAACCTGGTTCAAGGCAGCGATACCGGCTCCCCCCTGGTCCTGCACATACATTTTGAATCCGCCACCTCGTCCAATTCCTCGTACCGGGGGAGGAGCAATAATAAAAACCTGTGCTTCATTGACTACTGCGACTTCACGGCGCAGATCGGCAATGATCTCATTGATGCCCCGTCCCCGTGCCGCTCGCTCTTTGGCATCTTCCAGTGGAAGAAAGGAAACCGCGGCATTGGAACTGATCGTGAAGGTGGAACCAGACAGCCCGGCAATTCCGACTGAGTGAGCAACACCATCGATTTTACTGCCGATTTTTGCAACGCGCTGCGTAATGGCATCCGTACGCGCAAGAGACGCTCCATCAGGTAACCGGATACTGACAATGATATAACCCTGATCCTGTGCTGGAATAAATCCTGAAGGAACTAACCCAAAGCTGTACCAGGTAGCAACGAGCAACCCGCCGTAAATGAGCAGAGAAACACCGGAAATTCGAATGATGCGCGAAACGATGCCGGCATAAACGTTACCAGTGAAGTCAAAAAAGCGGTTGAATGCCCGGAAAAACCAACCAAATAACAGATCGACGAGTCGGCCCATTCTGTTTCGTTCGGCATTTTTGGGTTTGAGCAGCAGCGCACAAAGTGCGGGGCTGAGCGTCAGTGAGACAAAGGTGGAAAACCCTGTGGAAATGGCAATCGTGAGGGCAAACTGCTGATAGAACTGACCACTGAGGCTGGGGACAAACATGGTGGGAACAAAAACCGCGATCAATACCAGGGTCGTCGCCACCAGAGCAGAACTGACTTCATCCATCGCTTTATGGGTCGCTTCGCGCGGATTCAGGCCGTCAGCAATCAGCCGCTCCACATTTTCGACTACCACGATGGCGTCATCTACAACAATACCAATTGCGAGTACAAGACCAAACAGTGACAGCGTATTCAGGGTCACACCAAACAACTGCATGGCAGCGAATGTGCCGATAAGCGAAATGGGAATCGCAATCACCGGAATAATTGTAGGACGCCAGCCATGCAGAAACAGGAATACGGTCAGTACCACCAGAATGGTCGTGATATAGAGCGTTTCGAAAACCTCTGCGATCGATTCTTCCACATAATCGGTCGGGTTATAGGCGATTTCATAACCTACACCTTCGGGAAAGTCTTTATTCAGGTTGGCCATCGTCTGCTTGACTTCATCAGCTGCATCAACGGCGTTCGTTCCTGGTCGCTGATAAATGAGGATGGCAACGGCAGGCTTGCCGTCCAGGTAGCTGATTCGTGAGTAGTCCTGTGCACCGAGTTCGATGCGGGCCACATCACTCAAACGTGTGACACGACCATCGTCGCCGCGCTTGACGACAATCTGCCCGAATTCATCCTCTTCCTGCAAGCGTCCCTGCGTGGTTACATTTAATTGAAACGCGCCGCTCTCATCGATGGGAGGTTGCCCGATGACGCCGGCTGCTACCTGTGCGTTTTGCTGACGAACCTGCTGCACGACATCGCCTACCGTGAGACCGACATGGGTCATCTTTTCGATATCCAGCCAGATTCGCATGGAATATTCATTGCCGCCAGCCACACGAATGTCGCCGACGCCGTCCAGTCGCATCAGCGAGTCGCGAATCCGCAGAAAGGCAAAGTTACTGATATAAAGCTGATCCCGGCTGTTATCAGGGGAATTCAGATGCACCACCATCAGCATGTCGGGAATCTGTTTGCGAGTCGTGATACCGATCTGTCGCACGGCTTCGGGCAGCCGCGCTTCGGCTACCGCAACGCGGTTCTGGACCATCACCTGAGCATCGTCCAGATTTGTGCCCAGTTTGAAAGTCACAGTTAACTGCATGGTCCCGTCGTTGCTGGATGACGACTCCATGTAAAGCATGTTGTCGACACCATTCATTTCCTGTTCGATGGGAGTGGCCACCGTATCCGCAATCACCTGGGGTGTCGCTCCGGGATAACTGGCACGCACCACAATCGTGGGTGGCGCCACACTCGGATATTGAGATACCGGCAATGCGAAATAGGCAAGTGATCCGATCAGGACAACCATGAACGATAGTACTGAAGCAAAGATCGGACGTTCGATGAAGAAATGGGGAAACTTCATTGAGAGTCCCCTTGTGGCTCCACAACCGTAGTCACCTTTTGCGTACCCCGCCGGGGAAGCGGATCGGGGTCAGGCGAGATCCATTGCTCAGGAGGCAGCGGTTCATAACTGTCAGGTAACCCGTCTTCCACAACTTCGATCGTTCCGGGCTGCGAGGTGACCTTCATCTCCGGTCGTGCCTGCAGTAGTCCTTCGATGATGAGCGATTCGTTTCCCGATAATCCCTCGCGTACCACGCGTAGCCCATCTACTATCGGACCGAGTTTCACGACGCGACGTTGTACAACGTCATCAACGACATGATAGACATATTGCGATGACTGGTCGGTGCCGACGGCGGAATCTGGAATCAGCACCGCATCGTAAGAGTCACTGCCGGGAATACGAATGCGCGCAAACATCCCCGGAATCAGTACCTGGTCTTTATTCGGAAAAACACACCGCGCCCGCATGCTGGCAGTATCGGGGTCAAACCGGTTGTCAACGAAGTCCATATGTCCCTGGTGAGGAAAGCCCGTTTCATCAATCAGACCCAGGAACACTGGATTTTTTGCTTCGCGAGAACTGGCTCGTTTTCCGGCTTGTGCTGATCTAATGTATTTCAATACGTCCTGTTCGTTGGCATCAAAATTACAATAGATGGGTTTCACTGAAGTAATCGTAGTCAGCAGGCTGGAATTGGCAGTGCCTCCATTGATCAGGTTTCCTTCAGAAACATTTTTTCGACTGATGCGACCGGCAACCGGGGCATAAATCCGCGTGTAATCCAGGTTGAGTTGCGCTGTTTCGATTTTGGCTTTTGCCGCTTCAATCACTGCATGCGCGGTCTCGATGGTCGCTTTCGCAGAACTGATTCCGGCCTGGCTCGCTTCGTGGTCCGCTTTCGCCTGCAGATAGGCTGCTTCCTGCTGGTCAAGCTCATCCTGCGTCGTTACATTTTTCGACTTCAGCGAACGCGCCCGATTCAGCTGTGCGGTCGACAAGACCAGTTGTGCTTCTGATTGCTGATATTGTGCTTTCGCTTCTTCCAGCTGCGCCTTCGCCTGTATCAATTGAGAATTAGCCTGACCCAGCGAGGCTCGCGCTCCATTGAGTTCTGCCTGATACGGACGCGGATCGATAATGAACAGCAGGTCCCCTTTATTGACGATCTGACCTTCATCAAAATGTGTTGTTTTCAAATATCCACTGACACGCGCCCGGATCTCGACGAAATCAATTGCTTCGAGTCTTCCGGTATATGCGTCCCATTCCACAATCTGCTTGGTGACTGGTTTTGCCACAGTGACGACCGGTAAGTTTGGCGCGGGAGCCGCGGAATTCTGCTGGTTACAACCGACCAGGCCAAGAAATAAACTGAGCGAGAGGACTGTCAGTAGTTTCTGCTGACGTTTCGACGGGCGTTTCAATGTAACAATGCCTCCAGTAAGCAGGAATACCCTGCCGGATGTCATGGTTAGTCGCGTTTAACTGCATTCTGGTGAGCGGCGCGGGGAGGGATTTCATCAGACCGTAAGCCTGACTAATAGTCTTTGCGGGAATAATTCACATGTAGTCTATGTCTGAGGGCTGAACAAGACAACTTATCAAATTGAAATTTAGGGTAAAAAACATCAAAAGTCGGATGATTACCAGGTTCCAGACCGGGTACCTGCAATAACTTGCAGGTGACACATGTACTGAGGCTGACCTGTTTACGGTATACTCAACAGGTTTATTCCTATAGAATCGGTGATCACAATGCGCACCAGTTTCGTGGCGTTTCCAACGCCACCAGTGGTGTCAACGTACTTTCTTATACAGGACTTCTGATAAATATCTCGAAGAGGAAATCGCTCGATGTCAGCATCTAAAAAAATTACACGTCGCAATTTTATTCAGGGAGTTGCCTTCACAGGGGCTGCCGCTGTTTTCAGCCCTTCGGCCCATCGAGCATTCGGATATGAGTCGCCTAATGACCGTCCTGTTTTTGCCACGATCGGGCTGCGGAACCAGGGGTGGGCGATTACCTCGAAGTCATTCAAATTTGCCGATTTTGCAGCACTCGCAGACGTGGACGCCAACGTACTTGGCACGAATGTCGAAAAAACAGAAAAGAAACAGGGTAAGAAACCAGACGCTTACAAAGACTATCGCAAAGTTCTGGATCGCAAAGACATCGACGCAGTCATGATCGCGACACCCGATCACTGGCATACCAAAATCGCAGTGGAAGCGATGTACGCCGGGAAAGACGTCTACTGTGAAAAACCTTTGACACTCACGATTGATGAAGGCAAATTGATTGAAAAAGTCGTTAAAGAAACAGGCCGCGTCTTCCAGGTAGGTACCATGCAGCGTTCCGAATCAGGACAGCGGTTCCTGCAGGCGATCGCGTTAATCAGGGATGGTCGTATCGGTACGGTGAAAAAAGTAACCTGTGGCATCAATGGAATGGAAGGCTCTCCTGTCATTCCTGTGGCTTCTGTTCCTGAAGAACTGGACTACGAGTTCTGGCTGGGACCGGCTCCCAAGGTTGATTACCGTGCACTCCCCGAAATGCGCGAAGGATATGGCGGAGGCGTTCCGCTTTACAGTAACTGTCACTACTCCTTCCGAAACTGGCATGAATATTCTGGCGGGAAGTTGACCGACTGGGGCGCACATCATGTCGACATCGCCTGCTGGGCACTGGGCGCGAGCGATACCGGTCCCAGCAAAGTATCGCCGGTTGAGTATAAACTGCCCGTTGAATACAAGGATGGTTTCCCGACAGTGAACGATCAGTACAATGCTGCCACGGAATTCAAAATCAAGGTTGATATGCCCAACGATGTGGAAATGATTATCACCAGTGAAGGTGATAATGGTATTCTCTTCGAAGGTACAGAAGGCCGGTTCTTCGTCAACCGTGGCAAGATCGTCGGGGCACCTGTCGAAGCGTTGAAAGACAATCCGCTGCCGGAAGACGCGATCGAAAAAGTTTATGGTGGCAAAGTCAGCGCGAACCACACTGCCAACTTCATTGAAGCCATGAATTCACGCAAGCAGCCGATCTCCGATGTCTGGTCGCATAACCGCATGCTGGAAATCTGCCACCTCTCTAATATCTCCATGCGTCTGGGGCGTGACCTCAAATGGGATCCCAAAAAACGGGAAATCATCGACGACGCACAGGCAAACTCGTTCCTCTCGCGTGAAAACCGCAAGGGTTACGAAATCAACATGTGATTTGCAAAATAACGGAAGACAAAATCCACTGAAACCGGAATGGCCATCACAGGGACTCCATTCCGGTTTCAGTTGTCTTTCTCCGTGTCACCAGGGGAGATCAGGCCGTCATGGTTCTGGTCGAGTCGATCAAAGACGACAGGCTAACCGGTAAATTACCGGCGTGAAACATCTCCAGCCCTGTTACGATCCATCAGACGAAATCATTCGACTTCTGATGTGAAAGCTCTGGCAAGACTTTCTGGATATCCCCGGCTTACCACAAACAGAAACACATTGGGAATCCGGTTGAGTTGAACACGCTTTCCCGAAGTGTACGAGGCAGAATTCAATGACTTCCGGACGCTCCTCAGTTCTCGAACAGAGAGACCGTCGAAATTCTTTCTGGCGGTCAGTCTGGGCACGATGGCTGTTCTCCTGCTGTAAAAAGTCAGGTGTATTCAATTGGTAACCCTTTTTACACAACAGTTGTGCCAGATCAATCACATGCAAATTCATACTGCATACTGATGGTTAACAGAAAAGAATCATCGAGATGAGCGCTGAAATTAACACCGCCCGAGTCGGGATTTACGATATAAAAGGGAGAGGATGTGCTCGACAGACTTCGATGACGGTGCTTTACAGAACAATCAGGTCAATGTCTTCCGTCATATCCGAGAAGAAATCATCGATCTCATTTTCGGGCTGCTGAGAAGATTCATTCAGAGTTTCCAGGAACCCGGGCAGTTTACGAATGCCGGGATCCAGAGTATTCTGCATTACGCCTTCAACTGCGTGGTCTACTCCGAGAATGTGACCGAGCTCGTGCATGATTACGGTCCAGAGATCAATCTGGTTCGCAGCCGGGCCGTCTTCCAGTGCAATGAGTGTTAAATCACTGGAATAAACAAATTCGGAGTGATCGAAAGGAGTCGTGTCGATAAACCAGCCATATCCTGCAGCATTCGCGTCAATATAAATCGTATTGGAAATAACATGCCCGAGCGCATCTCCCTGCAAATCGACGACCTGAATACTGACCTGTGCCAGTGAATTCTGTTGAACAGGGTCAAGTTCTGGCTGAATTTGTTCCACAATCGAGGTCAGCGTATTTTCAGCAGCTGACTGGGTGACTGTTTCAGGATCCGGCTTTGCTTCTGTCTGGGTATTGACGAGTAAATGTTGATTCCAGACCTCGGGATAGTTGGCAGCGTAGGTGATAGTGCGATTGTCGGCTTTATTTTTTCCGTAGTTACCGACGAGTAGAATTAAATCCCGATAATTCACCTTGTTGTCCTGATTCAGATCAGAGATCCAGCTGTTTTGTGAATCAGACTCACTGGGGATATCATTATAATCGCCTGCTAAAAGAATCAGATCCCGGTAGTTGATTTTGTCATCATCATTGAAGTCAAACGGGTTGGCCCAGATATGCGTCTGAGAGAAGTTTGACACTGATGTATAGACGGGAACATCTCCACTCAGGGAGACCTGCTGGGAGGTGATATCAAACCCCAGGTGATAGGGGCCGATACTTTTGCCGTCCATATCGACGACAACCTGATCTGTTGCCAGCGGTTCAAACTTCAGTCGGGCAAAGAGCAGGAAACGGGATTCACCCAGATGATCTGTACTCGTTTCCGCATAAAGATCCGAGACGGTTCCCGCCTGATCATCGACGGTCCCTGACTGGTTCGTGTCAAAACCAGCTCCGTATTCAATTTCTGTAGCGGAAGTGAAAGCTGTATCGTAATGGAAATCCAACCCTGCCGAGAAGACGCCCTGGTTTACAGGTATGCTGGTATCAATCCAGAATTCTACCCAGTAGGTATCCCATTCACTGACATTGTTCAGATGTGTGGGTAAAGTATCAGATTCGCCGGAGAGTTCGGTAATCGTAGGAGTATCTACGACGCGAAGTTGAATCTCAGCTGACCCGCTTGCCTCATCCACGATGGTAACTTCCCCCAGATCATCTTCCAGCACGACATTTAATCCATTTGCCTGGAGCTGAGAGAGTTGTACCTGGAAGATTTCATCATTTTCAAAAATATCAGTGTCGGTAATGGAAATGCTGATGGTTTTTGTCTGGTCCCCAGGCAGAAAGTTTAATGTGCCTGAAGTATCGGTGTAATCGGAAGAACTGAGGGCTGTCAGATCGTTCAATGCGTAATTGACACTGATTGTTTGTGTAACCGGCATGTCGAGTGTGACGGTCACCATCGCGGTACCCACATCTTCAGAGACAGAGATATCATTGATGGAGATTGCCGCCTGGTCATCATCGTGAATGGTGATGACTGCCTGAGCATCTCCGAGTTCCACGTTTCTTCCATTTGACTGGAGTCCCGAGAGATTGACGAGA
>TARA_R110000868_G_scaffold136049_11_pt1 | contig 15311 bp, 12 predicted proteins | sample TARA_R110000868 | Tara Oceans TARA_R110000868 (sample SAMEA4397489) | marine metagenome | biome: Polar Biome; feature: [SRF] surface water layer (ENVO:00010504); material: water (ENVO:00002006), including particulate matter (ENVO:01000060) such as... | depth 5 m | reverse complement strand
CGGATTTGATGCTGTCGATTATACAGCGATGGATCGGTTAAAGCGCGGGAAACTAGCATCACTTTTAAAACAATTGGATAAGCCCTCGCGCTTTAGTGTTGAGGCTTATGAAAATATTTGGGCCGAAATTTTTGTGACAAGACTTGGACGTTGGGAGCGTTACAAATCTGTCTTTGATGGCGAACATGCCAAGGCCCAAGCCATAACTCTTTTAATGCAAGAAGAGATTGTCAGACTTGGACTTGTTAAGGCCGGTCGAAAGTATGCTCTTTTAGAAAACCCCGAAAATAGTGTTAGAAGATTTACAAATTCATCACTAGGAAAATCTTTATCCACATCAATTTTTAATTTACCAGTGGCCCTTGGTATGCCACCACTAGCAATACCGAGGCTAGATAGGATTCGACTGCCGCAAGATCTGGCTGACTCACTTTTGAAAGACGGCTTGTCTGAGGCGAACCTGGCTAAAGTTGATGAATTTTTAATTGAGTATAGCGCCGGACGTTTTGGATTAAATCTTGGAGTTAGAGAGCGTTATGAGTTAATTCGTAAAACATATAGTGCGGGACTCGGACTGTACTTTCTCATTCTTGGATCTTGGGAAGCAGTTGTTAAGTATAAAGAGATTGCCGAGGAAGAGGATGCGATCGCTGATGGCATTCACGAAATTTCACAAATACTTGAACAAGCATCAGAACTTGAGCAGCAAGGTTATCAAATCTTTGACGATCAACCAGCAGTTAAACCAGTGAGTAGAGAGTGTCGCGATCTCAAGGACTGTCTGCGTTCATCCGCTGGCAATGGGCCTTGGGATCCAAATTCTCAGGTCTATCTGGATTGTAAGAGTTTTGTTGACCCTGATAACAAATGTAAAAGTCTAGATGAATGATTTAAGTGCTCCGCCAATTTTCTGCGCGCTTTGATAAGCGGAGCGCTCTTTAGCTCTAGTTAAAAACTTCACAAGATTTGGATACTCAGAAGTAAAGCCCTTGAAATGGAAGGCAGACTCTATCGGAAAGCTTAACTGAATATCAGCAGCGCAAAATTCATTGCCACAAAACCAGTCTTGATTAGCTAAATGGTCATTTAAAAATTGTAGATGCAGATTTCTTTGCGGCGTAATAAAAGTAGCACTTACAGTTTTAACCATGCCTTTAACGACGGGTCTTACAAAGAAAGGCATAGGGGAGTTTTCGATTTTGGCAAACAAAAGTGTCATAAGCAGCGGCATCATAAGTGAGCCCTCTGCATAGTGCAACCAGTAGCGATACTCCAGCGCTTCCTTGCTTTTTGTTGGTTTTAGATTTGATTCCTGGCCATAGCTCTCGATTAGATATTCGATAATGGCACCAGACTCTGCAATAGTATTATCGCCGTCTGTAATGACAGGAGATTTGCCGAGTGGATGAATTTTCTTAAGCTCTTTGGGAGCTAGCATGGTCAACGGATTGCGCTTATATTGAATAATTTCATATTTTAAACCGAGTTCCTCCAGTAGCCAGAGAATACGGTGTGAACGAGAGTTTTCAAGATGGTGTAATGTAATCATGCCTTAGTATGGCGTAATTAGTCCTGGAAAGCCAATACCAACAGGTTTTTGGTCGCGCTTGAGTTGTTCTGTTAATGGAGTTTGTAAGATTCCCTGACGATCGCCATCAAGTCGTTCTAGAACTAACGCGCGATCTTCTTCTCTGAACTCTCCCCAAATACTTTTAAATGCAGCCTGGCCACGAATAATTTGTGCCATCTCAAGGTCAGAATCCATATTTGCATTGGTGATCACGCCTATTTTGTTAAGCCTTGTGTCGCCGATGAAATACCAATCTTCTTGCACTCTTGAGAGTCTGTCATTGTCTTCACATAAAAGTACTGTGGTCTTTGTTTGTTCATTCGCTACAGTGAGACAGCGCTTCATTTTTGCCAAAAACTCGAGAGTGATCTTGTTATATTCAAGCTCAATATCTTTTTGTTGAGTATACTGTCTTTCGAATGAGGCTTGCATCTGTGCCTTTTCTTTTGCCTGATAGGTCGCATATGAATGGTAATCACCAATTCCTGCTTTTGTGATAAACGGAATTGATAATTGAAAGCCCATATTTGATTCAATCGTTCTGCCTGACCTTTCACCTGAGCCTTCACTAGTGCGATCACCAAAAGAGGCAAAGTAACCAACGCCTCTAAAAATATCACCGCGTGCCTGCGAGATGAATTTTGGTCTTGTGATAGTGATATCGTTGAGAGTTTCTTCTTGAAGAAGCTCTACTAAGTGTTGAGAAGGGGCAACGTTGATATATGCATGTGGATTTTCTGCACAGGCAAGCCATTGCTCGCCTCCCTTTAAGACATCACCAAATGATCCCCAGTCTAACTCTCTACTAACTGTTGGTAGAGAGTAGAATTGATCACAAAGTTTTGCTAGCGCTTGTTTTGGCTTGGCGCGAGTACTCATTAAAGTTCTAAAATCTGGCATAGAAAATTTTTGTGCCTTTCCGTTGGTTAAATTCACTAGCTTAGTAGATCTTGAATTTTGTGCTACTTCAGACATTGATTTGGTTTTTAAGGTGTAGCCCGAAGTCTGGGCCAAAGACTGCAAATGTTGCTGATAAAGGCTAAGTGAAGGTAGAGTGCTGTTTTGCAATCCTAGTGTTGACTCCGTACTGTGGCGCTCAAGTGTTAAGTAGACCTGTGTAGAATCTTGAGTTGCTGCTGTGACATGGTTAGTTTCAGCTAGAGGGTAGACCGAAGCCGTGACTACAGATTCTCTAATGCTCTCAATACTTCCTTTTGGAGTCGCCTTAATGACGAGCAAATTTTTTAGTCTAAGTAGTGGAGCATTTACTATTGCCATTGGGAACTTCGCTGTAGTGCTTACAAGTCCATCAGGGCGAATTGATGCAGTTTTTGACAGCTTAGAAATTAAAGTAAATTGGCTAAGATCGGGTTGATCAAAGTTTGCCTGAGCAACTTTTGGTGAATAAATAAAGATTTGAAGATCAAGCTCGCCTTGAGTTAAGGCCCTCGGCAATGATCCCATAACTGTCTCACCAGGTAGAACAACGTTAGGTGAGAATTCTATTTTATAAGACTTAGTGATACTAAGATTTAGATTCTTATCTAATATATAGCCATTTGGATTATCACTTTCGTTGATAAATTTAATAGTCGAAATATTGAGTTCGCCGATAATGTCTAGTATCTGATCGTCCTGTGAATCAGTGTCCGTTGCTGCTTGAATATCAGCTAGCTCAGTGAGTTCGGATGAGATTTCATTTTCAATTCCATCAAGCGCCAAAGAGCCAGTAGTTGCTGCAATTGCCCCAGGAAGCTCGAAGTCGATAAAGAGGTAAGACTGATCACCCAGCGTAGGCAATTGTGTTGTCTCAATAACAAATTCGCCTTGAAGCTTGATTTGTCCACCTTGCCAATTTAATTGTCTCGATTCGTCTGCAGAAATATCAGTAAAAGATGAGTCAAACTTCTGTCTTTTAAGTTTAAGGTTTATCGTTGCATTACCGCTTTCTAAGCTTTCCCTCTTAATTTGTCCGTCAATATTCAACCGCTCCAACACTGGAGATGCTTTGAGTTTCCATTCAATAACAGTTGAGTTTCCTCTTCCTCTTTTTCGAATAATTTCCCAGTCAAGACTTGTCAGCTTTAGCTTGCCTGAACTTGATGATAATGCATCAGTTCCTGAAGTGAGTTCCTGTCTAGATATACTTTCAATGGCAGGTTGCTTATAGCGTCCGTCCATGACGGCCGATGTTCCTGAACGCCATGGGTTGATATATAGGTCTATGGTTTTGGCCCCTAGGTGGTTGCCTTTAGCAGTGATCGTTAGTTGTTCTTTGATCCAGCTTTCACTTCGCATCCAAGGAAAAACGATAGCATTTGACCAAGCCAGACAACCATCGCCATCACTAATTAGTTGTTTAGTTTCATTATTAATTTGTACTGAGAAAGCTTCTCCTACTAAAGCAGCCTGGACAGCAGCGTCCTTTAGACAGACCTTGTAATTAATAAAGCTGGCCTCTTTGATAGCAGGAATTTGTGGATGGGAAATAAGCTCTGAGTTAGCAGAAATTTCAGATACTAAAAATGTCGCAGCATCATCCATGTTCACTTCCTGAACACTGTTGCTACAGCTAAATAGTAGGGTGCTCAAAGTAAATACAAGCACTTTATATGGGTAATCTCGCCAATTCATAACGATTATAAAGTGCAATCTTTGATCCAAGTTAGGATGAGCCTAAGTTGTTGGATCTTTATTCAATAGTGTCGAAACTTTTTACAGTTGGATAATCTTATAGCGTCCAGCAAGCCAGTTCGATATTTCCGATTTATAGCTTGAATCAAAGCGTCGATCGGACACGCCACCGGCTAAAACCGTATGAATTTTATTGTCATTCATGTCGGCGATCATTCTCCATGATGGTGCGAAGCTAGAAGCACGTCCATGGGCCTTGTAAACTGCACCCTGAACTACAGTGGCGCGTCCGCCTGGTAGTCCAAGTTTCGGCTGATCAAATCCTAAAAACTTTGGCAGCTTTCCTTGGAAGAAAAGGTGATCCATTGAGATTGTATTTGTCTCTCCCCATGGAAGAAGCTGGTAGGAATTTGATTGAGATAGTGTTCGTGATAAACAAATATGAAAAAGTTCTTTTCGCTTTTTTGCTCCTCCAAACCACAGTTCTAAGACTTCATCATTGTCGCTAAGAAGAATTTGATCAAATAAGTAATAATAATCAGTGATCGTAGAGGTTTCATTATGCAGAAACTCAAATGAGTCTTTGCCAAAGAAATTATCACCGAAGACCTCTATTAATAAAGTACGATAAAACTTTTCAAACAATGCAGCTTCAACACTTTCTAAATTATAACATCTGTCCCATTGACTAAGAGATTTTCCAAGCGGAGTTTGTGGAAAGTCCCCTTCAAAAATTTCTAAAAACGATTCAGCCTGAAGAGAGTAGAGATCGTTTTGCAATGTCTTCATTTGCTCGATATCAATTTGAGGAAGACCGCTTAAGACATCTCTAATACGATCATGACGATATGGTCCCATGGGAAGGTTGAGAACCTGGTAGGGACCTGAGTTTTCAATCATATTATTAGCAGTACATAGATATCCCTCAGGTGGATTTCTAATGGTTTCAAGATCTCTTGGATCAACCATTCCTTGCCATAAATTTGATTTGATCCAGGCTTCAAGGGGGACTAGGCCGCTTGCGGCCCTAATGGGTGCGCGTCCAGATTGTTGATAAATAATCTGGCCCAATGAATCAGCTGCTAGCCAATTACAAGAAATTGAAACACGTGCAGCGTGCTTTCTAAATTCTTCTACTGTACTAGATAATTGAATTCCGAGAATTGCTTCAATGGTATCGCCTGTTCCACCTTTTTGATTTGTCCAGGCACGTGATAAATAAAGACCATCTTCAATCTTGTTGGCCACAGGTACTTCTAATACACCTGATTGTGTTTCAAACACTTTGTGATGTAAGTCAGGTTTGCCCTTTCGTTTGATAGTCTCTGTTCTGGTATTTAGTTCTTTTATGCCATCTTCGTGGACTGCCTTTCCATCTCGAATATCTTCAATGAAAAAATCGACCATATCCATAAATCCATAAGTGAAACTATATGAAATTTCTTTGGTTCTGCCCATGATAAGCCCTGGTACACCAGGCATGGTGGCGCCAGCATAGACATTGTCCTGAGTTTTAGCATGCATCTCATACCAGACTGCTGGTAAGCGATTAACTTCAAGATGGGGATCACAGCAAAGAATTGGTTTTTTCGATTTAGATTTCGAAGGGGCAATAACCCAGTTGTTGCTAGCTATAAGTTTTGGCAAATAACTTAATGTTTTAATTTCGATCGGTAACTTTGCTCGTAGATATTTTACATTTCGCAAATACTCAATTCTCTTAGAACTGAGATCAGATAGGTTGGGCGCGAAAAGACTTTTTAACTTTGTGATATCCATTCCTTCTCGAACGGATTGAATAATGAGTCTTTCAATATCTTCTTGTGTTTGGGCTAGCCCAATATAGGACATGAGTTTAATTGTAAGAAGGCTGTGCTCTGGTTTCCACGGTTGAAGTTTGTGGCGAACCAATTTAAATTCCCACGGAGTTTTCTCGTTTTCCCAAACATAATTAACACCATCGGCATAGGCTTGTAGATAATCATTGGCGAGAGTGGAGATCTGCGAGACCTCTTTCTTGGCCTCGTAGGACATTCCCATTTCGCGCATAAAGATATCTATATTCTCAGTCTCTTCGTTGCATTTTAAACACTCGCTCAATCTTCCCTGACCGGCGAGCCTCGCCATCTCCATTTGTAAGGAGCGATCACGTGCGTGAGCAATGCCTAGCCCGAAGGCGATGTCGTGAACATTTTCTCCGTTTAGGCTGGCGATTCCACTTGATAGTCTGGAAAAGTCACAGGTGCTATCTTTTCTTCTGTAGGTTACTGGTGTAGTTGATAAATCTTTATCCATTATTTTCTCAGTTTATTTTAGTTGGAAGCTCCACCACATCTTTAAGTAGTCCTGATCTGATTGCAACAAGGTAGCCTTAAGAACATTACTTCTTGCGACACTTATCCCAAAGGCTTCATCTTCATTAAATGACAATTTATAATCAAGGGCGAAACCACTTCTGTTAGTGTGAGCGTATATGGCATTATTGTAATAACCAATTGCAGCGTCAGCTTCAATTTCAAACCATGAAACAGTAAAAGTATGAGAATCAATTTCAATAGAGGGACTCAGACGCATGGCTTGGTTTCGGCCATCTGGTGCACCATCGTTGTAGATCATCTCGGCCAGGAAGCTCCAGCGAGTTGTAGCTACTTCACCGCTCATTTGCAGTGAAGAGGCGAGTCCTTTGTAGTCGTAAGAAAGTTTGGTGTTGGCGCTTCCAATTCCTTGGGTTTGGTTTCCCATAAATCCACTCTGGTAGGCCACATTGCCAGTGACATTATTAAAACTCCATGCAAACGCATTGAACTTAATCCCAATTAAATCACCTGGTAGTGAGAGGTTTATTCCAAGCTGTTGGTAGCCGGGTGTTCCCTCAGAGACACCACCTAGTCGATTTGTTAGTTCTTGGTTTGAAGGTATAGCACTTAAAGCATAAAGATTAAGCTCAGCCTCTCCCCATAGTGCAATTTCTTGTAATATTTCTGCTCCAAGAAATCTTGTTCCAGCTATAAGTATATTTGGTGCTCGTTCACTCATTGGCAGGGCACCAAGTTCAATTTGATTGCCCTCGTATGGGTTGTATGAAAAATAACCGTAATTTAAGACAACTTGTTGATCAGGTTTGAACTCATCCAGTAGCGTTCCTTTATGCGATCCCGTTTCTAAGATGGCGGAAGACATCGCTTTAAAAACTAAATTTGGAGCGATATTGATGTCGATACTTAGAGCGGGGATAAGACCAAAACTTCGTGCTTGTTGTGTTGAACTTTCGACGTAAGTTGCATTGGATAATAATGCTAGTCGGCTAGTCCAATCGACTTTACTGCAAACTACGAATGGGAAAAGGCTGATTAAAATGATCAGGCGAGATAACATAAATACTCCGTTTATCTCTCTATTCTAAAGACTGAGTGAGGTTGTTGCCAATAGAAGTTATGAGTGGTGAAGCTTGCCGGCGCGACATATCGCTCAAGAATAGAGATAATCATCTTATGATTGAAATTAATGATGCTCACAAGAGTTTTGGAGCGACTCAGGTCATTCCAGGCTTGTCTCTTTCTATCCCTCAAGGTCAGACACATATTTTATTGGGGTCAAGCGGTTGCGGTAAAACCACGCTGCTTCGAATGATTGCTGGTCTAACCAGTCCCGATCAAGGTGCAGTCACTATTGCAGGGCAATCAGTCGGCGAACTAAGCAAACGCGAAATCTCAAATAAAATTGGTTATGTCATCCAAGAGGGCGGACTTCTGCCACACTTAAATGGGATCGATAATGTCTTATTGCCAGTTAAAATTAGAGGGCGCTCGCTAACTCAAGCGATGGAGAGATTAGAATCTTTTGCTGCAGCGATTGATCTCACGATGGCGCAGCTTAGAAGATTTCCGCACGAGATTTCTGGTGGTCAAAGACAGAGAGTGGCACTTCTTAGGGGAATGATTCTAGATCAGCCGATTGTGCTGCTTGATGAACCGTTATCGGCACTTGATCCGGTTGTTCGCATGAATCTGCAAAGACACCTGAAAGATATTTTTAAAAAACTTAATAAAACAGTCGTGCTTGTTACTCATGATCTTCATGTGGCTTCATTCTTAGGTGATATTATTACCTTGCTCGATCAAGGAAGAATTGTTCAGCAGGGAAGCTTTGAAGAATTACTAGAGCAGCCTAAAAATGATTTTGTTCGCGACTTTGTTCAAGCTCAAACACCGATGAAGAGAGTGATGGCATGAAGTTATTTATATTGTTGCTCTTGATGAGTTCCTCGCTGTTTGCAAATTCATTAAAAATTGGCTCTAAAAACTTTACTGAAAGTTATATCTTGGCCGAAATTATTGCGCAGATTGCAGAGTCTGTAGGTGAGGCAGAAGTTGAACGGCGTTTTGGTCTTGGTGGAACTGGAATTACATTTCAAGCTCTAAGTAAAGGCGAGGTCGACCTCTATCCAGAATATACTGGGACAATCTCTGAAAGCATTATTAAGGACAGTAGCCTGAGCGACTTTAAACAATTAAGTGAAAAGCTTGAGACAAAAAGACTTATGATAAGTCAAAGTCTCGGCTTTAATAATACCTATGCGCTTGCGGTGAAAAAGTCGATTTTACAAAAATTTAACCTGACTAAGCTCTCTCAGCTTAATAATAATGATCAAATTCCAGCCGCATTTTCTCACGAATTTATGAAGAGAGGAGATGGTCTGTCGCGATTACAAAAACATTACGGCTTCAAGCTTAAGGATGTTAAAGCGATGGAGCACAGCCTGGCTTATCAAGCATTAGAAGATGGAAAGGTTGATTTGGTTGAAGTTTACTCAACCGATGCAAAAATTGAGAAGTACAAACTCATATTACTTGAGGATGATCTTAATTTTTTTCCCGCTTATTTATCGGTTATTTTAGCCAGGGATGATTTAGCCGACAGGTTTCCTGAAACGTGGCAAATCATTAACCAAAAACTAGTTGGTAAGATTGATAATAAGACTATGACTAAGCTTAACGCCTTAGTTGAACTTGAGGGATTTAATTTTGCCCAGGCCGCCAGATACTTTCTAGAAGGTAAGCAAGTTAAGAAATCACTTCTATCAAATTGGAACTGGGACAAAATTCTAGTTAGAACAAAAGAACATCTCGAATTGGTCGTATTGTCGCTTCTTATGGCCATCATCATAGGGCTTCCACTGGGCATCATTGCTGCTCAAAATAAGCTGATTGGACAAATCCTTTTAAGCATCAATGGCGTCATCCAAACTATTCCATCTTTGGCTCTACTTTGTTTATTGATTCCATTTTTTGGTATTGGTCCTAAGCCTGCGATTATCGCACTTTTCCTCTACGCCCTTCTTCCCATTGTTCGTGGAACTCACTCAGGTTTAGTTTCGATTGATATAAAATTGCGTGAAAGTGCGCAGCTTATGGGACTTACAAAAATGCAGCGACTACGATTTGTACTTTTGCCTCTTGCAAGTCCATCGATTATGGCCGGAGTAAAAACCTCTGCCATCATCAATGTGGGGACGGCGACTCTTGCGGCCTTTATTGGAGCAGGAGGATTAGGACAAATTATCGTCACAGGTCTTGCGCTTAATGATCAGGATATGATTTTACAAGGTGCAATACCGGCCGGGGTTTTGGCCTTGGTGGTCCATGCAGGCTTTGAACTTCTAGACAAAGTCTTTGTGCCTATCGCACTTCGACGTAATTAATAGTTAAGTTATTGATAATACTGGGGTAGGATATACCGAATCTTACTCGATAAAGTCTAAATGATGCGATAATACTGGTGCTCAAAAAAAATGTTTTGGGGAAATCGGTTTAGGGAGAATCCATGGCAACTTCTGTACACACAACTAGTGGCAAAAATACAAAAATTTTAGCTCCAACCATGGAGCAACACCGTCATTTTAAAAGTGATGAGTTCTGGCGCGCAATTCCTGGTTACGCTGATGTAACACGAGAGGAATTTGCAGATGCTAGATGGCAGCTTAAACACTCTATTCGTAAAGTTGATCAGGCTCAAAAAGTTTTGGGTGCACGTCTATCAAAAGAGACATACGACGATATGGTGCAAGGCCAACATATCACACCGATGAATATTCGCATTACGCCTTATATTTTTGCACTTATTAATTGGGACGATCCAGTTAATGATCCTCTTCGTAAGCAGTTCTTGCCACTAGGTAGTCAGTTCCTGCCAGATCATCCGTATTACGCAGAAGATTCTTTGGCGGAAGATGAAGACTCACCAGTTGAAGAGCTTACTCATCGCTATCACGACAAGGTCCTCTTTCTTCCTACGACTTTATGCCCAGTTTATTGTTCATATTGTACTCGTTCAAGATTAATTGGCGGCTCCACTGAGTCAGTCGAAAAAGAAACTTACGGTGTTAATAAGAAAAAATGGGAAGCTGTTTTTGAATATATTAAAACTCAGCCGCAAGTTGAAGATGTCGTACTTTCAGGTGGCGACGCAACCATGCTCACACCTGCTCAGCTTACTGAAGTAGGAGAGAGCCTACTTAACATTCCAAATATTAGAAGAATTAGAATCGCAACCAAAGGCGTTGCCATCTATCCTCAGAAATTTTTGACAGACGATGCATGGTTCTCGGCCCTAACTGGTTTGCATAAATTGGGTCGCGACATGGGTAAGCAAGTTGTTGTTCATACCCACTTTTCTTGCACGCATGAGATTACTGATTGGAGTAAACAAGCCTGCGATCGTTTATTTGACTCTGGCATTATTGTTAGAAACCAAGCAGTCCTACAAGCTGGTGTTAATAACTCAGTTGAAGAGATGGTACTTTTAACTCGCAAACTTGCTTATATGAATGTTCAGCCATACTACGTTTATATGCACGATATGGTTCCTGGTTGTGAGCACTTTAGAACGACGATTCGTGAAGGTGTTGAATTAGAAAAAGCGGTTAGAGGAACAACTGCCGGATTTAATACTCCAACTTTCGTATGTGATCTGCCTGGTGGTGGTGGTAAACGTCACGTTGCTAGTTACGAATATTATGATGAAGAAAATGGAATCTCTGTTTGGAGTGCTCCAAACGTTAAGCCAGGTAAACTGTTTACCTACTTTGATCCAATTCATAAGCTTTCAAAAGATGCGCAAGCAAGATGGATGGATGAGAAAACAAGACAGGCCATGGTTGATGAGGCGATTAAAAAAGTTGAATAATCGCCAACTTTTTATGCCAGCTAATATTCGTTAGCTGGCTCTGTATTTCTCTTTTATTTAAGTTAGTTAGTCATATTCTTTAGTCCAAATTTTAGTAAATTCGCCAAAGTCCGATAAGCTTAATCAGATAAAGCTAACTTGGTGGATTTTTATGGCGCTTAAATTTGTTTTACCCATTTTGTTGCTCATAAGCACAAATGCATGGGCACAAAAAAAGTTTACGGCGAAGTTTTGCGGCAAACAATCCTTAGAGGAAGTTGCTAAGCAAGCTATCAAGCGCGAGCTACTCGGCGCCAGCTTGTCCTATAAGTTCAAATGTCTAAATGAGAAGAATCTAAAATATCACAATCCGATCTGGAATCCGCCCGTTGAAGGTGATCGTGTCTTTGATATTGGTGTCGATATAAAATCAATTAAAATTAAAAAGATGGATTTGGTTGATGATTTTACAGGTCAATACAACGTGAGCTTTGAAGTTAAAAGCACAAGTGACTTTGGATCGAAAATCCATGATGACAGCATGATTATCGCAACTAAGTTATCTGATCCAATGTTTGCGGAGTATGGTTGCTCTCATAGCATGCAGCCACCAGAAAAATTTTATCTTGCATCAATTTGTTATACACCTAAAAAGGGGAGTAAAAAGTGAAGCCATTTTTATTACTACTCCTAATTAGCACACAGGTCTTTGCTGTTGAGACTCCGCCTCAATCAACACCATCTCCTGCAGATAATGACGGGCCAAGTGTTGTCAACAGACTTATGGGTTATGCCATGGACATTGGTCTGATGGATGATGAAGAGGGCGGAACAAACTACGTTAACGACTCCCTCATTGAGCAGGCCAGACGTGAAGCACTAGAAGGTGTCGCCCTAGGCTTGGGTGGCGGAATACAAGGTTCTGGACTTTGCTCAGTAACACCGGGCTCATCACGTGGTAACTCAGATGCCGTAAGGGGTGCAAGGCTACTCATGGCAACCATGTATCAAAGCTGTGAAGCTCCTAATATTACAATTTCAAATACACATCGTTCTGCATCTAGCCCTGTAGGAGGAAGGCCTAGAACTCTTTCTGATCGATCTAGAGTTAGCCGATATAATAATTACAATCCTTATCTTGCCAATAGAAGCAGTGTTCGAAATGGATGCTTTAATGTTTTAGAGCAGCCTCCAATTTATGGTTATGGAGCGAAGCCGTCCATATCATCAGGAACTATTAATTTACACCAAAACCAGGCAAGAAGTCCTAGGTGTGGTGGCCGAGGTAAAAGTGGTGTTGATTGTACTTCTCAACCTGTTAGTGCCATTGATTGCTCTGGCTTTATCACCGGAGCACTTAGAAGAATGGGCCTGAAAATGAATCCTAATGAAGAGTTTAATCCAGGCATGATTAATACTTCTGCCCTTAATAGAGAAGCAAATAACTCGAACTCCTGCCTGGGCTTTGTTCAAGCTGATCGAAACTTCTCAATTGCTCCCGGCGATATTATTAATATTGGTAGCAATCATGTCATTATGGTTGATGAAGTCGGAGAAGATCCACTTGGACTCAAAAGACATGCCCGCAATAATACATGTAATAGGCTTACCAAAGCAGACTTTGATTTCAAATTCATGCATTCTGGCGCGGCCGCTCACTTTGGAGTTGCTAGACTAAATGCTTCTCACCCCGAGATGTCGGGATTTATGTCGACATTAGAAGTTAAGGTTCGTGCTGCATGTAACAGAATTAGAAACGGTACAACAGTTGCCTTGGCGCAATCGTCGGCCTCAAATGGCCTGTCAGTATTTCGTCATGCAGGTGAAGATAAGCCAGGTTGCAAAGGTGAACCTGAAGTGTTTGAAAATGAAGGCTGCGTATCAGGCTGCGGTATTTTATAGGGAAATATGTTGAATAAGTATTTGCGTAATATTTTTCTGCTTTTAACCTGCATTTTTGCAGGGCAGTCATTCGCGCAAAATCTTTTGCCAACCCCTATCTCTGTGGCACCATTTTATTTTAACGCTAGCCCAATGATGCCACCACAAATTCAACAGCCTTATCAATTGCCAAACTATTGGCAGCAACAACCTAACTTAATGCAAAGTCTTATGCCGGCATTTGGCGAGTTTGCTTCGATGCTTGAAGCTGATCTTACCAGAGGAAATGATCGCTATAGCTACGGAGATGATTACGGCAATTCTCGAAGAGATTACGAGACGAGAAGTGAGTTCTTATATGATCCGGATCGACCAAGAGCACGAAGAAGCTTAGCTTCATCACCTTCATCGGAACGTCGCTCCAGAAGTGTCGTCACTACAACAGTTAGGGCAACTCCGGCGCCAACGCCAACTCCAACTCCAACTGATTGTGTTGAATGTCGCTCATCTAATGCCGGGACTCCAGAAGTTGTTGAGCCACAAACAACAGAGGTGGCCCAAGTTGCCGTGCAGGCGTCTAGTATCGTTCTTGATGATACTTTAAGAGCTTATCAGGAATCACAGGGCGTAAGAGATATGGTTGCGGCCATTCGTTCTGGTGCTCTCAAAAGACGTACAGAAAGAAGAGCTATTATTGGAAGAAAACCTGCCGATGAATCGCTGGGACGCTGCTTAATGTATGTTAAGTTTGCCATGCTCGAAGGTGGATTCTTTAGTTCTTACCCGTCTGGGTTATACGCATCGAATTTTTCACCAGCGTTAGAGCGTCGAGGATTTGTTAATCTTATGCGTGGAAATGGTTATGAAATCACAGATCCAAAGGATGCCCCAATTGGATCAGTGATTGTTTATGAAAATACTCCAGATCCAAAAACACCAGGTCATATCGAAGTTAAGCTAAGCGACACAGATTACGGTAGTGATTATATTGATGATCAGCCACGCTCAGAAACATCCAATAATAGAAAGATTATTGGCATTTATGCAAAGCTACCGGCAGGTGATTCATGAGAATACTATTATTTATCTCGTTGATGATTTGTAACTACACATCTGCGAGTGAACTTAATTCTAAGTCTGACCTAAAAGCTCACTATGCTGAAATTGGTAGAAAGGCCCAGCTGCTTAAAACTGTGCCTGATGACGAACTCGTGGCCGAAATACTAACCGATTGTATGAAAGCCAGAAAATTTGACTCAAACGTATTTTGCCTGGAATCAATTACTGAATTCTATAAGTATTTTCCTAATACTGTTGAGCGTGTCAGTTCTAAGCATTTTTCTAAGGAAGAAAGTGATTTCATCTTAAAGCGACTTAATATCTTAAGAGTCGAAGCCGCTTACGGCAATGATCCGAGCTCCGAACCTTGAAACTCTTCTTTATATTTTTAACTGTTACTTTCAATGTCTATGCTGCAATCGATACCGCCGTCTTTGCTGGAGGCTGCTTTTGGTGCATGGAACCACCATTTGAAAAGCTTGATGGGGTCGTGTCAGTTGAATCAGGCTATATTGGCGGAAAGCTGCCAAACCCCACCTATAAGCAGGTTTCTTCGGGTACCAGCGGTCATATCGAAGCTGTCCTAATTACTTTTGATGACTCGAAAGTAAGCTATGATCAGCTACTAAATGTATTTTGGAAGAATATAGATCCGGTTGATAGTAAAGGACAGTTTTGTGACAAAGGCGAGCAATACACTAGTGGTATTTTCTTCAAAGATGAAAAACAAGAAAAAATCGCTCGTGCGTCTAAGGCAAAGGTTGAGAAAAAATTAAAAACTGTAGCCACTTTTATTCGCAAAAATTCAACTTTTTATCCAGCGGAAGATTATCATCAAGACTATTATAAAAAAAATCCCGTCCGTTATAAATTTTATCGTTATAACTGTGGACGGGACAAAAGATTAGAAGAAATTTGGGGCGAGTGAGCTCTTACACACCTGCTACGCTGATATTTTCAAATCTCATTTCTGGTGCAAAGAAGCTGCGATCAGAGTTCGCGT
>TARA_R110000868_G_scaffold41077_1_pt1 | contig 15319 bp, 14 predicted proteins | sample TARA_R110000868 | Tara Oceans TARA_R110000868 (sample SAMEA4397489) | marine metagenome | biome: Polar Biome; feature: [SRF] surface water layer (ENVO:00010504); material: water (ENVO:00002006), including particulate matter (ENVO:01000060) such as... | depth 5 m | reverse complement strand
AACGCATAACCAAATAGCGCAGACTGCGCAAAACCCCACTTCTGTACGATCACCACATCACCCTCAACCAGCGTCGGGTGCATCGAAGCCGAAGGCACCGCGTAAGGTTCGTAGAGAAAAGTGCGTACCAGCAGCACACTCAGCATCAAACCAAGGTAGAGGCCGATCAACACCCACACACGGCTATACCAGCGCCGCGGTTGGCTAGGATCGTAACGGCGAATGATCCAACAGGCATGCAGCGGGCAAATCACGCTGAACAATAGATGGATGCCCAGCACCAGATACCAGTCCACCGCGGCGACCACCAGCCCCACCAACAGATAGGGCCAAAACAGTCGCGGACGGTTTACATACAGAAAGACAAAAGGCTGCAGGAAGATGCCCAGCAGCACGGCGATCCAGATTTTGGGCGGGCTGGCAGTGGTCAAAAAAACTCCTTGGTGATCGCCTACACAGGCTTTAGCTGTGACCACAGCAGGCTGAGTAGATTCAGCTCCCCGTAGCATCCGGCTGCAAGGCTGGCGATTCCAACCGCAGGATCAAAAAACACAGCAACAACCCCAGGAGGTTGGTGGTTACCGGGTTAAAGGCCTCTACCAAGAGCGCCGGGCTGAGCAGCGCAACGTAAATCAGCAAGGTTATTAGCGCAAATGCGGCCAAATACACCGGCGGCTTGCCACCCAGGCGCAGCGCAATCAGCAGCCCGAGCACAATTTCCAACACGCCAGCCAGTGGCGAGGCGATATTCGCCGGCACACCCGCGCCGCTGGCTTCCACCAAGCTGATCTCAATCGGGCTGAGAAACAAAATCTTTGGCAACAGGCCATGGTAAATAAACAGAAAACCCAGGCCCAAACGGCAGAGAAACGCCGCCTGACTCAACATATTACTGGCCATCAACAAAGCGCTCCGCGTGGTCAGGTGTGGGCAAACGGCAATAGGCGTACTGACCAAACAGCTGGTAACGATTAAGCGCAATGCGGTCATACAACCAGTCACGCAGCGGCCGAGGAATAAGCCGAAACACACACATCCCACGCCACGGCCAGCCGATCCCAGCCATCACTCGAAAAAAAGCCTCGCTTTTCTCAAAGCAGCGCCCTTGCTCCACCGCCAGCATGGTCTCGAAGGTGTCGGTTGGATAACCAAACTGCCGCAGCAGCTGCGCACCAGGCTCGGACTGCACGCTGCAGAGCTGATACAGGTGTTTGTGGTCGTGGGTGATGATGAAGTTTGCCCAGGCGTTGCAGAGCTTGCAGACGCCGTCGAAAAGAATGATGCGGGGGGCTGGCGAGAGTGTTGGTGTACCCACAGTAATTACCCCGAAGAAGCTGGCGTTATTGTAACGCTCTTACGCAAAACGAAGCCTTGTAACGGCCAGCACTAAAGTGAAGCGCGATCAACACCACCCATATCTGCTTTGCCGACAGCCTCAGCCTGCAACCGCTCGACCAGCCAGACCTTAATGATCGACTGCCGGGTAACTCCAATACGGGCAGCTTCGCGGTCCAGGGAGTCGACGACCCAAGCGGGGAAATCAACATTTATTCGCTTCTGTTGCTGGTTAACTCGACGGGCAGTAGAAAGATCAAGGTCCGCAACGATGTCCTCATTATCTGCATCAAACTTCTCATCAAATTTGTCAGCTTTCATATAGCTCGACCTCCTTCTGGCGAGAGCGCCTCACCGAGATGAGGCGAATTTTTCCATTCCTGTATGTGACTACAGCTGACCAGTGTTTTACTCCGATAATGCCAATGACGAGGTAGCGACGCTCGTCATTGGACTTCGCCTGGACCTCCAGCAGATCAGGGTCTTGCCAAAGTGCTTGGGCAGACAAAAAGCTGATCCCGTGTTTTTGCTGGTTAGAGTCGCTTTTATCAGCATCGTACTCAAAATCACTCATGAGTATAAAATATCCCTTTTCTACTCAACAGGCAAAGCTGCAGCCAAACTCTCACACTCCTGAAAACTAACCACGCAGATCGTACATCGCCTTCTCACTGATCGCGTGCCAGGCATTCACCTTCTCGCGGAACGCCTGCATGGAATCCCACACTTCGCGGTTGAGCGGGTTGGCGGCGGCAGTTTCTTCCAACACATCCATGCTGATATCGCGCAAGCGCTCCAGCACCGAGTCTGGCAAGCGACGTAGATCGACGCCGTGCTCATTGACTAGCGTATCCAGCGCGTCAGCGTTGCGCTTGGTGTACTCATCCAGCATCGCTTGGTTGGTTGAGCGCGCGGCTTGCTTGACGATGTCTTGCAGGTCGGCCGGTAGCTCAGCCAGTTTTTGCTGGTTGATGGTCAGCTCCAGCACCGCGCAAGGCTCCTGCCAGCCTGGGTAGTAGTAGTACTTGGCGGCTTGATAGAGACCGAAGGCCAGGTCGTTGTAAGGGCTAACCCAATCGGTCGCATCGATCACGCCAGTTTGCAGTGAGGTGAAGATTTCGCTGCCGGGCAAGTTGACCGTGGTGGCGCCTGCGCGCGACAGCACCTCGCCGCCAAAGCCTGGCATGCGGATCTTCAGACCCTGCAAATCGTCGAGACTGTTGATCTCTTTGTTGAACCAGCCAGCCATCTGCACGCCCGTGTTGCCGCAAGGCAAAGGCAATACGCCAAAGGACTCATAAGCACGTTGCCACAACTCAAGCCCGCCACCCTGATACAACCAGGCGTTCATTTCCTGCGCGTTGAGGCCGAAAGGCACAGCGGTAAAAAAGGGCGCTGTGGCGCTCTTACCTTTCCAATAATAAGCGGCGCTGTGGCCAAGCTCTGCGGTACCGTTAGAAACAGCATCAAAGACTTCCAGCGCGGGCACCAAGGCGCCAGCGGCGAATACCTGAATACTCAAACGGCCATTGGACATACGCTCGACGCTATCAGCGAAATGCTGCGCGGTAGTCCCTAAACCGGGAAAATTCTCTGGCCAGGAGGTGACCATCTTCCAACGAAAACGCTGCTCAGCCTGCGTACTAGCCGCAGCGCCTGCGGCAGATGCTGGCTCTTCCTTGCAACCCGCCAAAGCAGCGGCACCCAGCCCAAGACCTGCTGCGGTCAGTAATTTACGTCGTTCCATAGAGCCAGCTCCAAGCTTAAAGCCGCAGGCGACTAAACGCCGCTGCAGCACTGGTTATAAATATTCTTGTTGTCTGCCGTATTCGCAGGGTGTACCGCTCAACGTCAAGCATCTACAAGGCGCGTCTAGTTTGCGGCTTGCAGCTACACGCCCGAACCGCCTAAAGCGGCTCAAGCTTGGCATAAGCTACCATCAGCCACTTGCTACCTTCGTCGTCAAAATTCACTTGGATACGCGCCTGCGCGCCTTGGCCCTCGTAATTAAGCACCACGCCTTCGCCAAACAGCGTATGCATGACCCGCTGGCCTAGGGAAAACCCGGTGCTTTCGCTGGCTTCAGCAGCAAATAGCCCCGTTTTGCCCGGACCAAAAGGCCGACTGACCTGATTGCCCAAACGGACTTCTTGAATCAGTTCAACCGGGATTTCGCGGACAAAACGTGACAGCTTATTGAAGGTCTCACTGCCATACAGACGGCGGGTTTCGGCCCAGGTGATCACCAACTGCTGCATAGCGCGGGTAATGCCAACGTAAGCCAGCCGGCGCTCTTCTTCCAGCCGGCCGGGATCTTCCAAACTCATCTTATGCGGGAACAAGCCTTCTTCCACTCCGGCCATGAAGACCAGCGGAAACTCCAAACCCTTGGCACTGTGCAGGGTCATTAGCTGAACGCTGTCTTCAAAACGGTCGGCCTGTGTTTCGCCCGCTTCCATTGAGGCGTGAGCGAGGAAGGCGAGCAGTACGTCACCCTCTTCGTCTTCGTCGGCCATATCGTTCTCAAAAGCGCGGGCAGCGGAGACTAGTTCTTCCAGGTTTTCGACCCGCGCTTGCGCTTTCTCGCCCTTCTCCTGCTCGTGGAAACGCAGCAGACCGCTGTTTTCCATAGCGATCTGCGCCTTGCTGTAAAGTGGTACGCCTTCGGCGCGCTCGGTCAGTTCTTCGATCAACACCATAAAGGCTTGTACCGCGTTAGCGGCACGACCGGGCAGGCCTTTGTTGTCGAGCAGATCGCATGCCGATTGCCACATGGATACATCCTGCTCACGCGCATGCTGACGCAGCGCTTCAACCGTTTTGTCGCCGATACCACGGGCTGGCACGTTGATGATGCGCTCCAGTGCGCCGTCATCGCCGCGATTGCCGATCAGCCGCAGGTAGGCCATGGCATTCTTGATTTCGGCACGCTCGAAGAAGCGCTGGCCACCGTAGATGCGATAAGGCACACCGCTGCGTAACAGGGCCTCTTCCAGCGCGCGTGACTGAGCGTTGGAACGGTAAAGAATGGCCATTTCGCTGCGGCTCATGCCGTCACGCACCGCCTGCTCAATGCGCTCAACGATAAAGCGCGCCTCATCCTGCTCATTAAAGCCGGCGTAAAGGGAGATTGGCTCGCCGTCGTTGCCGTCGGTCCACAGTTGCTTACCGAGGCGTCCGGCGTTGTTGTCGATCAGTGCGTTCGCAGCCTTGAGAATGGTCGCGGTAGAACGGTAGTTCTGCTCCAGACGAATCATTTCAGCATTCGGGTAATCGGTCTCGAACTGCTGGATGTTTTCAATCCGCGCGCCGCGCCAGCCATAGATCGATTGGTCATCATCACCCACCACCATCAAACTCGGGCTCTTACCCGCCAGGTGCCGCAACCAAGCGTACTGCACCGCATTGGTATCTTGAAATTCGTCGACCAACATGTGTTTGAAGCGCGCCTGATACTGTTCACGTAACGGCTGGTTGTCGCGCCACAGCTCAAGCGAGCGTAGCAGCAGTTCAGCAAAATCCACCGCACCAGCGCGGGCGCATGCCTGCTCATAAGCCGTGTAAATACGCACCATGGTGGTTAAGTAAAGATCACCCGCGGGCTGAATGTTCTGAGGGCGCAGGCCTTCATCTTTCTGGCCGTTAATCCACCACTGCGCCTGTTTGGGCGCCCATTGGTTTTCATCCAGCGCCATTTCGCGAATGACTCGCTTGACCAGCCGCAGTTGATCGTCGCTGTCGAGAATCTGAAACTGTTGGGCCAGCCCAGCCTCACGCCAGTGCGCGCGCAACAGCCGGTGCGCCAAGCCGTGAAAGGTACCCACCCACATGCCCTGCGGCGAAATACCGAGCATCTGCTCAATACGCCCGCGCATTTCGTAGGCGGCTTTGTTGGTAAAGGTGACCGAGAGAATGCTCCAGGGGGAGGCTTTTTCGACCTCCACCAACCAAGCAATGCGGTGCACCAGCACGCGGGTTTTACCGGAGCCGGCACCAGCCAGCACCAGCTGTTGACCGAGGCTGGCGGAGACCGCCTGGCGCTGGGCGTCATTTAGAGAATTAAGCAGGTGGGATATATCCATCGGCGTATTCTACCAGCGACTGCTCAATGCTCGAAAGCGGTGGCTGTATATCCCGCGCCAGAGGCGTGCACTGGAGCTTTTTAGATGAACAGGGCTGTGCCCAAGCGAAGTGCTGGTGTAAGGTTGGTCGGATAAAGCCCGCTGTTAGCTATAAGAGTTGTTAATGATAAAAAGAAACGCACAGCGTTCCGGGAAACCCACGTCGGCATGACGATACTGCGCTCCAGCCATACCCCTATTTCTGCAGTCGATTTGCGCCTACAGCAAATGAATCAGCTGTATGCCTACTCGCGCCTGCCACAATGGCTGATGCTGGGTGTTGCACTACTGATCGTCCCGCTGCTATGGCAACACACTAGCGCCAGCCTCTTGCTAAGCTGGCTCGCGCTAATCGGCCTGCTCGCCTTACTGCGTCAACGGCTCGTCAACCGTTACTATGCTTGCCCAGCAAAGGATCGTCTGCGCGCCCGCTGGCGCTTCTTTTTCCATCTCGGGAATATCGCTTCCGGCCTGTGTTTGGCGTGGGTATACGTCGGCTTGACCCCAGTAGACAATTTCAGTTTACAGGCGCCGGTATACAGTCTGGCCGGCGGGGTGGCTTTGTGTGTGGGGGTTATTTACGCCAGCCGCTTCCCAGCCTTTACCTCCTTTATCATTCCCGCTTGGCTACCGCCAGTGCTCTACCTGTTTATGCAGAGCGACGAGATCAGCCACTCCTGGGCTCTGATGGGCATTATCCTGTTTATCTGTATTTTGATGTGCGCTGCCTTTATTCACCGCTCGGTGCTGGAGGCGCTGATCAGTAATCTGCGCAACGAAGCACTGGTCAGCAATCTGAGCGACACCCAGCAGCGTAGCGAAGAGCTGAACCATCAATTAACCCGTGAGATCACGCAACGCCGCAGCGCTGAGCAGTTATTACGCGACAGTCACAACGAGCTGGAAGCCCGCGTCAGCGATCGCACCGCCGAACTGGAACGTGCCAGCCAAGCTCTCCAGGCCAGCCAAACTCAATTGAGTCTGGCCATGGATGCCAGCCAACTAGGCCTCTGGGATTGGGACCTGGTAACCGATCAGGTATTCCACTCTCAATTAGATACTATTTTCGGCATAGCCCCGGATGAGGGCATGAGTATGCTGCTCGACCTCAAGCCACGCCTGCATCCAGCCGACGCGGCCATGGTACGCAAGACCCTGGTGCGCCACATGAAGGGCGAGACCGAGGCCTATCGCATGGAATACCGGGTGCGTCATCAAGACGGTCAATGGGTTTGGGTAGAAGACGCCGGTCGCGTGGTTGACCGCAATTCCGATGGCCACGCTACCCGCATGATTGGCACCCGCCGCGATATTACCGCGCGCAGATATCAGAACGAGCAGGCGCAGCTGGCCTCTACGGTTTTCGAGGCTACCTCCGAAGGCATTTTCATTCTTGATCCTCAGCTGAACATACTGGCGGTCAATCAGGCCTACAGCGTCATCACCGGACTGGCTAGCACCGACGCTGTGAGTCGCAACATTCTTGATCTGAGTGGCGAAGGTGAAATTCGTGAGCACTTTATTTACCTCCGCCAGTTGCTCAGCAATCAAGACCGCTGGCAGGGCGAACTAACTGCCCGGCGTCGTACCGGCGAACCCTTCCCTATTTGGTTACAGTTGGCGGTCGTGCGCGATAGCGGAGGGGATATCTCTCATTACGTGGGCTTTTTTGCCGACCTCACCACCCATCGTCAGACTGAAGAGCAACTGCAGTACCTGACTAATTACGACGCTCTGACTCAGCTGGCTAACCGTAATTTATTCAACGAACGTTTGCAGGACGCGACCAGCCGAGCTCGCCAGCATGACCACCAGGTCGCGCTGCTGCACATTGATATGGACCGCTTTAAGCAGATCAACGTCACCCTCGGGCATTCAATGGCCGACAAACTGCTGCAGGAAGTAGCCAAGCGCTTGCGCGCAACGGTACAACCACAAGACCTGCTGGCACGGCTGTCTGCTGATGAATTTGTGCTGATTGTCGAACAGCCAGAAAACGAGAAAGCGCTAGCGGTGATGGCCAATGCAGTGCTCGAAAAATTACGCGCCCCTATGCTGATTGGCGAACAAGAACTGGTGATGACCGCTTCCATCGGCATCAGCCTGTTTCCAACAAACGCCCAGGACAGCCTGCTGCTGATCACTCAGGCACATCAGGCGATGCAGCATGCTAAACAACTGGGTGGCAACAACGCGCAGTTCTTCACCCATGAGCTGCGCGCCTATAGCCTCGACCGCCTGCAATTAGAAAACCAGTTACGCAAGGCGCTAGAGGACGATCAGCTAATCGTCTACTACCAACCCAAACTGCATCTGGCCAGTGACCGTATTCGTAGCGCCGAAGCACTGGTGCGCTGGCAGCACCCTGACCGCGGGTTGGTTATGCCCGGCGAGTTTATAAATATCGCCGAAGAGTCCGGCATGATTGGCGCGTTAGGCGATACCGTCCTGCGCCAGGCCTGTCGGCAGGCGAGCGAGTGGTTCCATAAGGGCCCTGAGGCAGTGGCAGTCTCGGTCAACTTGTCCGTTCAACAGTTACGTCAGGAAGGCTTTGCCAAGGATGTCGCACAGATACTGCAGACCAGCCGCTTACCAGCGAGTTTGCTGGAGCTGGAACTGACCGAAAGCATGTTGCTGGAACACAGTCCCACAGTATCGGCCAATATAGATGCTCTGAAAGAGCTGGGCGTGCTCCTATCAGTGGACGATTTCGGCACCGGCTACTCCTCACTGGCTTACCTCAAGCGCTTCCCGATCAGCACATTAAAGATCGATCGCGCCTTCATTGCCGAGCTGGATGAAGAGCACAATGACGACGCTATCATCCGTGCCATTATCGCAATGGCCCACAGCTTGTCTTTGAGTGTAGTGGCCGAGGGCGTAGAGCAAGAAAACCAGCTGGACTTTCTTAAGGCCAACGGCTGCGATGAAGTGCAAGGCTATTTAATCAGCAAACCCATTCCGGCTGACGAATTTACCAAGCTGCTGACCAGCAGCGGCGATATGCCGATCTTGCGCAACCGCCGCTGAGCCCGTTGGCGGCTAGCTGCGCTCATCCAACCAGGCGTGCCCCTGGCGCTCTAGCAAACTATCCGCTGCATCAGGGCCCCAACTTCCCGCCGGATAGGGCTTAGGTGAGCGATAGCAGTCTTGCCACCCTTCGATGATGGGATCAACCCAACGCCAGGCGGCGGCAATCTCGTCGCGCCGCATGAACAATGTCGCATCACCTTGAATCACATCCAGCAACAGACGTTCGTAGGCATCCCAACGGCGGCGCTTGAAGGCGTCGGCAAAATCCAGGTCAAGATCGACATTTTGCAGCCCCATACCGCGCCCCGGTGACTTGGCCATCAGCGACAGGCGGATACCTTCGTCTGGCTGCAGACTGATGATCAATCGGTTGTTTTCCGGGTTGTCGCCGCTACGCGGAAATAGCCGGTAGGGCACCGGCTTGAACTGGATAACGATCTCCGACTTGCGCTGCGCCATGCTCTTACCCGTGCGCAGGTAGAAGGGTACGCCGGCCCAGCGCCAATTATCGATCTCGGTTTTCAGCGCTACGAAAGTTTCGGTATTGCTATCGTGGTCGACGCGCTTTTCAAAGTAGTAGGCCGGCAGGCGCTCGCCGGCGTGCTCACCGGCGGCGTACTGGCCCCGCACGGTACGGTCTTGCACATCCATGCCGGTGATGGGTCGCAGCGCCTCGAGTATCTTCAGTTTCTCGTTACGCACCGCCTCAGGCTCAAAATGTACTGGCGCTTCCATTGCCACCAGGCAGAGTAGTTGAAGCAAGTGGTTCTGTACCATATCGCGCATGGCACCGGCGTGATCGTAATAATCACCGCGATTTTCCACGCCAACGCTTTCCAGCACGCTGATCTGTACGTGATCAATGTGCGCATTGCGCCACAGCGGCTCAAACAAGGCGTTGCCAAAGCGCAGCGCGAGTAGATTTTGCACCGCCTCCTTGCCGAGATAATGGTCGATACGGAAGACCCGCGCTTCATCAAAGACGGCGCCAATCTGGTCGTTGATCTGATTCGCGGTCTGCAAGCTTTCTCCCAGTGGCTTCTCCAGCACCACACGTGAGTTCTCGTCAGTCAGACCGACCGAGGCCAAATGCTTAACCGTGGGGGCAAACAGGCTCGGTAAGGTGGCGAGGTAGAAAACGCGCACCCGTCCGCTGTTTTTCTTCAACAGCTTGGTCAGCTTGGGAAATTCGACCCGCTGGCTGACATCCAGCGACAAGTATTCCATGCGTGCCGCGAAGCTTTCCCAAGTGCTCTGCTCAAAGTCGCTACGCGCCACATGCTGGCTAACGTGACGCTTCGCCAGTTTGCGGTAGCTCTCTGCCGAATGCTGCGCGCGCGCCAGTGCGTAAATACGCGTGCCCGAGTGCAAGTGACCGTCGCGATGCAGGTAATAAAGTGCCGGCAGCAGCTTGCGCATCGCCAGATCACCGGTGCCGCCAAACACCACCATGTCACAGCTGATACCGTCTTGCGCCGCCACACCACTCTCCCGGAAAACAGCGCCCAGGCCGTTTTTGTAGTATAACTACAAGCTCGGTCGCCTATCGGGCGCTAGAAACAGACGTTGAACTACACCAATGCAGCCACTCATCCGCAGCCTACCATGAAGCCATCGTGAATCTACTCCAACACATCGCCGCCAGCCGCGAGCTGCTCAGAAAGTCTGAGCTGAAGGTGGCTGACTACGTGTTGGCGCAGGCCGCGCAAGTAATGCATTCGTCGATGGCTGACTTGTCGCAACAGGTCGGCGTCAGCGAGCCGACCATAGTACGCTTCTGTCGTGCTATCGGCTGCAGCGGCTTTCAGGATTTGAAGCTCAAGCTAGCACAGAGCCTCGCTGCCGGCGCCAGCTTTGGGCAGTTCTCGATCAACGAAGACGACAGCGTCGATACCCTGTCGCACAAAATTTTCGATACCACCTTGGCCACCCTGATGGACGTGCGTGAGCGCCTCGATCCGCGGGCGATTGAGCATGCAATAGACGCGCTGACCCAAGCACGCCGCGTCGAGTTCTATGGCTTTGGTGCCTCGGGCGCAGTGGCCAGCGACGCGCAGCACAAGTTCTTTCGTTTGCAGGTATCGACAGCTGCCTATTCAGACCCGCACATGCAAGCGATGTCGGCTGTGACCCTTGGCCCCGAAGATGTTGCCGTAGCGATCTCCCAAACTGGTCGCACCAAAGATCTGCTGCACTCCGCCAATCTGGTGGTAGAAACCGGCGCGACATTGATCAGCCTGTGCCCGAGCCGCACCCCGCTGGCCGAGCTAGGTCGCATCCATATTTCGATTGATGTGCCAGAAGACACCGACATTTATACCCCGCTATCCTCACGGATTGCGCACCTGGTGGTGATCGACGTATTGGCAATGGGCATGGCCATGCGTCGGGGCCCAGAACTGGTCAACCACTTGAAGAGCGTAAAACGCAGCCTGCGCGGCCTGCGCATGTCGAACAAGACGCGTAACGACGTCAGCGAGTAGCGGCGCCACGCGGTAAGCCTAGCGAAATCAGCGTCGCGACCACCAGCAGCCCGGTAGACCACCACAAACAGGCCACCAATCCGGCACTTTGATATACCCAGCCGGACAACAAAGTGCCGAGCAGCCGCCCCAGCGCATTCGACATATAGTAAAAGCCCACATCCAATGACACGCCATCACGCTGCGCGCCCGCCACTATCAAGTAGCTGTGCAACGATGAATTAACAGCAAACACGGCGCCAAACACCAGCAAGCCACCCAGCAGCACCCATGCGTTCGGGCCTTGCCACTGCAAGCCAATGGCGATCAGCGCTGGTAATAAACTCAACGCTAATACCCAGTACGCAGCCGCACGCCCGTCCGGCAGCTTGCCACCGCGACGCCCCGTAAATCTCGGCGCCTGGGTTTGTACCAGACCGTAGCCAATGACCCAGCAGGCCATAAAGCCGCCTACTTGCCAAAAGTCCCAACCAAACACGCTGCTCAAATAGACCGGTAGCGCGATGACAAACCACACATCGCGCGCGGCGAACAAAAACAGCCGAGCGGCCGACAGCAGATTAATCGCGCGGCTTTTGGAGAGCATTTCGCGAAACTTGGGCTTGCCGCTAGCCCGGCCCAAATCACGCTTGAGCAAACGTCGACTCAGCAACCAAACCAGCGCCAGCAGGACTGCCATGAGCAGTACTGCACCACGAAACCCTAAAGTAGTCAGCAGCACACCACCGAGAAAGAAACCCAGCCCCTTGAGGGCATTTTTCGACCCCGTCAGCAACGCTACCCAACGGTAGAGCGCGCCCTGCTGATCGTCGGGTAACAGCAGCTTGATGCTGCTTTTCGCACTCATCTTGTTCAGGTCTTTGGCGATGCCCGACAGCGCCTGCGCGGCCATGACCCACACCACACTGAGCGCGGCGGACGGCACCGTGAGCATCAAAAGCGCGCCCACTTGCAGTAGCAAGCCGATATTCATGGTGCGATTCAGCCCGAAGCGCGCGCCTAACCAGCCGCCGAGCAAATTGGTCACCACGCCAAAGATTTCATAAAACAGAAACAGCCCCGCGACTTCCAGCGGGCTGTATCCCAGTTGATGAAAGTGCAGTACCACCAACATGCGCAGCGCGCCATCAGTGAGCGTGAAGGCCCAATAATTACCCGTCACCACCAAATACTGACGTACCTCAGCGGACAGCTGCGACAAACGCATCATCAACCAGCCTGCCCAACCAGCCGCGCCAGCTCAACCAGCCGATTGCTGTAGCCCCACTCGTTGTCGTACCAACTGTAAATTTTTACCTGCGTGCCGTTAATCACCATGGTGCTCAGCGCGTCGATAATCGATGAGCGCGGGTCGGTACGGTAATCAATGGATACCAACGGACGCTCCTCGTAACCGAGAATGCCCTGCATGGCGCTTGCCGATGCGGCCTTGAACAGCTGATTGACCTCTTCGACTGTCGTTTCTCGCTCGACCTCAAAGACGCAGTCGGTAAGCGAGGCGTTGGCCAGGGGCACTCGTACCGCGTGGCCATTCAGCTTGCCGCGCAGCTCTGGGAATATCTCGGCAATCGCTGTCGCCGAACCGGTGCTGGTAGGAATCAGGCTCATGCCACATGCCCGTGCCCGACGCAGATCCTTGTGCGGCTGATCGAGAATGCTTTGGGTGTTGGTCAGGTCATGAATGGTCGTAATAGAGCCATGCTTGATGCCCAGGGCTTCGTGGATCACCTTCACCACCGGCGCCAGGCAGTTGGTCGTGCAGGAGGCCGCCGTGACAATGCGGTGAATCTGCGGATCAAACAGCTGATCGTTGACCCCCAACACCACATTCAGGACTCCCGCCTCTTTCACCGGCGCGCTGACCACGACTCGCTTCACGCCTTGGTCCAGATAACCCTGCAGCGCAGCGCTGGTCTTGTTTACACCGCTGGCTTCAATCACCAGATCACAACCAGACCAATCGGTGTCAGCAATCGCGCGATTAGCGGTCAGTGGTACATGCCGATTGCCAATCACCAGCGCGCCCTCTGCGCCACGGGCCTCGTATTGCCAGCGACCATGTACGGAATCGAAATTGAGTAGATGCGCGTGAGTGGCTACGTCGCCAACCGGATCATTAATCTGCACGAATTCCAGTTCAGGCCAGCCCCACGCAGCACGTAGCGCCAGCTTACCGATGCGGCCAAAGCCGTTGATGCCTACCTTGATGCTCATCTTTATCTCCAGTGTCTATGGCGCCAGCTCAACGGTGGCGTGGTTTAGATGCTGCGTTGATTGACCCGCTTGGATAGCTCAGCCGCCGACTCCCGGCGCTCTGAATAGCGATCAACCAGATAGTCGCTGCGCTCACGTAACAAGAGTGTGAACTTGACCAGTTCTTCCATGACATCCACCACTCGGTCATACAAGGGCGAGGCGCGCATGCGGCCAGCCTCATCAAACTCCAGGTGCGCCTTGGGTACCGACGACTGATTAGGAATAGTGACCATGCGCATCCAGCGCCCTAGCACTCGCAGCTGATTAACCACGTTGAACGATTGCGAGCCGCCGCACACCTGCATCACCGCAAGGGTTTTGCCTTGCGTGGGGCGCACGGCACCCATGGCCAGCGGCACCCAGTCGATCTGCGCCTTGAATACCCCGGTCATTGCGCCGTGCCGTTCTGGCGAACACCACACCTGCCCCTCAGACCACTGCATCAGCTCACGCAGCTCGTTAACCTTAGGGTGATCGACCGGGGCATCGTCTGGCAAGGGCAGTCCCGACGGGTCGAATATCCGTGCCTCTGCGCCCAAGTGCTCCAACAAGCGAGCGGCCTCTTCAACCATGAAACGACTGTAGGAGCGCTCTCGGGTTGAGCCATACAACAACAGTATTCGCGGCGCATGCGTCCAGCTCTTGGGGATGCCCAGTGCCTCGGCATCGGGTACCGGCAACAGTTCTGGGTCAAGGGCGGGGGTTTCGATAGATGGCATGGCAGCCTCCTCTGGCCATTTGCTCATGGGCACGCAGGCTCCGGACCTGCCCTCTGCATCTCCCGCAGGCGCCTGCATTCATCAGCCAGATCATCCGGCTGACCCATGATGGCCTGCTGCACAACGTTCCGCGCCCAATCCGGCAGCGCCGGATGTAGCCGGTAGTAAATCCATTGTCCTTGGCGTCGGTCAGCCAACAAACCCTGATTTCGCAGCAACGCCAAATGACGGGATATTTTGGGCTGTGACAGCTGCAGTGCCTCAGTCAGCTCGCACACGCACAACTCGGGAAACCGCGTCAGCAATAGGCATACTCGAACGCGGGTGTCGTCAGCCAACGCCTTAAAAAGCGCGGTTGGGGTCAATGTGTCTGCGGTCATGCGGTCACTCTTTAAATATACGGTTTATCGAATATAACGGAACTCGCATATATGGGAAAGTGTATATTTTGTGACACGGCGATGAACGCGCCTGCAGAGCTAGTCACCAGGACCCTGATACACTGAGCGCTATTTACTAATGAGGACAGCCCCATGCCCGTCGCCATGGCTCGCCATATTCTGGTCAAAACCGAAGCTGAAGCCGCTGCGCTCAAGCAGCGCATTGCTGCCGGCGAAGCTTTTGATGTGCTGGCGAAGAAACATTCCACTTGCCCGTCGAAAAAACGCGGCGGCGATTTAGGTGAGGTCAGGCCGGGCCAGATGGTCAAAGCAATTGACCAGATCATCTTCAAAAAGCCGCTGAAAGTGGTCCATGGTCCGGTAAAAACGCAGTTTGGCTATCATCTAGTGCAGGTGTTTTACCGCGACTAATTAAGGTGCCGGATACCAGATGAGATTGTGAAACACCGCCGGCTCCACGCCGTTGTTGCGATAACCGTGCGGCCGGTCAGCCGCAAAGCGCACCGCTGCGCCCTCGCTCAAGGTCTGCCACTGGCCGTTGACCAACAGCTCCATCACTCCACGAATCACCGTAACGTGCTCAGTCACGCCCACTTGATGCGGCTCTGATAACCGCTGGTAACCCGCAGGCAGCGTCAATTCGAAAAGCTCAAAGCCGTACTGGGGATCAAAGGGGAATAACGGTGCGACCAGCATATCGTCGCTGGTCGGGCGTTGTCGTAACTGCTCTGCATGGCGCACATCCAGCTCATCCGGCGGCGCAGCGATAAAAGCCGATAGCGACACCTTAAAGCCGTCGGCTATCTTCCAGAGCGTGGCCAGCGTTGGGCTCGACTCGCCGCGCTCAATCTGCCCCAGCATTGCCTTACTCACCCCGCAGGCTTGCGCCGCGCGGTCGAGACTCCAGCTGCGGTCGTTGCGCAGCTGCTTAAGGGTTTGCCCGAGATGGTCGCCGAGTGAGTGCATGGTTG
>TARA_R110000868_G_scaffold183422_2_pt1 | contig 15330 bp, 13 predicted proteins | sample TARA_R110000868 | Tara Oceans TARA_R110000868 (sample SAMEA4397489) | marine metagenome | biome: Polar Biome; feature: [SRF] surface water layer (ENVO:00010504); material: water (ENVO:00002006), including particulate matter (ENVO:01000060) such as... | depth 5 m | reverse complement strand
CAAGGCTGTAGCTCTTCCCAGGCTACATTAACAGACGGTATCGCCCGCATGGTGAAACAGCACTACCCTGAAATCAAAGAAGTACGCGACGTCACCGACCACGAATCTGGCGAAAACCCGTATTTTAGCTAGATTTAACCAAATCCTAACCTGAAATTCTTTCAACTTTACTGGACGTCGGACATTCCGGACGATACTTGTGGGGCACTTTAAATCTAATCCGGAGTCCCTATGAAGTTTATCGCTGCCATCGCGCTTAGTTTAATGTCACTCAATCTATTCGCTGAAACTTGTTTTACTCGCACGACTGCGATTCAAACAAATGAAGTCACTCTTGCTTCGACACTTTGTTTTGCCAAGCCAGAACTTGAGCTTAATTATTTTGAAGATTCCTATGCTCTTCTTCGCTACAGTGTTGATGGCAAACGTGCTTTCAAACGCGCTGTACTTAAAGGCAAATTTAATGCCGCTGGAAAATACACTGTTGTCGTTTCTATTGAAAAAAATTCAGAAGGTGGATTTTGCGATAGCTACTATGAAGCCAACTCTGCACTTACTCTTGAAGTTGCCAAAGATGGCTCAGTAGCAAATATCACAGGGCTTAAAGGCGAAATCCTTTATACTTATGATCAGTGCCACGATCAGCCAGATGTTCAACAAGTTATTGAGTACAATAGAATTTAAGTTTAGGTCATCTTAATCATAGCGCGTACATCAGCTACGCGCTTATGAGATAGCTCAGCGAAAACAAGCTTTTCACCTTCACCTGCATCGACAACAACTTCGCCCCAAGGATCAATTACAAGCGAGTGACCAAAAGTGCGGATGCGCTCATTATGCTCGCCCCATTGACCGGAAGCAATGACGTAACACTGATTCTCGATGGCGCGAGCTTTGAGCAGTGTATGCCAATGTGCGCGACCTGTAGGAACAGTGAAAGCTGAGGCGAATGTTAGGATTTCAGCACCGGCCTTATTATAAGCGCGAGCAAATTCTGGGTAGCGAAGATCAAAACAGATGCCTAAACCAATTTTCCAGTCTTCGACTTCAACAAGTCTTGCTTCATTACCCGAAGTATAGATATCGGCCTCAGTAAGTTTTGTATTACTAAGATCACAGGCGAAAAGCTTTCTCTTATCGTAATGACCAAGATCATTTCCGTGAGCATCAAAGTTATAGGCACGATTAATAACGCTGCCATTAAGTTTGGCCGCAGCGGAGCCACCAACAATAGCGATCTTATTTTTTATCGCTAAGTTTTTAATCGCTTCATCGTGCTCGTTGCCGCCATCAGGGAGGTAGGGCGAAGGCGCAAGTCCGTTAGACATGGAATAAAAAACTTCAGGCAAAAAGGCGACTTTGGCACCTTCGCTATGAGCCTGACTTAGCCAAGCATCGAGCTTGGCGAGATTGTCTTTGGGCTCTAGCCCTGAGGTCATTTGAATAAGGGCGATTTTCATAGAGCTGGTATGTGTTTGCCAATGGCGTAGTAACGCATCCCCTGTTCAAGAACCTTCTGTGTATCAAAAAGATTTCGCCCATCATAAATAACTGGTTTTTTAAGACGCGTCTTAAGCTCATCCCAATCAGGGAAAGTGAACTCACGCCACTCAGTCATAATCACCAAACCATCACACTCATTGAGTGTGTCGTATTTATTTTTGCAAGCTTCGACATTGGCCGTGATTCCAAGTGTATCCATTTCGCGCATAAAATTCTTAATTGCGACAGGATCAAAGATTTTTACCTTAGCACCTTTTTCAACCAGGGCCTTGGCCATATAGATTGATGAACTCTCGCGCACATCGTCTGTATTGGCCTTGAAAGCTGCTCCCCAAAAAGCAAAAGTCTTACCTTTAAGTGAGCCCTCTTCTTTTTCCATTTTTTCAAGCATGCGCAGTTTTTGTGCATCATTAACATCTTCAGTGGCCTGAACAATCTTAAGTTCCATGCCGTGAAGCTTCGCTGTGTGCATAAGCGCTTTCACATCTTTTGGAAAACATGATCCACCGTAACCTGGACCTGGGTACAAGAAATGTTTACCGATGCGCTGATCGCTCGAAATCCCTTTTCTGACCTCGTTAACATCTGCACCAGTGAGGTCACAAAGCTTCGCGATTTCGTTGATGAAAGAAATTTTAGTGGCAAGAAAACAATTGGCAGCATACTTGGTCATTTCGGCCGAGACATTGCTCATCATATAGATTGGATTACCTTGGCGAACAAGAGGTGCGTAGAGTTCGGCCATGGCATCGGCCGCTTCTTTTTCGCTGTGGCCGATCACGACGCGATCAGGACGCATAAAGTCTTCGACAGCTGTTCCCTCTTTTAAAAACTCCGGATTGTTAACAATGCTGAATTTTTTAGTCGTATGCTCACTCACAAGATCTTTAACCATCTTGTGGGTTCCCACAGGAACAGTGGATTTGATCACGATAATGGCACCATCACTAATTTCTTTAGCGACAGAAATCGTGGCGAGGCGAAGGTATTCAAGATTGGCTTGGCCATCATCTGAAGATGGAGTTCCCACGGCCAAGAAAACCGCTTTAGCTTTTGCCACAGATTCATAACCAGTTGAGAAATTAAGTCTTCCCGATTCGATATTTCGCGCTAAGAGGTCACTAAGACCAGGCTCATAGATCGGTGATTTACCTTCTTTGAGAGTCGCGATTTTATTGGGATCAATATCAATACAAGTGACATTGTGGCCGATTTCAGCAAAACAAGTACCGCTCACAAGGCCTACATAACCAGTACCGATAACAGAAACTTTCATTCTGACTCCTAAGGGGTGTCCATGGGGCTAAAGCGGGGTTATTATAGCTAGGACTTTATCATCAGACTATTTTTCAACATTGCGTTATTTATATGATTAAAGCGATTTTAAAAATTGTATTTGCCGCCGCCATCATCACTTGGCTGCTTCGCAGCGGAAAGCTAGATTTCAGCCTTATTGGTGAATCCATCACCAATGGCTGGAATTGGCTGATTTGTATCGGACTCATTATTTTGCAAGACGCCGTCTCGGCCATCCGCTGGCGCTTGCTGCTTAAAGTGAAATCTGAAGCTGAACTCCCTATTGGAAGCATGATCAAACTGACGTGGATTGGATTATTTTTTAATTCAGTTCTTCCCGGTGCAGTGACGGGAGATCTGATTAAATTAGTTTATGCCAGAGATCTCGACCGAAAACTCGATCGCACTTTCCTAGTCACAACAGCTTTGGTTGATAGAATTTTAGGGCTCATTGGATTACTTTTTCTCTTGGGCGTGTTTTCTTTAGCGAATTACTCCGAGCTCGCAAGCTACGGCGATAAAATGCGAAATATTTTGCATTTTAACTTCTTACTTTTTGCTGGCGTTCTTTTCTTCTTAGCCCTGTTATTTTTACCAGAAAAAATCACCCTACCCATTAGGGATCTTCTTGGGAAAATTCCTCTTCTTGGCAAAAAAATTAAAAAGACTCTCGATCAAGTATGGCTGATTGGTGGCGATAAACTGACTGTTTTGAAATGCCTACTCATCAGTGTCGCCTTGCAATTTTCCAATGTCTTAGGCTTTTGGATTATCACTGCACCTTTTTACGGCAAAGAACTAAGTATGATGCAGATTTTTACTTTTGTTCCTCTGGGTCAGATGGCGGTTGCCGTTCCAATCTCGCCAGCAGGAATCGGTGTCGGCCACGTTATTTTTGAAACACTCTTTTCGTTTGTCGGAATTCCAAGAGGCGCTTCACTCTTTAATATTTATTTTATCTGCGTGGTTCTGGTAAATCTCTTTGGCTTTTTCCCTTATGTACTTTCGGGGAAACGCCACGATTTGGAAGAGGCACAACAGCTAGAAGAAGAATTGTCATGAAGATCTATGGCATCGCCTTTATCAAAAACGGTATTAAGTTCGACTTTCCATTTAGAGAGAGCATTCTCTCCATGGTTCCCTTAGTCGATAAGATCTATGTCAACGTCGGCATCGGTGATGATGGAACGCTCGATGCTGTTCGCAAAATTCCAAAAGTCGAGATCATTGAGGTCGACTGGGATGATCGCAGAAGCGATGCGGGTCATATCCTCTCAGACATGACCAATGTAGCGATTAAAAAAATGCGCGAAGAAGTCCAAGACGAAGACGCTTGGGCCATGTATCTGCAAAGCGATGAAGTTCTCCACGAGGATGATCTCGAACTGATTCAATCCGACTTAGAAAAAGCACATCATGAAGGTGCGGATGTTCTGCGCTTTCGCTATATGCACTTTTGGCAAAAAAATGAACATATAGCGATTAGCAAGCGCTGGTACCCGCAAGAAATCAGAGCTTTCAAAGTTAATACACCCATCATAAGCCACGGCGACGCTCAAACTTTTGAAAACTGGTCCAAGGCCTATGAGAGCGATGCTCATATTTGGCATTATGGACACGTGAGAGACGAGAAAGCTTATCGCGCCAAGCTTGATCAGATGAGCCGTTATTATCAACGGGGCTTTACACATTATCGTAAGAAACTAAAAGCCTGGATGAAAGATACCTTCTTTGGTGAAAAAGTCGTTAAGTTTTTTGGCGATCATCCGGAAGTGATGAGAGAACGCATCAGATCTCAAGGTGGTTACCCAGACGGGCCAGCTATTACTTCGCTTCACCTCAAAGGGGACCTGAGTCCTTACTCTCCCAAATTACTAAAAAAAATAAATGCTCTGAGACTTATCACCACTGAGTCAACAAATGAGCCAGTGACCAAGTCGATTAATTTAAACAAGATAAAATGGAAAAAGAGTCTCTCGCCTATTTGCCGCGACTGGCAGCCAGACTTTCAAATGATCATCGAGCTCTCAAGGCATGGAATAGGATTTAAGAAGCGCTAAAAATAAAGATCTTATCTGGATCAATATGGCCGTAGCGTTGCCACTTGGTTTTGAGTTTTTCTAATTGAATTAAGAATTCGTACTCTTGTTGTGGATCATCTTTTTTACGAACAATTTTTGACTGCTTTTTAAGTGTCGGTCTTACTTCTTTGGGAATAAAAGTCATCCCCTCAAGAAGATAGTTCATATTCTGAAAACTAACGACGCGGCAAATGGCCAAATCACCTTTAATCATCGGTGGATTAACGTGATCAGTGGCGAGCTCTAGTTTTTTGTCGTGCAAGATATCTTTTAGAATATGACGGCCTTTAAAGTTTTTACCTGTGTACTCAAATAACGAATGATTAATATTGAGCAAGCAAAGGGCCACATCATCTTTAACTTGAGAAGCTTCTAGGTATTCACGAATAAATGGACGCTCAAAGCGCTTCGAAATGAACTGTAAAAGAAACCAGTCATTAAAACTACTCATCTTACTTTCAAAGTCTTCATCGTCTTCAAAAGCAATCCCTGTTTTATTAAAATACTCTTCCTTGGCTTCGATTAAAATTTTGTAATAATCACCACTCGTATAAATCGAGAGGGCTTTATCAAGGTGATGTTTAATAATTGGGCTCATAAGCCTTCAATTGTCTGAAGTGGGAAGCGTTTTGTAAATAGCTGAAATAACAATAAAATCGTCGTGGAATCAATCATCCACTTTCAAAACCGCAAGAAAGGCTTCCTGAGGGATTTCTACGTTTCCGACCATTTTCATCCGCTTTTTTCCCTTCTTTTGTTTTTCAAGAAGTTTGCGCTTACGCGAAATGTCACCGCCATAGCATTTAGCCAGAACGTTTTTGCGAAGGGCCTTAACCGTTTCACGAGAAACAATCTTGGCACCAATAGCGGCCTGAATAGCGATATCAAATTGCTGACGATCGATAATTTTTTGCAACTTACCGGTCAGATCTTTACCTTTATAGTGAGCTGTTGATCTGTGGCAGATCAATGAAAGAGCATCGACTTTATCACTGTTAAGAAGCACGTCGACCTTCACTAGGTCACTGGCTTCATAACCCTTGATCTCGTAATCCATCGAAGCGTAGCCTTTGGTCAGGCCTTTAAGCTTGTCATAAAAATCAAAAACCATTTCTGACAGCGGCAAATCGTAAATGACTTGAACGCGATCTTCAGTAATATATTTAAGTTCATTTTGACGACCGCGACGATCTTCGCACAACTTAATAATTCTTCCGACAAACTCATTAGGAACGTGAATCGAAAGAGCGACCATTGGCTCATAGATTTCAGCAATTAAAGTCGAGTCTGGCATTTTAGATGGGTTATCAATTTCAAACTCTTCACCGTCATGCAGTTTAACTCTGTAGCCCACAGAAGGTGCGGTTGAAATAAGGTTCAAGTCGTATGATCTCTCAAGACGCTCTTGAATAATATTCATATGCAAGAGACCTAGGAAGCCACAGCGAAAGCCAAGCCCAAGGGCGGCCGAAGTTTCTGGCTCATAGGTAAAAGAGGCATCATTGAGTGCTAGTTTTTCAAGAGATTCTTTTAGATCTTCATAGTCCTGTGGCTCTACCGGGAAAATACCGCAGAAAACCATAGGCTTAACTTCTTTATAGCCTCCAAGACTTGGGGTGTTCTTAGCTTTTGCACTAACAACAGTATCGCCAATCTTAATATCGCGAATGGTTTTGATCCCACAGATCATCATACCAACTTCGCCGGCTTCAAGAACTTTAACTTCAGTGAAGAAAGGACTATTCACACCCAGTTTAAGTACTTCGTAACTTTGATCTGAATGCAACAAGTGAATATTGTCTTTAACTTTGATGGTTCCTTCCAGAACACGCACCAAAACTACAACGCCTTGATAAGGGTCAAACCAAGAGTCAAAAATCATGGCCTGAAGTGGCTTGTCAGGCTTACCAGTTGGATGGGGAATTTTGTGAACAATCGTTTCTAATAGTTCTTCAATACCGATACCCGATTTAGCAGAGACAAGTGGAGCCTCGCTAGCATCGATACCAATAATATCTTCAACTTCTTTTTTAACTTTCTCGGGGTCTGCATGGGGAAGATCGATCTTGTTAACAACTGTGACAATCTCGAGATCGTTTTCAATGGCCATATAAACGTTGGCCAGAGTTTGCGCTTCAACCCCTTGAGAGGCATCGACAACAAGCAAAGCGCCGTCACATGATGCAAGTGAACGGCTAACTTCGTAGGTAAAGTCCACGTGGCCTGGAGTATCGATAAGGTTGAACTGATAAGTTTTACCGTCTTTCGCTTTATACCAAAGGCGAACCGTCTGAGCCTTAATGGTAATACCGCGCTCACGTTCGATATCCATATTGTCGAGTAAGCGATCTTGCTTTTCACGTTGTGAGACAGTTTGAGTCACTTCAAGCAAACGATCGGCGAGGGTCGACTTACCGTGATCGATATGAGCAATAATAGAAAAATTTCGAATCAGCGTTTGATCCATTTTTATTTAGTCCTATGCATGGCACAAGGCGGAATATTAGGCGAAAACTTCTTGCGACAATACCATAAGGTAATAGTCGAGGGAACTGTCTTTACCGCGAATCGGAATGACGTTGGCATAACCTTTAAAGATCGGCCCAAGCTCTACTTCAGCTTCACTAGCGCCAGACTCAGCCTGATCCTCATCTTCATCATCATCCCAATCGTCATCTTTCTTTCTGGCGGGAATGATAACTTCGGCATTTTCAATCTTAGAACGACGCTTAATGGCTAACTCGTAGCTATTAATAATGCTTTCGGGGATTGGACTCTCTTTCATAGCCTTACCCATTACGTCATCAGATTGAACCTGAAGAAGTGAGTAAAGCTGATTATTCATATAGATCAGTTGGCCTTGAGCGTTAGCTACCATAATCGGCTTTCTCACCATATTGGCGAGTGCATCAAACTTTCTATTTTCAACCGATATTCGATCAGCGCGAAGCTCTTCGAAGATCTTAATCGAGTGAATCATCTTATTCATCTCACGAGCGATCTCACCAATTTCATCTTCTTGTGAGTAATAGATTGAAACGTCGAAATTACAGTCTTGCAGCTCTCGAATGGCGTCTTTAATTTTCTTAAACGGTAGTGCAATTTTACCAGGAACAACGAGACCTAATAAAATAGTTCCAAGAAAGCCGATGATCAGAGTCACCATCATATTTCGTTTTGTCTCATTAACGATTTGCTTAATTTTTTTATCTCGCTCAACGTTTTGAAAGTACTGAATATCTTGGAATTCTGAGAAGGCTTCCAGAATTTTATCTGCCAGATCTCCAATTGATGCCATACCGGCATTATCTCGATGAAATAGCGACGCTTTTGATAAGACAAGCCGGAGAGAATCAACGTAGGCAAGCATCTGTTGAATCACTTTTTTTACGTCAGGATCGCGGTACATCACATCAAGGCGTTGCAACTGAGAAGTGAAACCTTCACAAAGGTTTAGAATTCGCTCAACCGTTTCCGGTGTCGCTTGCTCTGTTAGAATTCGGCGTTGATACTTCAAGATACTCACGGCCGAAATACGAATTTCATCGGTAAGCAAAGTTACTTTATTCGATTGTGTCGTAATATTTTCGATATCTTTATTGAGTGAGTTTAAAAAGTGGAAAACAGTGAACGCAAGAACCAAGACCACCGCGTTGGCGACGATAAAACTAAAGGCGACTCGATTTTTAAGCGACAAATTCATACTAATTGTCCGCCAAATCAGCAAAAAGCTTATTGAAGTTCTTTTCGCTGCCTACTAAAACCACGATATCATCGGCATCAATGACATCCATAGGCATGGGAGAATCATTAATCTCCACTCTAAAAGTGGCTTTACCATCTTCTGCAATATAAGGAACGCGCTTTTGAAGGGCGACGATATTCAAATTATAGTTTTGACGAATTTTACTCTCTACAAGAGTACGACCTTCGAACTTTTTACCAAGCTTAAGTTCGACAATCGAATAGCCAGCGGCGAAGTTATAGCGTTGTAAGACGTGGGGCGCGACGATTTTTGAAGCGATAATCTCGCCCATTTCTTCTTCAACTTTAATAATTTCAGAGGCACCAATTTCGTGCAAAACGTGTTCATGAAGAACTGATGTCGCACGAGCAATCACTCGACCAACACCAAGTTTTCGCAGCATAGTCACAGCAAGAATACTCATTTCGATATGATCACCAATGGCCACAACAGCAACGTCGACATCAGAAATATTAACAGAGCGAAGGGCTCGCTCGTCGGTTACATCAAGAGATACAGCATGAGTTACGCGATCTTTAATTCGATCGACCAACTCCTCGTCTTTATCAATAGCAACAACCTCTGCGCCTTTTTCATAAAGTCGCATCGCAGTTTTCGCTCCAAATGTACCAAGGCCTATTACGGCAACGATCATATTAAACGTCCTAAGGGGTTGAAACTATTTTAACCGTAGTTATCAACCGATCATAATCCTGCCTTCAGGATAGTCAAATTTGCCTGCTTTATTCTCTCTCTGACCAATTGCCAGTAGCAAAGTAAGTGGTCCTATACGACCAATGAACATCACAAGAGTGATTACCAGCTTACCCATCGGCGATAACAATGTAGTAATCCCAAGGGAAAGTCCAACTGTTCCACTCGCCGATACAACTTCGAACATGACTGACAGGAAACTTTGTTTATTTTCGATTCTCATCATCACGAGGATGAACACACTCACCAAAATCAACGAAATGAAGGTAATGGCGATGGTACGAACCACAACTGCAGGAGAAATCTGGCGATCAAAGACGTGAACTGATTTCTCATTCTTAATTGTAGCAACAATCGACTGAATCAAGATGGCCAAGGTTGTCGTCTTAATACCACCCGCGGTTGATCCCGGCGAACCACCAATGAACATATACAAACACATCATATAGAGAGTGTAGGAATGCAGACTTCCAAGTGGCAGTGAATTAAAGCCTGCGGTTCTGAGCGTAACACTTTGGAAAAGTGAAATCTGCATCTTCTCCCAAAGCGTATACCCATCTAAGGCGTTTAAGAACTCGCCAAAGAAAATGAAAACGGCGGCCGAGAAGATTAAGATCGCACTCGTGACCAGAACAATTTTTGAGTGAGCAGACAGCCTCACAATGGCGCGACGACCGATGATTGTCAGCCTAAGTTCTTTTAAGACGGTAAAACCAAGTCCACCCAAAACGACTAAGACCATAATCGTTCCATGGATCAGCGGCTTGGTGCCAAAGCTCTCAAGACTTGTATCAAAGAGTGAAAAACCAGCATTACAAAAAGCTGAAACGCTGTGGAAAATTCCGTAATACAGAGCCTGACCAAACTCGAAGCCTTCCATCACAAAGCCAACGGTGAGGAGAAGCCCGCCCCATAGCTCAATCACCAAGGTGTACTTGATGATGTCGAAAATCATATTGAAGACGTCTTCAAGACTACCGGCATCGAAAATATCAAGCATCATAATTTTACTTTTCATTCCCATCGAGCGCCCAAGAATGATGGTCATGGAGGCATAAAAAGTCATGATCGAGAGTCCGCCAATTTGGATCAACAGGAGAATAACTCCTTGGCCAAATATGCTGTACTGTTCCCCCACACTAATAGTTGTGAGTCCCGTCACACAGACGGCCGAGGCGGCCATAAAAAGCGAATCAACAAAATTGAAACTCTCCCCTGTGGCCGATGCAATCGGCAGCATAAGCAAAAAAGTTCCAAGTAAGATCACGCCAGCGAATGAAATCAAAATGACTTGCGCCGGCTTAAGTGAAATATGGCGCAGTAGATTGGCCATCGAAAAGCGATTTCGAGGCATTCCGCTTAAGTCCATCTCAATTTCTACTTCCTCACCATCTTCACTCGAGTCATAAAGCGAAAGGATGGTCGAAAGTAGGTGTGCAGATGAAAGCCAAAAGGCGAACTCGGTGTCACCCCATGTAATTACCATAGGAATAAAAACAACAAGCGAAAAAACATAACGCCTAAGATAATCGTCTACTCCCCTCGAGGCTAAGTAGTTGATGACGACGGAAAAGAAGAGAACGAAGGGAATGATAAATGTCCCAACTTCTAAGAATTGATTAATAAGTTCAATTGACCAATTTTTTGGCAGGCGCTCAGTCAGCTTGAGCGAATACAGTAAAATGAAAATGCCGTTAAAAAATAACTCGAGCAAAAAGGGCAATTTCAGAAATATTTGAGACATATCAATATCATACACCGTAAAATCAATATTGAATTATGGGGGAAAAGCTTAACTTCTCTATTGACCATATTGATCCGTTGGGTCAGGGGGTTCACAAAAGTGAATCAGGGGTTTGCTTTATCCACAAAACTCTCCCCGGTGATAGGGGCAGTGCTGAACTTGTGAAACGTAGTAAAGGAGTCAGCTTTGCAAAGCTGATCTCCATTGATGAACCAAGTCCTCATCGTATTAAACCTGAGTGTGAGCATTTCACTCAATGTCCTGGTTGCCAGTTTTTACATGCGCCCTATGAGTTTGAGTTAGAAACTAAACGAAATTCCCTACTAAGAATGCTTAAGCCGTTAGGATGCGAAAGAGTTATCGCTCATGCGGCCCCGCGTCGTTGGTCCTACAGAAATCGAATGCAACTTCACTACGACCTAACTCAAAACCGTCTAGGCCATCGTACACCTCAGGGAATAATTGAGATTCCCAACTGTCTTATGCCCAATGATGAACTCATGCCGAGCTTTAAAGAGTTGCAGACAAACTGGAAGTCGCTAGTCGCCCACCTGCCGACTAGGCAAGGCCACATAGAAATCTACGCCAGCGAGACTGGAGTCAAAACAAGTATCAATCAGCCCTACGCTGAGGGTGGCTTTAGCCAGGTTTTCTCTGAAATGAATGAAAAAGCCTTGGCCCTAGTTCAAAAGTTCACAAGTAAGTTAGCAATTAACAGCGCTCTCGATCTCTTTGGCGGTGCTGGAAACTTAAGTAAGCACCTCAATTGTTCAACCCTAGTGGTTGACGGTGTGATTCCATCGGCTGAACTCACGAGTAAACAAAAATTTATTCAACTTGATCTCTATGCTAGCAATGCTCTCCACGCGCTAAACAAACATCGCGATGAGGTGGTAGATTTAATGCTCGTCGATCCTCCACGTTCAGGCTTTTTAGGGCTGGATAAATTTATTGAGAAGTACGACCCAAAGTATTTAGTTTATATGAGTTGTTTTGCCCCTACGATGATCAGAGATTTAAAACAGGCTAAAATTGGTGCTGAAGAAATTCATCTTTTAGATTTTTTTCCATCCACTCATCACGTGGAATCACTCGCCCTTCTCCGCCTAAAATAGTCCCCTATATCGCAACTGCGTCAAGTTGCCATAATTGTTACGGACCTTTACAATTTTAACTAGAATAAAAGGTTTTATTCCCGGGGTTTTTTCTATGAAATTTATCGCCATATTTATAATAATTTCTACATTTGTTTCATGCGCTAGCAATGATATTCGCGATAAGAGCCCTGAGGAAAAAAAAGCTGACCTCTACTACGGTCACGGTACTCAAGCTCTTCTTGAAAAAGATTACACAACTGCTTTGGCCCATTTACAAAAAGCTGCTGAGATTGCTCCTGAAGATAGTAAAATTCAAAATAATTTAGGAATGGCTTTATATTTTAAAGGCGAAAAAGCCAGAGCGATCTCTCATCTTCAAAAAGCAATTGATCTCGATAAGAAAAACTCAGATGCCAGAGTTAATCTTGCAGGAATTTATTATGCACAAGATAGAGTTGATCTAGCTTTTGATCAATACACTCTTGTGGCAAAAGATCTCATCTACCCTCATCAGTATAGAACTTATTACAACATGGCGATCATCAAAGAGAAACAAGGTCGCATTGCCGAAGCTCGCTCACTCATAGCCAAGGCCATCTCTGAAAATAAGCTCTACTGTCCTGCCCATTATTTTGAGGGCAAGATGAATGAAAAAGTTCTCAACTGGAAAGCCGCCCTTGCTTCATATCAAGATGCAACGAAAGGTCAGTGCTACGAAGAGCCAGCTCCTCATTATTCTCAAGCACAAATGCTCATCAAGCTTGGACGTTATAACGAAGCTAAAGAAAAGCTTGAAATGGTGATGGAGAAGTTTAGCCGCTCTCCCTACTTCGCCATGTCTTCTCAGCAATTGAATGCACTTAGAAAAACTACTATCAGTGACAAACAAGATTATATTCAAAAAGCTCGTCTAGAGATGGAAAAACTTCGTGATCAAGAAGCCGATACTCCAAAAACATTTAAAGGCACTAGTTTCTAGTTAAAGGAAGGCTATGAGTGAACAAAACGAAGTACAAGAAACTGGTCCCCTCATCGGTGATGTGATTCGTAAAGCGCGCGAAAAGAAAAATGTTTCAGTAAAGATCGTCGCGCAACATACAAAAATTTCTTCAACTAATCTCGAAGCACTCGAGGCCAATGATTTTTCAAAACTACCAAACAAAGCTTACGTTAAAGGCTATGTAAAATCGTGTTCTAAACTCTTAGGACTTGATGAGAAAGAAACACTTTCAATACTTCAGTCGAATTACGATGCAATGGAGCGACCAACCAGAGTCAAAGAGCAAATCCGCGTCGAAAAAGTAAAAGAAGAGCAGGAAAACAACCAACTTATTTTTAAAATGATTGGTGTTGTCGCTATCGTTATTATTTTTGTCGTGATGATCTCTGGCGGAGATAGTGAGAAAAAGTCAGTAAAAAGTGAACCTGTGGTAGAAGCTACGCCCATTGCCGAGGATCCTCAAGTCGTGACTCCAGTTGTCCTATCAGATGATACACCCTTAAGAGTTGAAGTGACTCCAGCAGCAATTGCAACTGCAACGCCCGCGCCAACTCCCGAGCCGACTCCTATGGCGACTCCAACTCCTAAAGTTGTTGAGAAGAAGAAAGATGAAAAGAAAGATGAAGAAGAAAGCAAAGACAAAATCGAGCTTCGCCCCATTGGTGGAACACTTTACACATTTGATAAAACTGCCACTCAAGATCAAATCGATGAATGGTTACCTGTTCGCTTTAGAGCCGAAGTTGTCGATGGTAAGCAGAATGTTTTCATTTCCGCCATTGATGGTGACACTTGGCTAACTTATCAAACTGATGGTGGGGAGATTAAGAAGTTTGTCCTTAAACAAGGACAAAAGCTCTTCGTTGATGGTGAAGAAGTTTTACTTTTCCTTGGAAACTTCAACGTCACTAAGATTTTCTTAAATAATAAACTACTCTCGATCACTTCAAGATCAGGAGTTAAAAGCCTCGTTTTCCCTCAGGAAAAAGCAAAAGAGCATTTCTACCCACTGTTTATTTATCACGATGATGGGACTGTAGAAAACTCAAAGACCTATAACGCCAAAAAGAATCAATAACTCTTAACTGGCCCAATCTAGCTTGCGGTAATTCCAAATACCAAAGCTGCAAGCTAGAAGTGTTGGTAAGAAGACCACAAACCATGCTGGCACAACGCCCTTTTGGGCCAAAGAAACACCACTAAAGAAAGCGGCATAATAGAGAATAAGAACAATCAAACCGAGAACGGTTGTATTGCGTTGTTTGCCTCGCCCTTTCTTGATACCTAGCCCAAAACCTAAAAAGATAAAGACTAAGACTTGAAAAGGAGTATTCCAACGACTCCAGTATTCAATTTCCATCTTAGCAATTCTATTTTGATCGACTTCGTTATTTTTCTTATAAGTTTTAATTTGCTTCCATAATTGATTATTGGAAAGCATTGAATCTTTGGTAATAAAACCTGGCTGTCCACCACCTGCGACTAAAGGAAAGTCATACTCTTTAAAAAGTATTTTTTCGTTGTCTTTATTGTCTTTTGAAGTGCGAACAATATTACCGTTAGTAAGATGCAATCTGAGTGTGGGAAAACCAATTCCTTCAAATTCCTGCTTAATAATCACGCCTTCTTCGGCAAAGATAACACTTTCAACTTCATCACTATCGAGGGTTTGGATGAAGATATCGCGCAGCTTAGTCCCCTCTTCGCTAACTCCTTCAGCAAATAAAATGACATTGGGAACATCGGTAAAAAACTGACCGGCCTGAATATTCATGGTCATGCCCTTTGAGGTGAGCATGATGACGGTATTTCGAAATAGTAATTTTGAGTAGGGAATCAAATTTCGATTGAGAGCAAAGATCGCAATCGCGATAACAATCCCCATCGTAATAATGGGAATGAATAACTTTCCTTTGGTCAGTCCAAAAGAACGCATAGCAACAATCTCTGAGTCTTCACTTAGTTTGCTCAAAGTAATAATCGTGGCAAATAGTGCCGACAATGGAACGGCCATGGGAAGAAATGAGATCGCGATATGTCCAAAAAGCTCGAAAACCGCCGCCAGCTCTACGCCTTTATTGACGACGATACTCGTCAAACGAAACAACTGTGAGGTCAAAAGAAAGGTTACAAAGAATCCACAGGCCAAT
>TARA_R110000868_G_scaffold220473_2_pt1 | contig 15335 bp, 17 predicted proteins | sample TARA_R110000868 | Tara Oceans TARA_R110000868 (sample SAMEA4397489) | marine metagenome | biome: Polar Biome; feature: [SRF] surface water layer (ENVO:00010504); material: water (ENVO:00002006), including particulate matter (ENVO:01000060) such as... | depth 5 m | reverse complement strand
CAATCCTGCGCTACGGCACCAAGTCACATGAATTTTCCGGGCTAGAACCTTGGCAGGAACTAAGAATCAATCATCGCTCGTGGGCTCTAGGTCGCCGGCGTGTCATTCAGCTCGCATTGATCATTCCTCGCGCATGCACTTTGACGTGCGTCAATGTGTCTCTAGCGCCGGCGGCTCTACCGTCGCGGCAGGTAGGAGCCCAGTGTGTCTGATCAATCGCTCAAGGAAAGCAGCATCGACGGCACATCGTTCGCGGACGATGCTGCGTATCGTCCCCATCCCGACGCTCAGTTGGCCGGCATGCTCAAGGATCATGTCGAGCTCGCTTGCCTCTACGATGCGCTGGAGGAGCTCGCCGACTGCCTCCCGGCGATGCCGAGTGCTTCCATTCACTCCGCCGTCCTGCAACGGCTTGAGACATTTCTGCCGGAGCAACACCGGTGGGCACGGGAGTTGCTCAGGTGCGTCCTCCCACCTTGCCCCCGGACGGGTGGGGATTCGCCCCTGCTGAAGCGGGTGATCGAGCAGCAACATGAAGACGAGGGACTACTCGGTGACATTGTTGATGCGCTTCATCCTGACGGCAGATGCGCCTGCCTCACGCCCAACACTCTGGGGTATATGTTGCGTTGCTTTTTCATCAACGGGCGGCGTGCGATGTTGTTTAACGAGTATATTGTCTTTTCCAGGGGCCGCGGGCATTTCACCGTGGGTGCGCTCTCCCGCGTCGGCGAGAGATTAGGCTACGTGGAAGAAACGGGCAGGTGACGCTCCGTCACGCATGCTCAGCGCGCGCCGATAGCGCAGGCCTATCCAAGACGCGGATCGACCGCGTTGTAGGAAGATCGATGACACCGGCGCTTTTGAGGCGTGTCATCTGGCGGCTCACCGTCTCGATCGTCAGCCCGAGCACGTCGGCGACCTGGGTGCGGCTCAGCGGGAGGAGGAACTCTTCCCCGGTCGACGCTCCACAGCGCCCCTTGGCCAGTCGCCGGCTCATCTGGACGATGAAGCTTGCCACCTTCTCCTCAGCGGTCTTGCGTCCCAGCAGCAGCATCCATTCACGCGTGTTGTCCAGCTCGTCCAGCGTACGCTGCAGCAGAAGCCGCTCCAGTTCCTCATAGTCATGAAGAGCCTGCTCAAAGTGCTTGCGAGGAAACACGCAGAGCTCGGCGTCGGTGAGAGCGTCTACGGTATAGTTCGATGACGGCGCATAGGGCCGACCAAGAAAGTCCGCCGGGTAGAGAAGGCCGACGATCTGCTCGCGTCCGTCGGCGGTCGAGGTGCTCAGCTTGAACACACCTGCGACGACATTGGCGCAGATCATGTTCTCGTCGCCAGCCCAGATCACCGTCTCCCCCTTGGCCACGTACCTACGACGGCCCGACCGGCTCAACACCGCCAGTTGATCGTCAGTCAGACTCGCGCATAGCGCTTGATCGCGCACGCCACACTCCGAACAGGCTCGTCTCATGACTTCTTTCGCCTTCCATACAGTGTCGGCTCTTCAGGCTCCTCATCGGCATCTCAGCGGTTTGATCCAGCATCCGCTTGACTTTGCACACCCATGCTTCGCGTGACGCACTCAGCCGTGTCGTGAAAAGACCCTCCGTCCGCCGGCCCCGAATGCCATCACCGAATAGGGCTGCGCCTTCCTGCCGGGTACTTCCATGCCCGGTGATCCGAGTGGCATCCCGGCGACCGCCAATCCCCGCACGCCCTTCGGTCGCTGCGCCAGCACGCGCTTCATGTCGGATGTCGGAACATGGCCCTCGAACGCCATGCCATCGATGATGGCGGTGTGGCAGGATGCAAGATCAGTTGGCACTCCGACCCGCTTCTGGAAGGCAGGTCGCTGGGCGTCATCGATGATCTTCACCTCGCGGCCGAATTGCTTCCTCACCTGTGCGGCCCACTTTGCGCAGCAGCCGCATCCGGGATCGCGATGCATGACAATCTCGCCGGCCGTCAGAGCCGTTGCCGGGATAGCCAGCGCGAGTGCTGCGAGGGCGGATCGGACCGTGTTCTTCATGTCTCACTCCTGTGAACTTGATCGACCTTCCAACCATCGCTCGGAAAGGAAGGACGTTCGGGCTAGATCATTGCGGCCGCTTGCCGTTCTTCTTCAGCCAGCCCTGTAGCTCGGCGATCTCCTTTTGCTGTTTGGTGATGGTCATCGAGGCCATCTGGCGAGTTTCAGCATTCTTCGCCTGCTTGAGCGCGATCTGGGACATCGCGACTGCGCCACGGTGGTGCTCGATCATCTTGCGCGTCCAGATTTCCGAGGCATCGCCCGCTTTTGCCGCCATCATCTTCTGATGCATGTTCATCTCGGCCGGCCCATACGGGTTACCCGGATCATTCATCATCTTTGAATGGTCCATTGCGCCCATCTTGGAATGATCCATACTTTGCATGCCGCCTTGCTGGGCAATAGCCGGAACGGCGATCAGCAAACTGGCCGCAGCCGCCCAATTGGTGAACTTGGTCATCACTTATCTCCCATTAGGTTTGCAATTGCCCACTCCGAGCAGTTCAATGTGCGAGATCACCGGAGTTTCGGGCAAAGAGCGGACGGTTTTCAAAACCATGTCCTCACGCCGAGAACCAGGCTGGTCGATGACGCATCCTCGCCATCCTCGCGTGCAAAACGAGCAGAACGGCCCATTCTGCGCTCGTACGAAACACCCACATAAGGGGCAAACTCGCGCTTCACCTCGTAGCGCAGCCGCAAGCCAAGCTCGAGGTCCGACAAACCCGAGCCGATCCGGTCTTCCGGAACGTCCTGCGCCGCAAATTCAGCTTCCACACGAGGCTGGAGGATCAGGCGCTGGGTGATTCGCTGATCGTAATACCCTTCAAGACGGCCGAGCACGTCGCCCTTGCTAGACAAGAACAGTGCGCCCTCGACATCGAAGAAACCCGGGGCCAGGGTCTCAAACCCGACCGTAGCGTAGACGCGTGAGGGATTGGGCTTGAAGTCGTAACGAATCCCGGCCTGGAAGTCGGTGAAGGGTCCGATCGCCCGTGCATAGAGCGCCTGCAGCTCCGCCCTTTCGAGGCTTCTCCCGAAATTGCCTTCGCCTTCGGTCTTGAGCACCAGCCGATTGATGTCGCCGCCGTACCAGGCACCGCCATCCCAGCGATAGGCATCGCGACCGTCGCGGATCTGGTATTCGGCCAGGTTGAAGAGGATCATCGACAACTTCGCGCCGCCGTGTTCGTCGTGCAGAATATCACGCGCCCTGGCCATCTCTGCGGGCGAGTAAACGCGGTCAGCATAATGATCGGTGGGAGGTGCGGGGGCGGGGGCATTGCCCGCCGGCAGCGCGGTTCCACCGGTGCCGTAACCCGGCATTGCCTGCCCCTGGCCCATGCCGGGCATCGCCGACATGTCGTGCCCCTTGGGCTGGGACCCCTGACCCGCCGGCATCTGCATGCCTTCCATGCCGGACGCGCCCGTCATGTCGTGGCCCGCGTGAGGATCCCCCGCCGCCGCAGCAGGAGCGGCCGGCATCGGGTTCATTCCCGTCATGTCGTGGCCGGCGTGCGGGTCGGCAGCCGGCTTTGCAGCGGCCGGAGTCTGCTTCTTAGCAGGTCGCGGTGCTGTGGCTTTCGGCTTGGGCTTCGGCTTTGCGGCGGATTTTTTCGCCGTGGTTGGCGCCGGTGGTTTGGCGGCAGGCTTCGCCGGCATGTTCATGCCTGGCATCGACGAGTGGTCCATGGTCTGCGCCGCCCCGGGCGCCGCGAAGGCGAGCGGTGCGATACCGATCAGGAGAAGGAGCGCCCTCACGCCGCCTCTCCCCGAGGCCGCACCGACACGACCTGCATCATCCCGCCGTGCATGTGATAGAGCATGTGGCAGTGGAACGCCCAGTCGCCGACGGCGTCCGTGGTAATGTCGAGCGTCACCTTGCCTCCGGGCTGAACGTTCACCGTGTGCTTTCTGGGCGCATACTCGCCATGCCCCGTCACCAGCTCGAAGAAGTGGCCGTGGATGTGGATCGGGTGCGTCATCATCGTGTCGTTGACGAGGGTGACGCGGACCCGCTCGTCCTTCAGGAACGGGATCGGCTCGTCGATCTCGCTGAGCTTCTCGCCATCGAACGACCACATGTAGCGCTCCATATTGGCGGTGAGGTGGATCTCCATGGCGCGGTCCGGGGCACGGACGTCGGGGTTGCGCTCCACCGCCATCAGGTCGCGATAGACGAGCACTTTGTGGCCGACACCCTCCAGGCCCTGGCCGGGCTCGCCGGTGCGGTCCATCGGCATCGGCGAGATGGTCTGGACGCCAGGACCCATCTTCACTTGCGGGGCATTTTTCGGGTTCCGCATGTCCATGTCCATGCCGCCCATGGCACCGGAGGAGGCCGCGCCCATTCCGGGCATACCCTCCATCGATCCCTCTCCAGCCGGAGCCGCGCCACTCGCGCCCATTGCGGCATGGTCCATCCCGGCCATGCTTGCCGCGCCACCCGCGGCACTGCCGGCGGCGTCGTGGCCCATCGCGGCATGATCCACTGCCTGTGTCGATCCGCCCGAGCCACCCATCCCTGGCATGGATCCATGGTCCATACCGGACATATCCATGCCCATGTCCTTCATCGTGGCCACCGGACGTTTGCGGAGCGGCGGGATCTCGGCAGCCATGCCTTCGCGCGGCGCAAGCGTGGCGCGTGCCATTCCTGACCGGTCCACGGCTTCACCAACCAGCGTGTAGGCCCGCTCGTCGGTAGGATTGACGATCACGTCGTAAGTCTCGGCGACGCCGATCTGGAACTCATCGACGGATACGGGCCGGACGTTGAGGCCGTCGGCCTGCACCACGCTCAGCTTCAGGCCAGGAATACGGACGTTGAATGTCGTCATTGCCGCCGCGTTGACGAACCGCAGCCTCACGCGCTCACCGGGGCGGAATAGCGCCGTCCAGTTATCCCGCGGCCCATGACCGTTCACGAGAAAGGTGTAGGTGGAGCCGGTCACGTCGGAGACGTCAGTCGGGTCCATCCGCATCTTGCCCCACTCGAGGCGCTCCTTGAGCGATTGGTCCTCGCCTCTGAGGAGGCCGACAAGCGTCTGTTTCTGATAATTGAAATAGCCCGCCTGCTGCTTCAGCTTGCGGAAGATCGCGTGCGGATGCATCTCGCTATGGTCGGAGAGCACGATGACATGCTCGCGATCGGACTGGATCGGATCAGGGCCCCGCGGATCGATCACGATCGGACCATAGTGCCCGAGCTGTTCCTGGAGCCCCGAGTGGCTATGATACCAGTAGGTCCCCGCCTGGAGGATCGGGAATTCATACACGAAAGTCGACCTCGGCCTGATGCCAGGAAAGCTGACCCCCGGAACGCCATCCATCTGAAACGGCAGAATCAGTCCGTGCCAGTGGATCGAAGTGTCCTCGTCGAGCTCGTTGGTGACCGACAAGCGAGCATTCTGCCCCTCCCGGAGGCGCACGAGCGGAGCCGGGACGGTCCCGTTGATGCCGATCGCGTGGCTTTGCCGCCCGTCGATCGTCATCATCTGGTGCGCGATACGGAGCGAGATGTCATTGCCGGATACTGTCGGCAACGGTCTGACGATACCCGCGGAGACGGGCTGCGCCCATGCGGGCATGTAGGCGGAGAGCGCAAGCCCGCCTCCCGCCAAGGTAGCACCGCGCAACAGCTGGCGGCGGTCGAAATTCCGGCTCATGCCGTCTCCTCGTGGATCAGTCACGGTGGTACGTGCGAACGGGAAACCCGACCGCCCTCACACTCGATTACGCACGGGCCCGCCAAAGCCCTCAGATTATTTCCAGGATTTCGCCCAAGCGGGCTCGGGCGCGGTGAAGGCGGGTCTCGACCGCCTTCTCACTGATCGCCAGCGCTGCCGCCGTTTCGGACTGAGACAATCCCTCCACCGTGCGGAGCAGAAGAGTTTCCTTGAGCGCGGCAGGTAACCGCGCCACCGCTTGCCACAAGCGCGCGAGTTCCGCCCGGTCCGCGGTCGCCACGTCCACGGCTGGCGCCTGATCCTGCACGTTCTCGATCGTATCAAACGGCAGCGCTGATGCGAACGTCAGGATTTGCCGCACCCGCCTACGCCGCATCCAGTCGCGGCTCTTGTTGATTGCGACGCTGGTTAGCCAAGCGCGCAACGGGCGGTTCCCGTCATAACCGCCGAGATGCTGGAAAGCGGCCAAAAAGCAGTCCTGGGTCAGATCGAGCGCCTCTTCGGGGTCCCCGATATGACCGCGGATCATCCGATAGATCGGCTCTCGATGACGACGCATGATCTCCGCAAAGGCGGCCTGGCGCCCGCCGAGCGTCAACGCCGCCAGTTCGCCGTCGGAGCAGCCCGCGAGCTCGAGCGTCACCGCTCGTCGGCGGTGAGCGCTTGCACCACCGCCTGGTCGAATTTGGCGGCTTGGTTGGGACGAAGCAATTGCCGCATCGCGAAGATATGGGCGAGCGTCTCCTTCTGCAGTTCGCCCATTGCCTCGTGCGACCGGTCGACGGCCGCTGCCACCTGCGGGCCGTTGCCATGCTCCGCCTCTATGGCGTCGGCCAAGCGGGCATTGTCCGCGCGGAGCTCTAGCTCTAGCGCGCGTCGTCGAACGGCAAATCGTTGCTCCACCACTTGAAGTTGTGCGCGCTGGCGCTCATCCAGATCGAGCTGGTCATGCAGTACGTCGTGCAATTCGACACCATGGGGAGCCGGAAGGAACAGGGTGCGCCCAAGTAGCACCCCACCGAGCGCTGCGACGAAAGCAATCGCGCCAATCAGCAACGTTCGCCGTGCCGGGGTCATTGAATGCTGGCCAGCATAGTCGAAGGCGCGAGTGGCGCTGCTGGACCGAAGGGAGAGAGCATCGGCGCCGGCGCAGCCGAAGTAAGGCTTGCGCCGGCGACGCCCATCAGCACCGCTCCGGTCGCGGCGAGCAGTCCGAAACGGAGCGGCGAGCGCGAATCATACCGCCGCTGCTCCGCGATCTTCTGAAACACAGCCGCTTCCAGGTTGGCGAGACCCGGATGCGTCGGCGCCACAGCAAGTCGGCTCAGCGCCGCCTCCAAATCAATGTTCATGTCGATCTGCTCCTCTCACCTGGAATACGCGTCATAATCGATCATCCCTCAAATCGGGTTGCGACGCGATGAACCTGGCAGGGCGACCAGCCAATGAGGGCTGTCGCCATCTTCGGCGAAGGACGCAAGTCCGCGTCGTGGCACTTGCCTTTGGTTCGCCATCCTCGCGGCGGGTTCAAGCGTGCCACCGTATTCAGATGGGCGGCGATGCCGGTTGACCGGAACGAGTAGGTGCCACTCGCCGTCTGATCCCGCCCGCGCCCACACGTCGGCGACCATCTGGAACGCATTGGCCTGGGGCAGGGGGTGTCGCCTCGTCCCTAAGTCCCGCGCGCGATCGTGCGGAACAGCGGCCCCATACGATCGTCGCGCAAGCCGACTGGGGTCGTCAGTCGATCGCGTCGAGCAGCAGCCGCGCCTCGTCGAGTTCCAGCACGGGGGTCTTGCCGCGCCTGACGTTATGCGCCCGCCCGCGCACCGACGCTGCCGGGTTCGCCGGCACCACCTGGCCGGTCACCAATCAATCGAACAGGTGCCGCACGCCGGCGAGCGCTGCTTGACCGTGGGCGCGCTCACCTTTCGCGCTAGCGCCTCGATCCAGGCACCGCCTTGCAGCGGCTGGACGTCCGCGCTCGACGCCACCTCGCGCGCCTCGCGCCAGCCAGAAACTCGCCCGCCGCGCGCGCATAAGCGCGGCGCAGACACTGCTCATCGCTCAGGTTTAAGCCGTCCCCGCCGACTTCTCACATATCGTGTTCCATAGGCATCGGCTTCATCGCGTCGGGTTTGGGCTTGGCGCCGACGGGCCCGGTACCGCGCTTCTTCTCCGCGCGACACTTGGCACCCATTTCGGCCATCTTTTTCTGGCTCATGCCCATTTTTTGCATGCCAGCTTTCGACATACACGACGAGGCAGGCATGTTGCCCTTCATCTTGCCGTCCTTCATCCCCGGCATCATGTTGTCATGGCCCATCATGCCGCCGCCCATCGGCTTCGCCGGCGGTGCCGCGCGGTCTTGAGCAAGTGCGGTGCCCGAAGTTAGCAGCAGTGCTGAGAAGATTAGGCCCATCTGGGAGCGCGATATCGAGATGTTCATGTGAAATCCTTTTCATTAGGATCAAAGCCTGGGCTCAATTGATCGGTAAGTTTTCTCCGCTCGCCCAGGAAATCAGGTTAGCGGACTGCTGCTAAGCCCTGCGCGTGGACGCAGGTCGCGTCATTGACGCAGATCAAAGCGGTACATTGCAGGCGAAGCGACAAGGCGGGCGCTCGCGGCAGGTATCAAGCCACATGAATGCGTACGAATCGGGCGAACGGAAAAGGCGAAAACGCCCCGGTCCTGACCGTGCGGCAGGTCGGCACCTAGAGCAAAATAGGTCGGCCTTCGGCGCTACCGCCGTTCGTCACGGTGATGGCGTCACCTGACCCCGGCCGCCAGCGAAAGGCGGCCGGGTACCTTTTTCCTTAAGCGCCGGCGTCATTGATCTGCCAACGACGCGCTCGATCAGGGTCCCTCCTCCCTACGCTCCCATGAGCTGAACCGTCGCCATGATCCCGAAGCTTGCCTCCTCGACGCCCGCCGCCAACGCCACGGTCGCGAGTCCGGCGCGCATCATGCTGCGCTTTAGCGAGAAGCTAGTGAACAAGTTCTCGGGCGCCGAACTCGTCATGACCGACATGCCAGGGATGAAAATGAACGCACCGATGAAAGTGGCGGTGAAGACGATGTTCGGGCCCGATGGCAAGACTTTGATGCTACTGCCCGCCAAGCCGTTGACCGCTGGCACCTACAAGCTCGACTATCATGTCGTTTCGGCCGACACGCACCGCATCAATGGCGGCTACAGCTTCAAGGTGAAGTGACACCCATGATCGAGGTGGCTTCGGTCGCCGTCCGGTTCGCGCTCTATGGGGACCTGATGCTTCTCTTCGGCCTGCCGCTGTTCGGTCTGTACGCCCTTCGTGGGACCGAGCGGGTGTCCGGCTCGGTCCTCCCGTTCCGACGATTGATCTGGCCGCTTGCCCTTATCGGTGTAGCGCTATCGTCCGTAGCGCTGATCCTCCTTGCGGCCGCGATGAGCGGGGTGGGACCTGGTGCTGTCGACCGCGAAGCAATCGGCATGGTGGTAACGGGAGCATCGGCACTGCGTGGCAGGCCCGCATCATGGCGCTGTTTGCCGCTGCATGGCTCGCTTTTTCCGGGTGGCGCCGGCCGGTCGTCCTGTTGACGCTTACGACGGCCGCTGCCGCAGTTGCGCTTGGCTCGCTGGCGTGGACCGGGCATGGGGCGGCCGACGAGGGCGCTTTAGGGTGGGCCCACCTGGTCGCCGATATCATTCATCTTCTGGCGGCCGGCGTTTGGATCGGTGCGCTGCTTGCGCTCACCATGCTCCTGTTGCGACCGTCCGCCACACTGACCGCCGATCACATCATCCTTTCGCACCGCACTCTGGACGGCTTCACGGCAGTGGGGTCGCTAGTGGTGGGCCTTATCATCGTGTCCGGTCTGATCAATAGCTGGATACTCGTTGGCCCAGCCAATCTGGCGGCCCTGCCCACGACTCTTTACGGCCAGCTTCTTATCGCCAAGCTCGTGCTGTTTGCAGGAATACTCGGTCTGGCGGCGAGCAATCGATTCCGTCTAACGCCCGCTCTCGAGGCATCGCTCGACAACGGGGATCACGCTACGGCCGTCGCCGCCTTGCGGAGAAGCCTGGCTCTTGAGAGCGCGATAGCGATCACCATCCTGGCCGCGGTCGCCTGGCTCGGACTTCTGGCGCCTCCGGCGTCAGGCGCGATTTGAGTGCGCCTCATAGCGCTACGCGTGTCTGTTTTTAGGCTACAGCACCTCGATGGTGGAGCGATCGGCTCCGCTAATCGCGACAAGAGTCGGGAGGGCCGCGTCCGCGATAAAACCGCTTCCTGTGTGAGGGCAAGTGCGGGCCCATGCGTATGAGGAACGGAGACACTATGGATTGAGAAGGGGCAGCTGGATGTTCGACGGGGCAAGACGCGCGATCCTGATGGTGTTTGCCGTGCTGGCTTTGTCGGCCGGTTCGATCGCATCGGCGCACGAGAATCATGACGCTATAGGCGCGGGCCCAGGGCCGGCGAAAAATGCCACCCCGAACCAGCGAGCCGACAAGGCGGACGCGACCGACGGCCACGTGGGCATGGGATCGATGTCGACCGTCGATATGAACCTGGGCGGGCGCGGCATTGCGGGCGATGACATGGACATGGGCGGAATGCACGAAGAAGCCGCGAACAAGAACAAGACCTTCGGACAGCGCATCGTGAGCTGGCTCGGCCGCCTACACACGATGGTCATTCATTTTCCAATCGCCATGTTCATCGGTGCATTTGCCGTCGAGTTGTTCGGACTATGGCGCCGCAACCGTGACATGCAGCACGTTGCTCACGTGATGCTCGTGGTCGGGGCATTAGGCGCGATCGTCGCAGCGTTCCTGGGCTGGTTCGCAGGCGGCTTCTACCTAACCGACCGCAATCCGATTCTAATGACGCACCGCTGGCTTGGAACCGCCATTGCCGGTGTCGGGCTGGTGCTGGTCTACTTGGCGGCAGGTCACCGCCGCGCGCCGGAGCGATCACGCAAGCTCTACCTGGTCCTGCTCGGCTTGATGACGCTGGCGATCTCGGTACAAGGCTTTCTTGGAGGAACGTTCATGCACGGCGGCTTGAACCATCTGGCATTCTGAAATCGTGGGTGAAGATATGGCTTTCCGCTTGCAGAAGATATTGGTGGCGTCGCTGCTACTGCCTACCGCAGCAACCGCGCAGCCTTCGAACCATGCCACCGACACGCTCGCCGTGCAGGCAGTTCTGTCGCAATATAAAGCGGCGATCGAGAAACTTGACGGGGCGGGGACCGAGCGGCTGTTCACGCCGGATTCGCAGATATTCGAAACTGGCGGCTCGGAAGGAACCTACGCCAACTACCTCAGCCATCACCTCCGGCCGGAGCTCGCTGCCTTCAAGTCTTTCAAATTCTCAGACTACAAGGTCGACGTGCGGTTCGAAGGGCCGATTGCGCTCGCCACCGAAACCTATCGCTACCGGATCGAGCCCAAGACTGGAGATGTCGCGGAGCGGATCGGTGTCGCGACGAGCGTGCTCAAGAAGGTCGGCGGCACGTGGAAAATCGTCAGCATGCACAATAGCGGCCGCCGCCCCAAGGGATCCTGACCGCCACATCTGTCATATACCAAGATCTCTGGGCTGCTCATTGCGGGTCAGCGTTCGACGCGGCATCCGCTGAGCAGCAACAGCGCGAACGCGCGTCACGGCTGTCTACCAAGTCTAGACTAGCGAACGCGCTCGAGCGGCGGCGCCCGCACAACATTCAATGTCGATCCAGCGGCCACGCCTGTATCGGCGGTGTGTGGCGCCAACCGAAGCGCCTGAGGCAAACCAATCCTTTTGCCCTCTTCAAGGGCTCGCCCTCACCTCAGTCGATCGCACCGCAAAAGGGCTGATAACGTTGGCGCGGGCGAATTGCGGCATAGTGAATGGTTCGACGGCGAGCCCTCCCGCTGGATCTGCCTGCACTGAGCGTCGGAGGTGGTTAGGCCGTCCCGATCGCAAGATCGTCCAGGATCGGGCAGTCCGGCCGATTTCCACCAGCGCAACGACGAGCCAGATCTTCGAGCGACTTGCGCATCGTGCGGAGCTCCCGCTCCTTGCGCTCCATTTCCCGTGCCCGTGCGAGCGCGAGTGCCTTGACCTCGCCGCTCGACCGGTCACCGTCCTGCCAGAGCGCGACGAGCTGCGCGATCTCGGGAATGGGAAAGCCGAGATCGCGCGCGCGTCGGATGAAGCGCAGCATGTGAACCTCGCGGTCGCCATAGTCACGGTAGCCGGAATCACGCCGTGCGGCCTTCGGAATGAGGCCGATCGCCTCATAGTGGCGGATCATTCGCTGGCTGACCCCTGAGGCTTTCGCGGCCTGTCCTATGTTCACTTGTCCTCTCCTCAAGCCGCGGTTGGGCGCCAACGGCGAAGCGTCAGAGCGTTGGCGACGACGCTGACGCTCGACAGCGCCATGGCCGCGCCGGCGATAACCGGGCTCAGATAACCTAAGGCCGCCAACGGAATGCCGACAAGATTGTAGATGAACGCCCAGAACAGCCCTTGGCGGATTTTGGCATAGGTCCGCTTCGAGATGTCGATCGCATCCGCGACCAGGCGCGGGTCGCCGCGCATCAGCGTGATGCCGGCCGCGTGCATGGCGACGTCCGTTCCCGTCGACATGGCGATGCCGACATCGGCTGCCGCGAGGGCAGGGGCGTCGTTGACCCCGTCGCCGACCATGGCGACCGTGCGGTCCTCTCCTCGCAAGGCTGCCACCGCATCCGACTTTCCTTCCGGCAGGACATTGGCGACGACGTCGGCGATGCCCAGCTTGGCGGCCGCTGCGCGCGCGCTTCCCGCATTGTCCCCGGTAAGCATCACGCTGCGTATACCGCGGCCATGCAGCGCCGCCACGGCGGCCGCAGCGGAGGCCTTCACCTCGTCACCGAACGCGAGGAGGCCGAGGAGGCGGCGCTCGGGAGCGCGTTCCGCGACCCAGGAGACCGTCCGTCCCTCCGATTCCAGTCTGGCCGCTTCGACGGCCAGCTGCTCCAGGGCGATACCTTCGTCCGCCATCAAGCGCGTGCTGCCGAGGATCAAGTTGCGGCCGTTGACGTCCGCAGCGACGCCGCGACCCGGCAGGCCGCGCATGCCTTCAGCGCTGACGGGTTGGACGCCTTCCGATTTGGCCCATGCCATGACGGCCCGCGCGAGCGGATGCTCGCTTCCATCCTGCAGTGCTGCGGCGAGCTCGATGAGTTGGGTGCGCTCCACTCCGGCGGCGGGCAGTCCCGCCAGCAGCGAGGGCTTGCCTTCGGTGAGCGTGCCGGTCTTGTCGAACGCGACGACGTTGATGCGGTGCGCGGTCTCGAGCGCCTCCGCGTCCTTGATCAGCACTCCTGCTCGCGCGGCGACCCCGGTGCCGGCCATGATTGCGGTCGGCGTGGCCAGGCCAAGCGCGCACGGGCAGGCGATGACGAGCACCGCCACCGCGTTCAGGATCGCAACTTCCACTCCGGCGCCGGCGATCAGCCAGCCGGCGAGGGTAAGCGAGGCTATGACGAGGACGATCGGAACGAACACGGCGCTAACCCGGTCGACGAGCCGCTGGATCGGAGCCTTGGCGCCTTGCGCGCTCTCGACCAGGCGCACGATGCGCGCGAGGGTGGTCTCGGCGCCCACGGCTGTCGTCTCGACCAGGATGAGCCCGTCCGCATTGATCGACCCGCCGGTCACCTTGTCTCCGGCGGCTTTGGGCACCGGCAGGCTTTCTCCCGTGAGCATCGACTCGTCGACATGGGTAGCCCCGTCGATCAACAGCCCGTCGACCGGGATGCGCTCGCCGGGCCGGACGCGCACCCGGTCGCCGTTACGCACCTCGGAGAGGGCGACCTCTCGTTCGGCACCGTCGGCGCCGACGACGCGCGCCTGGTCGGGTCGCAGCGCCATCAGCGCGCGGATCGCCTCGCCGGTCTGGCGCTTGGCGCGGCCTTCGAGCCACTTGCCAAGCAGGATGAGCGTGATGACGACGGCCGAAGCCTCGAAGTAGTAATGCGCGTCCATGCCGTGCATCGGCGCGAACAGCAGCTGGTAGAGGCTGAGCCCATAGGCGGCCGATGTGCCGATCGCGACCAGGAGGTCCATACTGCCGGTGCGGGCACGCGCGGCCTTCCAACCCGCGCGGTAGAAGCGCGCGCCCAGCCAGAACTGCACGGGTGTCGCGAGCAGTAGCTGGATCCAGCCTGGCACCGCCACCTCGATACCGAACGGGGCCAGCAGCATCGGCACGACCAGCGGCAGCGACAGCGCCGCGGCGATCAGCACATGGCGGAGCTCTCTTGTCGCGGCGGCGTTGCGGCGGGCGTCCTCGATGCCCCGCTCCGTCTCCGCCGAGCCGGTGCGCGCGGATGCGGTGTAACCGGCGCTTTCGACGGCCTCGATCAGGACATACGCGGGGACGTCCCCTACCGCTTCGATCCTCGCCGTTTCGGCCGCCAAGTTGACACTCGCGGAGCGGACGCCGGGCACTTTCAGCAGCGCCTTTTCTACCCGACCGACGCACGTCGCGCAGGTCATGCCGGTGATCGTCAGCTCGGTCGTTTGCGTCACCGGCGTGTAGCCCGCCGCGAGCACCGCATCGGCCACGGCGCCGACATCGGATCGTCCGTCGACGAATTCGACATTTGCCCGCTCGGTCGCGAGGTTGACCGAGGCGACGACGACGCCGGGCACCCCGGCGATAGCACGCTCGACCCGACCAACGCACGTCGCGCAGGTCATGCCTTCGATGGGCAGCGACAGCATCTCTTCTCTTCCCGCGTGCGCTGTCGCCTGCAGTCGTGCCGGTGCGTTCATGGTCGTCTCCAATATCGAGTCGACGAGCTTATCGTCCCTGACATCGTGTCAAGGTCAACAACGAAAACTTACCCCTTGACCCTGACACAGTGTCAAACCCCACATTTGCTTCATTCACCTCATGGGAGAACGAAGATGATCGATTTCAAGGTACAGGGAATGACCTGCGGCGGTTGCGTGCGGGGTGTGACGAACGCGCTTCAACGCGTCGATGCGGATGCCGTCGTCAACGTCGACCTGGCGAGCAAGACGGTGTCGGTAAGCTCGGCAGCCGATGTACAGCAACTCAAGCAGGCCATCGAGAAGGCCGGCTTTGTGGTGACGCAATAAACCCGATTTTATCTGAGGGCTTTGCGGGGCGGGCGCGTAAAGGGATTGTGCGGTGATCCGCACGTGCCCGCCTCGCGATCATAAGTGCAGCGGGCCTGTCCACGTTCCGCAGCACAAATGAATGAGGGTGGCAGCGTCATGACCGACATCGAACGCAGCGGGTCCGTGAGCGACAAGGACGCGCGCGAACTGGTCCTCATCACCGGTGCGAGCGGTTTTATAGCCGCCGCGCTGATCGCTAGGCTTGGCGAACGCTACACGGTTGTCGGCTTCGATCGCGCCGGTCCGCCGGACCCGCCGCCGCCCGCGGCGGCGATCGACATAGACCTCGGATCGGACGAAGCGGTCCGCGCCGCGCTCGACGAGGTGCGCGCGCGGTTTGGCAATCGCATCGCCTCGGTGATCCACCTTGCCGCTTATTACGACGTCACGGGCGATCCTAATCCGCTCTATGAGAAGGTCACCGTGCAGGGCACCCGCCGACT
>TARA_R110000868_G_scaffold119068_1_pt1 | contig 15343 bp, 22 predicted proteins | sample TARA_R110000868 | Tara Oceans TARA_R110000868 (sample SAMEA4397489) | marine metagenome | biome: Polar Biome; feature: [SRF] surface water layer (ENVO:00010504); material: water (ENVO:00002006), including particulate matter (ENVO:01000060) such as... | depth 5 m | reverse complement strand
CCAAGAGCAGCAAGCCCTCATCACAGCCCTGACAACCCGCATCACAGCACTGGAGGCTAAATAATGTCACTTATCGCAATGCAGGGCGGCGCTACCGGCACGGGCACAGTCACCCTGCTGGCCCCTGTCACAAATACAAACAGGACGCTGACGCTGCCTGATGCTACTGGCACTGTGCAAGTTAGCGGTACAGCCATCTCCGGCACTACAGCATCCTTCAGTGGTGATGTAACCCTTGGCTCCTCAGTGCTTGCAACCCCAACGGGAACAGCACCAAGCTACCTCTGCCGAGCATGGGTAAACTTCAACGGCACTGGCACTGTGGCGATTCGTGCAAGTGGGAATGTGTCTAGTATTACTGATAACGGTACTGGTAATTACACAGTGAATTTTGCCACTGCTATGCCTGATGCAAATTACTCATTTCTAGCTGGCGCTCAAGCTAATGGAATAGCCAATGGCCCAATGGTTGATCTTTACGGTAATGGGGCTACGGGAAGCGCTCAATTTCGTGTTTTTACACAAGCATCGGCCGTAATGGATTCGCCGGTTTGCACATTTGCAGCCTTCCGCTGAAAGAACACCATGCAACGAATAATCTATAAAACTGAAGACGGCGGTGTAGCCGTCATCATCCCCGCAGACACCATCGAAGCCTGCATGAAAGACATTCCAGAGGGCGCTGAGTACGCCATTGTGGATGTGGCAGACATTCCGTCAGACCGCACATTCAGAGGAGCATGGACATGGGCATCGTAATCGACCTAACCAAAGCCAAGGCCATCACGCATGATGCGCGTAGAACAGCCCGTGCTGCTGAGTTTGCGCCCCTGGATGTGAAGGCCACCATCCCGTCAGAAGCCGTAGCCGCTGAAGCTGCCCGTGCTGCTATCCGTACCAAGTACGCCGACATCCAAACGGCTGTTGACGCTGCTGCTGATGTGGCTGCGCTTAAAACCATCATGGAGCAACTAGCATGACAGTAGTAGTAAGCGGCAGCAACATCACCTTCAACGACAGCAGCGTACAAGACACCGCTGCCACGGGCTTCGGCTTCAAGAACCGCATTCTGAACGGAAATATGGTTCTGGATCAAAGAAACGCTGGGGCAAGTGTGACGATTTCGACAAGCGGTGTCTATGCGCTTGATAGGTGGAAGAATCGTGCAAATGGTGGCGGTGCATTTTCAGTTCAGCAAAGCTCTACTGCACCAGCAGGATTTAATACGGCAGTAGTTTACACAGTAACAACGGCTGATTCATCTATTGCGGCTGGCGATAACTATTATTTTTTCCAAGATATAGAAGGCTACAATGTGGCCGATTTAGGTTTAGGTACAGCAAACGCACAAACTATAACCATGTCCTTTTGGGTTCGTTCTAGCGTTACTGGAACTTACTCTGTGTTTTTAAGTAACGGCACAACTTACAACAGGGGTTATGTAGCAACTTATACAATTAATGCTGCAAACACTTGGGAACAAAAATCTGTAACTATTGCTGGCGATACGACTGGCACTTGGGGAAAAACCAATGGCGGCGGTTTAAGTGCTGGGTTTAACTTAGGGGCTGGAACAGATTATCAAACCACGGCTGGGGCTTGGGGTTCTGCGTTTGTGCAAGCCACATCAGGAACTACTCAATGGATTTCCAACGCCGGAGCCACCTTCTACATCACCGGCGTCCAGCTAGAAAAAGGCAGCACAGCCACCAGCTTTGACTATCGGCCTTATGGCACGGAGTTGGCGCTTTGTCAGCGGTATTGTTACATGTTTCAAAACCCAACTGGAGCTTCAGGGGATGGTTCTACATTTGGAGCGGGGTATACAGATAGCTCAAGTCAAGGTGTGTATTTTATAACTTTTCCAGTATCAATGAGAACAACGCCATCTTTAACAACCGTAAGCACGGCAAGTGGAATAGAACAGGCATATTATAACGGTACAGTTACAACACATAACCCAACTTCAATATCACTTATATCAAATGTTTCATCACCAAACGGAGCTTTAATGCTTGTTGGAGGCGCATCTTTTTCAAATGGAACAGGGGCGTTTTTGCGCTATGCCACACAATCTATAACACCATGTGTGTTTGTAAGTGCGGAGTTATAAAATGTATTTAATTAAGAACCAATATTTAGGTGAGCGAATTGTTGGGCAAGTAATTATCAAAAATGATGGTGATTCAATTACTTCTTTTGGTGAAAACCCAGCGAACACAGACTACCAAGCCTACCTCGCATGGCTGGCAGAGGGCAACGAGCCATTACCGGCTGATGCAATGACGGTGCAAGAAAACGGCAACACCTTCACTCTCTCGGCCTAAACCATGCAAACATTTGAATGGTCAATCCCCGAGTGCGTTATTGAGGGCGGCGTCCTCATCAGCGTCAAATACCACGTCAGACTGACCGATGGCGACCACATGGTTGAGACTGAAGGGTATTGGAAAATGCTGAACCCTTACACGGTGGATAGCGAGACCACCGAGCATTTGGTGGCTCATTGGGTTGATTTAGACGCTACCCAAAAGACCAAACATCTTATAAAATCAAGACTACAAGAGCAACTGGATGCGCTGAAGTCGGACAAGACGACTCGACCACCCTGGGCTGTGGACACATTTAAGGTGACGATATGACGCAACCCATCGACATCATCTCCCGCGCCCTGAAAGACATCGGTGCGCTCGAGGCTGGTGAAACCCCTGCTCCAGCGGATGCGCAAGACGCATTCGACATGCTCAACGATATGCTCGACCAGTGGTCAAACGAGCAGATGATGGTTTTTTACAAGACCGAAATCATCTTTACCCTGACGAGTGGCCAAACGCAATACACAATTGGACCTGGTGGCCAAATCGGTGGAACCATCACCGGCTCAATCTCTGGGACCACCCTAACGGTCACCGATGTCACTGATGGCGCCATAGCCTTGGGCATGACCCTGACCGGCGCTGGCGTGGCTGCTGGGACCAAGATCGTGCGCTTTGGATCGGGCGCTGGTGGCAACATCAACAGCGATGGCACCTACACTGTCAGCATCAACCAGACCGTGGCCTCGACCACGCTGTCGGCCTACTACGAGCGCCCGCTGTCGATCAACTCGGCATTTGTTAGGGTCAACACCAACAGCAACGGCCAGCCGATCCTTAACGGTGGCTTGGATTACCCTGTTGCGATCCTGAACCTTGAAAATTACGAGCTGATTGGCCTCAAGACCCTAAACGGTCCTTGGCCCCGAGCGCTGTATTACCAGCCCACCGAGGCTCTTGGCACACTCACTGTCTGGCCAAACCCTGCTCAGGGTGAGATGCACATCTTTGCCGACACCCTGTTCCAGCGGTTCCAGACCATCAATGATGAGATTGTGATACCACAGGGCTACAGCATGGCGCTGCGCTGGTGTTTGGCCGAGCGCCTGATGCCTATGTACGGAAAATCCAATCCAACCCAGATGGCCATGATTAACGGCTTTGCAAACCACGCCAAGTCAACCATCAAACGCACCAACATGAAACCAATTCAAGTTGCCCGATTTGATGATTCGCTGATTGCTGGAAAGAGAGCCGATGCTGGCTGGATTCTGACCGGAGGCTTCTGATGCCTGATTTCGGCTTTGTCGGCGCTGCATACGAGGCGCCATCCATTTATCAGGATGCCCAAGAGTGCATCAATTTTTACCCTGAAGTTGACCCCACAAAGGCGCAGGGCGAGCGCGGGGTCATGGCGCTGTACCCAACCCCAGGTCTTGAGACCGTAGCCATCCTGCCCAATCAAGAAGAGGTGCGAGCGATCCGCACCCTGTCTGGTGGCCAGCAGGTCGTGGTAGTGTGTGGCGATTTTGTCTATGTGATGGAGTCGGACTACACGCCCAAGATGATTGGCCAGATGAACACCAGTTCTGGGCTGGTCAGCATTGTGGACAACGGCGTTAATTGCTACATCGTGGACGGCAGCAATCGCTATGCGTGGTTCATCTCCAACCCATCCTCGGCTACTTTTACGGGTTCAATCAGCACCACCACCCTGACCGTAACGACCATGCTCAGCGGCACCATTGCTGTTGGCCAAGCTCTTTTTGGCAACAACATCACACAAAACACTGTGATCACCGCTTTGGGCACGGGCACTGGTGGGGTCGGTACTTACACCGTGAGCAACTCGCAGACAACTGCCTCGACCTCCATCAACACAACGTCAGCCCCAGCCATCGTGACCGGCGCCATATCAGGGACAACCCTGACTGTCTCGGCGGTGACCAGTGGCGTCCTCCAGATCGGCCAGACCATTGAGGGTGCTGGCGTCACCAATGGCACCATCATTACGGCGTTTGGCACCGGATCAGGCGGGGTTGGTACATACACCGTCAGCGCGTCACAAACGGTCTCCAGCACCACGATTTACTCCATTAACTGGACTGTGCTTCCCGCTAATGATGGCGCCTTTGAGGGCGGTGGCACGGTGGACATCACCGACAATTACTTTGTTTACAACAAGCCCGACACCCAGCTCTGGGCTGCGTCTGACCTGTTGTCGCCATTGACCGACCCGCTGTCATTCGCCAGTAAGGATGGATCGCCTGACGACCTGGTGTCCATCATTGTGGACCGGCGCGAGGTTTATTTGTTGGGCGAGATGTCCTCAGAGGTGTGGATTAACTCGGGCGGTGTGCCGTTTCCTTTCACTCGCATCCCTGGCACATCAACCCAGCAGGGTATTGCTGCGCAATTTTCAATGTCTCGGATGGGCAACTCGTTTGCTTACGTGTCAAAGAACAACCGCGGCGAGGCCATGATCGTGCGCATGAATGGATATTTTCCTGAGAGAATTTCCACTCATGCGGTGGAGACCACATTGGTCAACCAGAACGTTTCAACCGCTTACGCTTGGACCTACCAGCTTGAGGGGCACGAGGTTTATGTGGTTTCGTTCCCATCTGTGGGAGAAAATGGGCTGACATGGGCTTTTGACAATACCACCGGCCTGTGGCACAAGTGGCTGTACCGCAACAACCAAAACGAGTTTGAGCGCCACCGCGGTAATTGCTGCGCGTTCTTCAACCAACAGGTTTTGGTGGGCGACCACACCAACGGCAAAATTTACCAACTGAGCCGCAACTTCTACACTGATGACGGCGCTCCAATTCGCCGAGTGCGCAGGGCGCCACACATCACCTCTGACCTGCAGCGTCAGTATTTCCACGAACTTCAGATTCAGTTCCAGCCTGGTGTTGGCCTGTCTTCTGGTCAAGGTGAAGACCCACAAGCCATGCTGCGCTGGTCCTCGGATGGTGGCTCAACATGGTCCAACGAGTATTGGACAAGCATCGGTAAGCAGGGCAAGTATCTCAACCGTGCGATCTGGCGCCGACTGGGTTTTGCCCGTGACAGGGTGTTTGAGGTGTCGATCTCTGACCCTGTGAGGGCTGTCATTATTTCAGCCAACCTAAAAGCGGAAGCTGGGGATAACTGATGACAACCCCACAGAATCAACGAATCCCGACCAGCCCGATGGTTGACCAGACGCAGCGCCCCACTCGGGCGTGGCAACTGTTCTTTTTAAATTTGCTCAACTTCAGCGGCGTATCAACAGCTACGGCTGGATCGGCCACACTACCGGCAGCCCCTGCTGGGTTTATTGAAATCACAGTCAACGGCGAATCCAAAAAAGTGCCGTATTACAACCCATGACACCTGCACTGCTTGCCCCTTTAGCCCTGCCTCCAGCCGTTCAAAAATGGCTGTTGGACTTCTGGGTAGTGATCCAAGGATTGGATGATTGGCGTGACAACGACCCTGTAGACGCCAAGGAAAAAGAGCGCGTCATTTACTTGGTAATGGTGGAGATTCCGCAGAACCCGTTTTTTCAAGCGCACTCACACAGCCTGCTGCCAATCACCAGCAATTTGATTTTGCGGTGGATCGGCGCGAACAAGTTGGAGGATAATCGTGAGCATCTACACAAGGCTTATATGTGGCGAGCTGCTTACTACGATTTGATCCTTGAAGTTGTCCGATTGGTTCACGGTTTTGAGGTGGCTGCAAACGCCAGCGACTACATCGCCAAGCTCTATGGCGAGACTTTTGAAGATTATGTAAAGGAGTTTGAAAATGCCTGATCCAGTTTCAGCAATGGCTGCTAGCTCAATTGCCAGTGGTGCAATGGGCGCTAGTGCAGCCAGAAGCGCAGCACGAACACAAGCAGCAGCCGCAGATCGGGCGATGGCTCAAGAACGCGAGATGTATGACATTTCTCGTGAGGACTTGGCGCCTTACCGCGAGACTGGCTACACAGCGCTAAAAGACATTGAGGGCATGAGGCCATTTCTGACTGAGCAATTTGGGCCAGATCAGTTTGAGCAATACCTTGACCCAAGCATGGCGTTTCGTCAAAAGCTGGGCACACAAGCCACTGAACGCATGGCCAACGTGGGCGGTGGTGCATTAAGCGGCAACACCTTGCGGGCCTTGACTGATTACGGCCAGGGCTTGGCCTCGACTGAATACGGCAACGCCTTCAATCGATTCCAGACTGAGCGCGGCAACATTTACAACACGCTGGCCAACATTGCTGGCATGGGCCAAGGGGCGGTCAATACTGGTGTCAATGCTGGACAAAACTTTGCTGGTCAGACCACGGGTTTATTGACCGGTCAGGCTGCGGCTCAAGCCGGTGGCCAGGTCGGTGCGGCCAACGCTATTGGCGGCGCAGCACAAAACGTGGGCAACATGGCTTATTTGCAGTCATTGATGAAACCTCCAGCAGCTAATCCAGCGGTGGCCCCAGCCAGTGGTTACGGAATGCAACCAAGCCCAGCCGCAAACCCATATCAACAGTTTAGTTATGGCTCCAATGCGTAAGGACTAATCATGGCAACCGAAATCAACATCGACCCAAACATTTCTCTTGGCGTCAAACCGCCAGCGGCAATGTCGTTGTCGGAAATGCTCAACCTTGCGCGTGGTGCACAGCAATATCAATTTGAAAGTCAACTGCAGCCCGAGCAACTCCGGCAAGCGCAAATGACAACGCAAACGCAAAGCGCAGTTCAGCCTGAAATAATTCGGCAAACGCAGATTGCAACGGGCACCGCTGGATCGCTAGGAGAGACTGCGGCGATTGGCACTCAGAGCGCACAGTTTGCGTTTGACAAAAGCAAAAGCGATGCGTTGATGAACATCATTGGCGGTTACAGGAACGACCCACGGGTTGCATCTGGTGACCCTGACAAAGCCGTTGATGCAATAGATGAAATCAAAAAGCAAGCTCGCGCACTTGGAATTCCTCCATCGGTTTTAGAAAGAATCTCTGCTCAAGCAATGCAGATTGCGTTGGAGCGGCCCAAGGCGCTGCCGCAATACTTTGACAATGTAATTCAGTCGCAACTTGGCGCTCAAGGCCAGCAAAACCTTCAAAGCGGCACCGTGGTTACAGTCGGTGAAGGGCCTGGCTTGTACCGCCCTGCTACTAGAACCATTGAGCCACTTACGTTTGGCGCTCCAGCCCCTGCACCGCAAGCTGGCGCAAATGTGCCGCCTCCTGTTGGCGTCACCGGCGCAGACATGACTGCAAAAATTGGCGATCAATCTGGCCGCCCACCATTGCTGTACCCTGTGCCCCAAGCGGGTCAGCCTCGGCCTGTTCTGCCGCAAGAGGTGTTTGACCGTGATGCTGGCAGTAAATTCCGCAACGGTTTGGTGCAGCAACAGTCACAGCTTGTTACCGCACGGCGCAACCTTCAAGAAGTGGTTAAGACTGCTGACAAATTGCTCAAGGAATCTATACTGCCTGAAACCGGCGCAATTGGCGCGGCCAAACGTGGGTTTGCTAATTTCATTGGTGATCCGACTTACAAGCAACTTGGCAAAGACATAGCCAACGTGAATATTGCTACCATCCAAGCAATGGGTGGATCACTTGGTACGGATGCTGGAAAAGAACTGACCCGCATGGCCACAGGCGATGAGACTTTCCCGCCAGAGGTCTTGCTGAGTATTGCTCGGCGAGCTGATGCTGACATGACCAATTTGGATTTGATGGCCAGTGGACTGCAAAAGCATTCCCAACTTTATGGCGATGCCAACACCAAGCGGTATCAACAAATGTGGTCTAGCAATGCTGACTCGCGCATCTTTGAATTGATAAACATTGCCCGCGATGTCAAAGACGAAAAAACACGCATGGCAATGAGCAACAAATTGCTGAGTGGCTTAAATGATGCGCAACGCCAGCAGCTCACCAAGCAGTACCAGAACATCCTTAAACTGAGCAAAACCGGTGAACTGTAATGGAAGACATCAGCCACCTTATCCTTGGCAAGCCGAAATCGGCTTCTCCTGTTGCGCCACCCGTTGCACCATCTGCTGCGCCATCTGCTGCGCCCGCACCGGCGCCAAAGGGTGACGTTTATCGATTCAAAAACTTACGACCCGAACAAGTAAACGCTGCAATTTCCGAGTTCGAGCGAAGAGGCTTTGACCCTGCGCTAATTCGGCGCGTGTTGAATTCTGAGGAAGAGTTCAACAATTACCCTCTTGAAAAACGCCAGAAATTTTTCTCGCTGGGTTTGGGTGCCGAGCAAGAAACCGCCGACCCTGTACAAGACATGATTATGGGCAAAGCGCCCGCCAAGCCGTCAACCGCTGCCGCAGAGCCTCCGCGCCCCAGTCCTGTAGTCGCGCCTGTTGTTGAAAAAGACACCCGCAAGGTAGGCAAGGTCAAAGACAGCGCCCCTAAGACTGATGCCGCTACCCAGTTTGGACGAAGCGCTGCTAGCTTAGCTGATGTCACCTTGGGTGGTATTGCGCCTGGCATCATTGAGCCGGTCACCTACGCTGGCGCACGGGCATTTGGGAAATCACCAGAGCAAGCCAAGGAGATCAGCACATCTGCTGCTGCTCCATTTGAATCGCCTTTTGGCCGCACCTTTGGTGTGACTGAAACCCCTGAATACAAAGGGGAAGTCACCCGCCAATTGTTTGATTACATTGGCAAGAATTTTCAAAAAGGCGCTGCGTGGATTGCTGAAAAGACTGGTGCACCGGTTCAAGACGTTGAAAACGTGATGGGCACGGTGTTGGCTGGCGCTGGTGTTAAAGCTGCCCCTGCGCTTAAGCAAGCAACCACTGCTGCTGCCGATGTGGTCGAGGGCGCATTGGGCACCGCAAAGCCACCAGTCGTTGCCGCAACGCGGATTGAGCCAACGATGGGCGCCAAGCCAAAGGTTTCTTATGCTGACTTCCAGGCGCAATTGGAGGCCAAGCGAACAGGTGAGCCGGTGCTACCACCAGCCCAAAAAGTGCAGACGGCTACCATGCCAGCGCCGAGCTTAATGCAGCCTTTTCCCGAGGTCAGATATGCGCCCAAGGGCAAAGTAAACCTGCCCGAACAAAACGCTCGCAAAGATATTTTGTCCCGAGTCGGTTTAGAGAATGCCCGTCAATCGTCAATCTCTGGCGATGGTTTTTCAGCGTCCAACGAATTTCAAACTAGCAAAGTAGATGCGCCAGTCGGTCAACTGTACCGCGACACTTTTGCTGGTGAGAGAGCCGCACTAGAAAACTTTGGGCAGCGTATTGTTGATCGCACAGGCGGCAGCTTAGGCTTAGACGAGGCAGCGCTTTACAGCCGAGGCACAGCCATCACCAAGCCCTTTGATGACTTCAAAGCGGTGCTGCAAACGCAAATGAAACAGGCTTATGACCAAGCCAAACAAGTGGCAGGTGGCCAGCCAGCGGTAAATCCAAGCAACATGCAAAAGTTCTTGGACACTGACTCCAACTTTACGGTCAACGATAGTTTCATGTCTTTGCGCCGAGGCATCCAGTCGCATCTAAAAGAAAATGGTTTGATGGATGCTGATGGCCGCGTCAGCCCCATGACGGTTGATCAAGCCGAAAACCTGCGGAAGTACGTTAACAGCAACTGGAACAACGAGCGATCTGGAATCATTGGCCGCCTGAAGGACAACATCGACAATGACGTGACGATGGTGGCTGGCGAAGACGTTTACAAAAACGCCAGAGCAGTTCGCACCAAGATTGCCCGTTTGCTGGATGACCCGAAGGGCGTGGCGAAGATCATGGACTACGACCCACAGTCACCCATGAACCGCGCCGTTCCGTTTGAGAAGATCGCCACGACTGTTGAGCGCATGGACGTGGACCAGCAGCGCCACCTGATCAAGCTGCTTAAAGAAATGCCACCAGAACTGCGCCCGCAAGCTGACGCTGCAATCGCTGAGATTCGCGCACAATTTGCCAACCGCATTTTGGAAGAAGGCTCAAAGAACAAAGGCCAATGGAATGCCTCAAACGTCACCAATTACTTGAACAGAAACAACCGCAAGCTCAACATTTTGATGGAAGACAAAGAACTTGCGCAAATGGTCAAGGACTTGCATGACGCTGGCCACATCGTTAAATACGATCCAACATATCCTGGCGCAGCCATTCAAGCCCACAACCTTGTGCGTCTGGGCGCGGTGCCTTTGCTGAGTACCCTTGGCACTGCGGTAGGCGGCGGTGTTGGTGGTTCAATGTTTGGCGTTGGCGGTGCCGGTCTGGGAGCCACAGTGGGCGGCATGGCTGGCGCAAAAAAGGGCGTCCAAATGCAAGAGAAATCAGCACTCAAGCGCGGCCAAAAACAAATGGTTCCTCTTAAAGACATCGGCAAAGGAAAATAAATGTCAGTCAATCTATCACCAGTCGGCAACGCTTTCCAGTTCTTCAGCAATGACGGGCTGCCCCTTGCCGCTGGCAAGCTCCAAACCTATCAGGCTGGCTCAACCACACCGCTGGCGACCTATACTGACTCAAGTGGTCTGATTGCCAACACCAACCCCATCATCTTGGGCACCAGTGGACGGCCACCATCGACCATTTGGCTGTCAGACGGGTTCTTTTACAAGTTTGTGTTGAGTGACGCCAACGATGTGGTGATTCAAACATACGACAACCTTTACGGCATTGTGGACGCGCAGCCACCGGCGGCCACGCCAATTCCCACGGGCGGCATCTTGCTGTGGTCTGGTTCAATTGGCTCAATCCCTGCTGGTTACGTTCTTTGTAACGGCAACAACGGCACACCAGACCTGCGAGATCGTTTTATTGTTGGCGCTGGTTCAACTTATGCGGTTAACGCCACGGGCGGCTCTGCTGATGCAATCGTGGTTTCCCACGATCACACTTACAGTTCTACAACCGGATCGGGTGGATCGGCAACTGGTTCTGTTACTGGTGGTGTAGGTGGTGACTTTGGCCCGTTTAGTTCTGCTACTGGGGTGCTTGCTGTATCTGATAACGTGGGTAATCGTCCTCAAGGCGCGGCTGGTACTGGAAGTTCTCGCACAGCGACTGTTACCATCCCAACCCATACCCACACCGTTAGCGGCACAACAGCTACTGCTGGCTCTTCTGGCACCAACGGCAACCTGCCGCCTTACTACGCTCTGTGCTACATCATGAAGACCTAATCATGGAAGTTGATCTCGTCAAATACGGTGTCCTTTGGCAAAAAGTTCAGGACATGGACAAAAAAATGGACAAGGTTGAGCGCCAACTTGAAGAACTGGTTGCCTTGGCAAACAAGGGGCGTGGTGGCTTTTGGTTTGGCATGACGTTTGTTTCAGCCATGTCTGCTGTGGTTGGTTATTTCCTGAACAATTGGAAGTCTTAATGTGGAAGCCCTGCCACCTCCACCGCCAGTGGCTCAATCGCCCGTATTTGAGTGCGTGAAGTGGACATGGACGCCTGACCGGTTGCTGGTCTGGTGTCTAAAATGGCGGGAGAAGAAATGATCGACCAAGAAACAATTCAAAAGTTGTTTTACTATCATGCTGAAAGCGGTATGCTCATTTGGCGTTTTGGTAATGGGCGCAATGTTAAGCCTTGGCAAGAAGTTAAAGCTAAAAATGGGCATGGGTACTATTCTGCAAAAATACAAAACAAAACTTATTTAGCGCATAGACTTATATGGCTTTATGTTCATGGAAAATTTCCAGATAAATACATAGATCATAAAAACAAAATTAGAAACGATAATAGATTGTGCAATTTGCGCGATGTAAATACGACAGATAACGCGCAAAATATTTCACTGCCAAGCCACAATACAAGTGGTCACATTGGCGTGTCATGGATAAAGACTCATAAAAGTTGGACTGTTTACATTAAGGTTGACGGGAAAAACAAGTGGCTTGGTTACTACAAAGACTTGGAACAGGCTGTAGCTGCTAGAAAAGCTGGTGAGGCCAAGTACTACAACTTGCCGGAGACTGAAAATTATTGATCCACTCACGGCCCTAGCAGGTATACAGGCAGCAGTCGCCCTGATCAAGAAGGTCAGCAAGACTGTTGACGATGTGTCCTCCCTTGGACCTGTGCTGGGCAAGTATTTTGACGCAAAGTCCACGGCGTCCAAGGCTGCTGTTCAGGCCAAGAAGTCCAAGTCATCAATGGGCACGGCCATTCAGATCGAGATGGCCTTGGATCAAGCCAAGCGCTTTGAAGATGAGTTGCAACTGCTGTTTATGCAGTCCGGCAAGATTGACGTTTGGAACAAGATCAAGTCCAGGGCGGCGGCGATGGATGTTGAATCTGCCCATGATGCACGGCGAGAGCGTGAGGCCGCGGCCAAGCGCAAACAAGAGATGGACGAGGTTGTTGAGCTGGCATTGCTGGCGCTTGTCTTCTTCAGCTTGGTCGGGGTGATCTTGTATTTCACCATCGGCATCCTTGAGCAGCAAAAATGAGCGCCGAGCAACTTAGCCTAGTTGACAAGGTGCTGGCGTATGTCAGCAGCCCGTTTCGGTTGTTCGCGCTCGTACTTATGGCGGTCCTGACCTTTGCTGGGTACTTTGTATATACGAACCAAGAACTTTTGATTGGCGCCTACAAAGAGTCAAAAAAGATTCCAACAATTGCAGAGGACAGAGTTGAGGATGCAACAGCGCATCTGTTTAAACAGACGGGCGCTGTTGTGGTGGCGGTGTTTAAAGTCAATAGCATGTTTGGCACTCGCATCCTCCACAGGGCGTACACCAGAGAGGGTCGTGAGAAGGCTATGGATGGACTTGACGTGGGGCTGTTTACGGCCAACCAATCCAACAATTTAGACGTGGTGAAATTACTTTCAAACGAAATCCCGTGCGGCGAGTACACCAGCGCACAGTCAGAGATGGGGATTTGGTACATCGAGAAGGGCGTGGGGTATACCTGCCGCATCAGCGTCCCACCGGAGCCAGGCAGATTTGTTGGCCAAATCACGGTCGGGTGGGCATCACCTCCCGATAATTTAGAGAAGACTCGTGCAATGCTGCAGATCGCGGCAAGCATGCTTTCAAGGAGCAAACAATGATTGGACTTGACGCGCTTTTAAACGTGGGCGGCAAACTCATCGACAAGCTGATCCCAGACCCAGAGGCCAAAGCCAAAGCTCAATTTGAGCTGACAAAGATGGCTCAGGACGGCGAGCTGGCAAAGATGGCAAACGACACGGACTTGTACAAGACAGAGCAAAACAACCTGACTGACCGGCTCAAGTCGGATATGAGCAGTGACTCTACGCTATCCAAGAACATTCGTCCAATGACGCTGATTGCCATCTTTATTGGCTACTTTGTGTTTGCCATGATGTCGGCATTCAAGCTAGAGGTTAACGAGACCTATGTCACTTTGCTGGGCCAGTGGGGCATGCTGGTGATGTCTTTTTATTTTGGTGGCCGCACACTGGAAAAAATTATGGACATGAAGGCTAAGAAATGACACCACACTTCACCCTTGCGGAACTGACCGCCACAAGCCACCGCCAATTTGACAACACGCCAAACGAGACAGAGTTAGCCAACTTGCAAAAGCTGGCCGAGTTCTTGGAGCAAGTCAAGACGCTGCTGGACGGCAAGCCGATCATGATCAACAGCGCCTTCCGATCCAAGCAAGTCAACGACAGCGTGGGCAGCAAAGACACCAGCCAACACCGGCTAGGCTATGCTGCTGACTTCAAGGTGCCAGGCATGACGCCAGATCAAGTTGTACGGGCTTTGGTGGCCTCTGACCTACCATTTGATCAAGTGATCCGTGAGTTTGACGCCTGGACGCATGTCAGCATCAGCCCCTCACCGCGCCGTCAGGCTCTTATCATTGATCGAGCTGGAGTTCGGCCTTTTGCGTAGCGTCAGTGGGTGCTGTCTCTCCAGCCGTCAAGCATTTGCCACCCGCTTTTGGTGTACTTACCGACCCATGAGGAAATCCGTAAAAAGCCTATGAGTCGGCTGCAATCGGTGGTGTGCATGTGTGAACCGTGGTCAGGTCAGCAGTGCGCTTGCCGCATCGTTGGCAGAAGTTGCGCTCCTCTGGCTGTGCCGTCAATTCTTCAATGCGTTTTTCCAGCCTTTTAATTGTCGCTTCATGGTATTGAATGATGATTGCGTCTTCATCAGGCTGTGCCAAGGTTTCACGAATGGTGGTGATGGCGTCCAGCATCAGTTCAATGTCGCTCCCGAGTACATCATCTTCGCGCAAAGCGGTTGATATGTTCTCCAGCGCCTCCAGCGCGTCCCGCGCCAGCTTCAGTGCTTCGTCTTGTGTCATATTAAATCTCCAACATATCCAACTGCATGACTATGCGGCGGTCAAGTTCTTCAAGCCCGTTAATAATCCCGTTGAGCCGCTGGGCTAACTCAGAGTTACCGTCACGGAGGGGCATCTTTTGTTTTTCTTCTCGCGCTAAGTTTGGGTCACGCGACACTACACGCAGCCTGTGTACAAGCGCATCAAACTTACCAAGACACTGCTCAACTTTATTTTCTATATGTTGCGTAGCAATAAAAATTTGCGACTGCTTGACTTCGCATTGCTCTGCACCGCTGATAGTTCCATGCTGGTAGGCATTCTGTGCGGGGTTGTAGTTTTGGCCCATAGTGTTAATTCCGTGTTTGTCAAAGTAAGTTTGTCCAATAATGCTCATCATTCTTCCCCCGTTAGGTTTCTAATCTCATCTTGCAGGCCAACGATCTGTTCTGCGCGAACCCTGAGCAGCATCTCAAGATCATCAATCCGAAACCTCTCACGCTCATCAGCACGGACTAGGGCGGCGAAGCGTTCAAGGAATTTACGGTCTTCTTTAAGAGTGTGATCCCAATCGTCACCAGCTTCACGCGCCATCTCAATGATTGTTTTCATATCAGTAAACTCCAAACCCAAAGGCCAGTAAAGAACAGCCCCAAGCAGATCACCAGCAGCACCGTCATGATTCCCCCCAGCATCCAAGCGCCAATGGTGTGCCATGTATCCGGCACTGGGTCTATGTCGGCGGGTACTGCCGGATACGGCCTGAGCTTGCG
>TARA_R110000868_G_scaffold66598_1_pt1 | contig 15349 bp, 9 predicted proteins | sample TARA_R110000868 | Tara Oceans TARA_R110000868 (sample SAMEA4397489) | marine metagenome | biome: Polar Biome; feature: [SRF] surface water layer (ENVO:00010504); material: water (ENVO:00002006), including particulate matter (ENVO:01000060) such as... | depth 5 m | reverse complement strand
TGAAACGGGCGAAGAGGTTTACAAGTCGCTGATGGGTGTGCCCGTCTTGCGCTCGGGCCGCGTTGTCGGTGTGCTTGCGGTGCAGAACCGCACCAAGCGCAATTACACAGAAGAAGAAGTAGAAGCGCTGCAAACGGTTGCGATGGTGCTGGCCGAAGTTGTGGCCGCAGGCGACCTCATCAATTTGCAGGAGCTCGACGGCGCGGCGCAGACCCAGCGCCGCCCGTTCCATATTGCGGCGACACCCTTTGCTGAAGGCATTGCGCTTGGCCATGCGGTCATGCATGAGCCGCGCGTGCATGTCACCCGCCTCATCGCCGAAGACGTGGACGTCGAGTTGAACCGGCTTGAGCAGTCAGTTTACGAGCTGCGCGGTTCCATCGACGACATGCTTGAGACCGAGGATTTGTCCCATGCGGGCGATCACCGCGAGGTGCTGCAGGCCTATCGCATGTTCGCCAATGACCGTGGCTGGCTGCAGCGCATGTCGGAAGCCGTGCGCACCGGCCTCACCGCCGAGGCCGCTGTCGAACGCGTGCAAAACGACACGCGCGCAAGGCTTTTACGCGCCGCCGACCCCTATCTGCGCGACCGTTTGCACGACTTTGACGATCTGGCGAACCGGTTGCTGCGTCAGTTGACGGGTGTGAAGCTCTCGTCGGCCAGCGGCAATCTGCCGAACGATACGATCCTCATTGCCCGCAACATGGGTCCGGCCGAACTTCTGGATTACGACAAGGTGCGGCTCCGTGCTCTCGTGCTCGAAGAAGGTGCGGCCAACGCTCACGTGGCCATCGTCGCGCGCGCGCTCGGCATCGTCACGGTGGGGCGTGCGGAGGCCATTCTCGACAGTATCGACACAGGCGACGCGATCATCGTCGATGGCGATGCGGGTGACGTTTATATTCGTCCGACATCGGACATTATCGACGCCTATTCCGAGAAGGCCCGTTTCCGCGCCCGCAAGCAAGAGCAGTATCAGGCGATCCGTCACGAGCCGTCGGTGACGCAGGACGGCGAACCCGTCGCGCTTTATGTGAATGCCGGCTTGCAGGTCGATCTGCGCCATCTGCATGAATCAGGTGCCGAGGGCATCGGCTTGTTCCGTACCGAATTGCAATTCATGGTGGCGGCCAAACTGCCGAGCCTGAAAGACCAGATCGAGCTTTATACCGCCGTGCTCGACGCCGCAGGCGATCATCCAACCGTCTTCCGCACGCTCGATGTGGGCGGCGACAAGATGCTGCCCTATATGGATGTTGCCGCCTTCAAGGAAGAAAATCCCGCGCTTGGCTGGCGTGCCATTCGCATCGGGCTTGATCGTCCGGCGCTGTTGCGCCACCAGTTGCGCGCGCTGCTCACGGCTGCCGCCGGTCGTTCGCTCCGTGTCATGTTCCCGATGGTTGCCGAGGTTGCGGAGTTCAAGCGCGCCCGCGCCTTTGTGGACAAGGAACTCGCGCGGCTCAAAAAATTCGGCCATCCCGTGCCCGCGCATCTCGAAATCGGCACCATGCTCGAAGTGCCTTCGCTTGTCTGGCAGCTCGACACGCTGCTGCCGCTGGTCGATTTCGTCAGCGTCGGGAGCAATGACCTGATGCAATTCCTCTTTGCGGTGGATCGCGGCAATTCTCGCGTTTCCAACCGTTATGATCTGCTCTCGCCTGCGACGCTTGGCTTCCTCCGTTTCATCATTACGAAGTGCCGCGCGCATAATGTGCCGGTCACGCTGTGCGGCGAGATGTCGGGCAAGCCGCTGGAGGCGATGGCGCTTGTGGGCCTTGGTTTCCGCCGCATTTCCATGTCGCCTGCCGCCATTGGCCCGGTCAAAATGATGGTCCGGTCGCTCCCCGCGGCGCGTCTTGAAGCCTTCATGGAGGGTCTTTACGGTCTGCCGGACGCCAGCGTGCGCGAGCAGCTCACCGCTTTTGCTGCCGACCACAGTGTCGTCATCTGACTTCTGCGCGTCGGGTTTGCGGCGGCGGCAAATTTCGCCCATCTGCGGCAAATGGCCGATTCTGTGGCAATTGGACTAATCTATAGTTGCGAAGAGTCAACACTTTTGGTCTAGTGTGCGAACTGGGACACAGCGCAGGGGGCATGTGGACCGAATTGATTCAATGAGGCAAAACATCGACCTAGACCGGATGTTCCAGAGAGTGGTTCAAGCCGGTTTTTGCCACAGGGCGCTGGGGCAGTTGATGGACAGATTGCCGGAGCGGTGAAGCGTAAATGGGGACGGCACATCCCGGGGAAGACCCGAAGGTTATGACGGAAAAGTCGACGACCAATCAATTCTCGCTCGCGACCGATGACAAGTCGGAGGCGCGTCGGCGTCTTCACCTCCGTGACATCACCAGTGAATTGTCCGACGCGGGCGATGACCGTGCCGGTGCCGATCTGCGCATCGCGCGTGAGCGTCGCGGCGAAGACCTCCGCACCATCGCCATGTCGCTGCGCATCCGCCGCGAGCAGCTCGAAGCGCTGGAAGAAAGCCGCTACGACGATCTGCCGGGCCGCGCTTATGCCGTCGGCTTCGTGCGGTCCTATGCCGAATATCTCGGTCTCGACAGCACTCACATTGTCGAGCGCTACAAGAGCGAACTCGACAGCCGCTTTGCCGTCGCTTCCGGCGCGTTGAATTTTCCCGATACGCATGAGCAGGTGCGCCTGCCGCGCGGCACCTTCCTTGTCGTCGCGCTCATCATCGGTGTCGGCGCCTATGGCGCCTATCTGATGACGCGTTCCGCCGACAAGCTGATGGCCGAGCGTGTGCCCGCCGCGTCCGCCGTGGCCGAAGCCCAGATCAGCAATCCGAGCGCACCTGATGAGCGTCGTGGCCTCAGCGGTGATCCGGCGTCCGCCGCCACACGCGCCGAAAACGACGTAACAGCCGCGCAATTGCTGGGCGAAGGCGCGCCCGATGCCGATCCTGCAAGAGTTTATGCTGTGCCGCCGGTTGTCGAGGCCGATCCTGCCGCGGCCGCGCCTGAGCAGATGGCCGCGCTGACCGCACCTGCCACCACCGGCGATATGAGTGCGCCCGCTGCTGCCGAAACGCCCGCCGCTGTGTCGGGCCTGCCCGAAATTCCGCAAGGCGCTGCCTTCGGTCTCGAAAACACCGATGCCCGCGTCATCGTCCGCGCCCGCAAGCCCGATGCTTGGGTCCGCATCGAAGACGCACAGGGCCATGTGCTGATCGAACGCACCTTGCAGGTTGGCGACACTTACGCTGTGCCCAATGCGCCGGGCTCGATCCTCGTCGCGCGTGACGCGAGCGCATTCGAACTTGTTGTCGACGGTGCCTCGCTCGGCCTCGCCGGTCCGCCCACACTTGTGCTGACAGGCAAACCGCTCGACCCCGCCGCCATCCTCGCCGCCATGCCGCGCGTGATGCCGACACCGGCTGAAGAAGCCGCCGCCCTCGCGCCCGAAGCGACAACGACGCGCTAGTCTCGAATTTTTTGTCGTCATGGTCGGGCTTGATCCGGCCATCCACGTCTTTAGGTCTGCGGGCGTGGCAAAGACGTGGATACGCGGGTCAAGCCCGCGCATGACGTGTTTTGGGCCCCCCTGCGACCAGCCCCCTCATGGCCTTTCGCCTCATTTCTGTTATCTTCACGCCCTACACCTATATAAAGACGGACGCCCGCCCTTTTGGCGGGAGCTTCAAGGTCAACTGATGAGCAGCATTCGCCCCTGGCGCGATATTGAACGCAGAAAGAGCCGCACCATCCAGGTTGGCAAGGTGGCGGTGGGCGGCGATGCGCCGATTTCCGTTCAGACCATGACCAATACGCTGACGTCGGACGCCAAAGCGACGATCGAACAGATCCGCCGCATCGAAGAGGCGGGTTGCGACATCGTGCGCGTTTCCTGCCCCGATGAAGACTCGACCAAGGCGCTGCACGAAATCGTGCGCGCGGCCACCATCCCGATTGTCGCCGATATTCATTTCCATTATCGCCGCGCCATCGAAGCCGCCGAGGCTGGCGCCGCGTGCCTGCGCATCAATCCCGGCAACATCGGCTCCGCCGCCCGCGTCAAGGAAGTGGTGCAGGCAGCGAAAGATCACGGCGTCTCCATGCGCATCGGCGTCAATGCAGGTTCGCTCGAACGTGACCTCCTTGAAAAATACGGCGAGCCTTGCCCTGAGGCGATGGTCGAAAGCGCGCTCGATCACGCGCGCATATTGCAGGACCATGACTTCCACGATTTCAAAATCAGTGTGAAGGCGTCAGACCCGTTCCTCACCGTGGCGGCGTACCAGCAATTGGCCGAAGCCATCGACTGCCCGCTCCACATCGGTGTCACCGAGGCCGGTGGCCTGATGACCGGCACGATCAAATCATCCATCGGCTTGGGCATGCTTCTCTGGGGCGGCATCGGCGATACGATCCGTGTCTCGCTCTCGGCGGACCCCGTCGAAGAAGTCAAAGTCGGTTTCGACATTCTGAAATCGCTTGGCCTGCGTCACCGTGGCGTCACGATCATTTCGTGCCCGTCGTGTGCGCGTCAGGGTTTCGATGTCATCAGCACCGTGAAGCTTCTCGAAGATCGTCTGGCGCATATCGCGACCCCCATGTCGCTTTCCGTCATCGGTTGCGTCGTCAACGGACCGGGCGAAGCCGAACAGACCGATATTGGTTTCACTGGCGGCGGCGCGGGTGCGGGCATGGTTTATCTTGCCGGTATGACCGACCATAAAATCAAGAACGACCAGATCGTCGATCACCTCGTCGAACTCGTCGAAGCCAAAGCCAAAGAGATCGAGGCTGCCCGCGCGGCGGAAGAAAAAGCAGTTGAAGCGGGAGAAGACGCGCAGCTTGCACGCGCCGGAGATTAGCGACGCATCACCCCTCGTGATGTCCTCCGTCCTTTTCTCTGCGCCAAAGTTTTTAAAAAATGATTTCTTCTGATCGCCTGCATAAGGTTCTCGAACGATTTGAATCCGTCCAGTCGGAAATGAATTCTGATGTCGGTCGCGAGCGGTTCGTGGCGCTGTCCAAAGAATTTGCCGAGCTGTCGCCTGTTGCCGCCGCCGTGCGTGCCTTTCAGGCCGCGCAGTCCGAGCGCGATGAGGCCGAAGTCATGCTCGCCGACAAGGATATGGCGGCGATGGCGCGCGAGGAAATCACAAGGCTCGACGAAGAACTTCCCGCGCTTGAACGTCAGGTGCAGCTTTTGCTCCTGCCCAAAGACGCTGCCGACGAGCGCAACATCATTCTTGAAGTGCGCGCAGGCACAGGCGGCGACGAGGCCGCGCTCTTTGCGGGCGATCTCTTTCGCATGTATGCGCGTTATGCGTCGCTGCAAGGCTGGCAAGTCGAGATCATGTCGGCGTCGGAAGGTGAAGTCGGTGGCTACAAGGAAGTCATCGCCGAAGTGTCGGGTCGTGGCGTCTTTGCAAAAATGAAATTTGAAAGCGGCGTCCACCGCGTGCAGCGTGTGCCATCCACCGAAGGCGACGGGCGTATCCACACGTCGGCGGCCACCGTCGCTGTGCTGCCGGAGCCGGAAGAAGTTGATATCGTCATCGAGGACAAGGATCTGCGCATCGATGTCTATCGCGCGTCGGGTGCCGGTGGCCAGCACGTCAATAAAACCGAAAGCGCCGTGCGCATCACGCATTTGCCGACCGGCACGGTCGTTGCGCAGCAGGATGAAAAGTCCCAGCACAAGAACAAAGCCCGCGCCATGATGATCCTGCGCGCCCGCATTTATGAAAACGAGCGCGCCAAGCTCGATCGTGAACGTGCGGCAGAGCGCAAAGGTCAGGTCGGTTCCGGCGACCGGTCTGAGCGCATCCGCACTTACAATTTTCCGCAAAGTCGCGTCACGGATCACCGCATCAATCTCACGCTTCACAAACTCGATCAGGTGATCGCGGGCGACGCGCTCGACGAATTGCTCTCCGCTCTCGTCGCCGAAGATCAGGCCGCGCGTCTCGCTGCCTTGGGTGACGAGGAATGAGCACCATGCTCACGCGCGATCATGCGTACCGCATGCTCGGTTGGCGTTTGCGTGAAGCGGGCATCGACAATGCCTCGCTCGATGCGCGGCTTCTCGTGCAGGCGTCATGCAAGTGCAACGAGATCGACATGATCCGCGAGCCGGGAAAAATGTTGTCGGCGGATGAAATCGAAATTCTCGGACAGTTCGAATCACGTCGTCTGGCGGGTGAGCCCGTGTCGCGGATTTTGGGCACGCGCGAATTCTGGGGATTAGAATTCCGTGTCACGCCGGCCACACTCGACCCCCGTCCTGACAGCGAGACACTCATCGAGGTGGCGCTGAAATTACTCTCGGGCGTGGATAAACCATCTCTGCTCGACCTGGGGACAGGTACCGGCTGTCTCCTCATCGCGCTTCTGCACGAGCGTCCCGATTCCATTGGCCTCGGTATAGACCTCGACATGGAAACACTCGAAATCGCACAGGAAAACGCTCGGAATTCGAGTGTGTCGAGCCGTGCGACGTTTCGACACGGGCGCTGGGCTGAGGGATTAGTCGGGTCATTTGATCTGATAATTAGTAATCCCCCCTATATTCCGGCGGCCGATATCGAAACCTTATCCCCCGAAGTACGCGGGTTTGATCCCATGCTGGCGCTCGACGGCGGGGCGGACGGGCTTGATGCCTATCGCGAAATCGCCCTTGCGCTGCCGTCACTTCTTGCGCCGCGCGGCTTCGCTGTTATCGAACTGGGGGCGGGGCAGGGTGATGCGGTCAGCGCGCTTTGCGCGGCGGCGGGCCTTAAGGTTTCGTCAATCACTGCCGATCTCGGCGGCGTCCCGCGTGCCCTCGTCGCGCATTTGCCACATGCCTGATTTCGGCTCAACGACACCCCTGAAAAAAGTGTTGGAATGGGGTTGGTTAGAGGTTAGGTTCGTTATCAGGGATTTGAGCCAAGGAACATTCACCTCGCTCTTCAAACCGCTTCCACATATGCAGGTTTTTGAGACAGCGAAGGTTGAAACCGAAGGCAGGCGCTCCGACGTAAAGCCCGATAGCAGGGACGAACGCGATAGCGCCGGGGCGGAACTTCTGAGCATCCGACTTGAATTATCCGGTGGGGCCGGATCGTATATGTGATGCACAAGACCGTTTATACGGATCATTTTTCCGGCGACGCAAAGCCGGGCCGGTCAGACAAAACCGGTATATCGCCCTTTGCTGCCACACGGCGTGGTCAGACAGAGACGTGCGGTCGGGCCATTTGAACTCTCAGTTGAACAGATAAGCAGTATCGGGACCATGAATCATATACGGCAAGGGCAGAACAATAATAACAACAACTCCAAGCGTTCACGCGGACGCGGGAGGAAGCCCCAGGGTAACAACGGCAACCGTGCTTATGACAGCAACGGGCCGGACGTCAAAATTCGCGGTACCGCGACTCATGTGTGCGAAAAATATCAGCAGCTTGCCCGTGATGCGATCACCTCTGGCGACCGTGTTATGGCTGAAAACTACTATCAGCATGCAGAACACTACTACCGTCTGATCATGGCGGCTCAAGCCCCCAACGATGGCCAGCCCCGGCCACAGAACGCACTCGGCTATCGCCCTGACGAAGATCAGGAATATGACGAGGATGATAATGAGATGGATCAGGCCCAGCCCCAGTCGGCGGGTCAGCCCTTCCATCAGCAGAACAACAATAACGGCGGCGGTAATAACAACGGCTATCAGCAGAACGGTGGCGAGCGTCGCGGTAATGAGGATGGCAATGGTCGCAACGACCGGAACAACCGCAATAACCGTAATAACCGCAACAACAACCGCAATGATCGCAACGACCGCAACGAGCGCGGCGAAGGGAACAATGCGGAGCGGACGCAGAATTTCAACAGTTCCGACGAAGCGCCGCGTGCGCGTGAGCAGGTGGCACCGGAAGAAGCCGAACAGCCCAGCATCATGCCTGTGGTTGTTGAGGCGGCACCTGTGGTTGCAGACGTTGCCGAAGTCGCAGCAGTCTCGGCCGAAGGCGATGCCGCTGATGCGCCGCGCCGTCGTGCGCCGCGCCGTCGTCGTCCGCGCGCCGAAGATGCGGCAGCCAGCGATGAAGGCGGGGATGCAGGCGGTAGTGGTTCGGATGAAGTGCCGGCCTGATTTGTCTTAGCCGCTTATAAATTTAAACGCGCGCGATCATTATTTGTGGTCGCGCGCGTTTTTGTTTGTGTGGGTGAGACGGCGTGGGGTCAGATCAGCTTCAGCGTGTCGCCGGGACGCACGGTGCCGCCCTCGCTCACCTCCACATAGAGGCCGAGGTCCACATGGTCATAGACGCGCTGTAGCGTCTTGGGGATGTCCATGTCACGCGTGGCGCTCTCGAGGTTGACGTTGGTCGCTGCGCAGCGCGGAATTTTGAAGAAGCCTTTGAGTTTGGCGTCGCCCAGCGAGATGGTTTTGCCGACCCATTGATGGTCTTCCCAGGGGTCCAGTCCGTCAACATAGATATTGCCGCGAAAGCGCATGGGGTCGATGGGTTTGCCGATCAGTTTTTCCACTTCGCGCACGGTGGCGAGGTTGATGATCGACAGGAGTTTGAAAGGCGCGTCCGAATGCGAAAAGCCCGGCGCATGGACCACTTTGGGTGTGCCTCTGAGTTCGGCTTTCATATAGGTCGCCATGAAGCTCTCGATGGCGTCGCGGCCTTCCGCCGTCATCAGATCGCCCTTGGCACGGGTCCCGCCCTTTTCGCTGATTGTCAGCGTCGTCGTTGTCTCGTCAAATTTTGTGCTTAGATTTGCGAGACGTTCGTCACGCATCAGCATCAGGAATTTGATTTTCGGGAAATGTTTGGGGTCCTTCGGGTCGAAGTCATGCTTGCCGTTCTCAATAGCAAAAGCACGGTCATAGGCGATGGTTTCGCCGGTCTTCAACAGCGTTTCTCTGAGCGGTTCGGGCGACAGGCCTTTAACGGGATAGCGATAAAGTCCGGTCACGGTGGCCGTCGCGCTCATGTCTTGTTCCCCGCCTCTTGTGTGACGGATTGGCCACACCATATTCCTAATAGGCGATGCCTATGGAGGGTCGCCGCGCTCTAGCTCCGCCATGAGTATTTCTACGGCATGGGATAAGAGTGCATAGTCGATTAAAAGAAGGCGCTCGAAAAGAGCCAATTTGTTCAATGAGTTGGACCTATTGGGCTTTGGGAGCGTGCTTGAAAGGGTCAAGACATGGATCTTGAGAAATATACCGAACGGGCTCGTGGTTTTGTGCAATCAGCACAAGGACTTGCGGTGCGCTCAGGGCATCAGCGCTTCACGCCCGAACATCTTCTGAAAGTTCTGCTCGACGACGAAGAAGGCCTCGCCGCCGGTCTCATCCGCGCGGGCGGCGGTCGTCCCGATCAGGCGCTGACGGGCGTAGAAACAGCGCTCAACAAATTGCCGAAGGTCGAAGGATCGTCGGCTGGTCAGCTTTATCTCGCGCCGGAAACCGCGCGTGTATTCGACGGTGCCGAAAGCCTCGCGAAGAAAGCTGGCGACAGTTTCGTCACCGCAGAACGGTTGCTACTGGCTCTGCTCATCGAACCCAATACAGAAGCCGCCAAAATTTTGAAAACGGCAGGCATCACCGCGCAAGCGCTCAACGAAGCGATCAACACGGTGCGCAAGGGCCGCACGGCCGACAGCGCGACCGCTGAAGACAGCTACGAAGCCCTCAAGAAATATACGCGCGACCTCACTGCCGAAGCGCGCTCTGGCAAACTTGATCCCGTGATCGGGCGCGATGAAGAAATTCGCCGTACTATTCAGGTGCTAGCGCGGCGTACGAAAAACAATCCAGTGCTGATCGGCGAACCCGGTGTTGGCAAAACAGCTATTGCCGAGGGGCTCGCGCTGCGCGTCGTCAATGGTGATGTGCCGGAAAGTCTGAAGAGCAAACGTCTTTTGTCGCTTGATCTCGGCGCGCTCATCGCTGGTGCCAAATATCGCGGCGAATTTGAAGAACGCCTTAAGGCCGTGCTCACGGAGCTTTCAGCGACCGAAGGTGGCGTCATCCTGTTCATTGACGAGCTGCACACGCTGGTTGGTGCGGGCAAGAGCGACGGCGCGATGGATGCATCGAACCTGTTGAAGCCCGCTCTCGCGCGTGGTGAGCTTCATTGCGTTGGTGCCACCACACTTGATGAATATCGCAAATATATCGAGAAGGATGCCGCGCTCGCTCGTCGCTTCCAACCAGTGATGGTCAATGAGCCGACGATTGAAGACACGGTGTCGATCCTGCGCGGGCTTAAAGAAAAATACGAACTCCATCACGGTGTCCGTATCACCGACAGCGCCATCGTGGCAGCCGCCACTATGTCGGATCGTTACATTTCCGACCGTTTTCTGCCTGACAAAGCCATCGATTTGATGGACGAAGCGGCCAGCCGTCTGCGGATGCAGGTTGATTCAAAGCCTGAAGCCTTGGATGAGATTGACCGTCGTGTCATTCAGCTCAAGATCGAACGCGAAGCACTGAAGAAAGAGAAAGATGACGCGTCGCGTGATCGGCTTGAGAAACTCCAGGGTGAATTGTCGGAGCTTGAAAGCAAGTCGGCTGAACTGACAGCGAGCTGGCAGGCGGAGAAATCCAAGCTCGGTAGTGCCCAGAAGCTGAAAGAACAGCTTGATGGCGCACGTCAGGAGCTTGTGCAGGCCCAGCGTGGCGGCAAGCTGGAGCGCGCGTCGGAACTTGCTTATGGCATCATTCCAGAGCTTGAGAAGAAACTCGTCGAGACCGAAAAGCGCGGCGTCGAAGGCGCACTTGTCGATGAAGCCGTTACAGAAGCGCATATCGCGCAGATCGTTTCGCGGTGGACCGGCATACCCGTCGACAAGATGCTGGAAGGTGAACGCGACAAGCTGTTGCAGATGGAAGCATCGCTCGGCAAACGCGTGATCGGTCAGGAAGAGGCCGTCTCTGCCGTGTCACGCGCCGTGCGTCGTGCGCGCGCGGGCTTGCAGGATCCTAACCGTCCCATTGGTTCGTTCCTGTTTCTGGGGCCGACCGGCGTCGGCAAAACGGAGCTCACCAAAGCATTGGCCGATTTCCTCTTTGACGATGATCAGGCGATCTGCCGCCTCGATATGTCGGAATATATGGAGAAGCATTCCGTCGCTCGCCTTATCGGCGCGCCGCCGGGCTATGTCGGCTATGAGGAAGGCGGTGCGCTTACCGAAAGCGTGAGGCGTCGTCCTTATCAGGTGGTGCTGTTCGATGAGATCGAGAAGGCGCATCCCGATGTCTTCAACGTGTTGCTGCAGGTGCTGGACGATGGTCGTCTGACCGACGGGCAGGGCCGCACGGTCGATTTCAAAAACGTGCTCATCATTATGACATCGAATCTTGGCTCTGAGTATTTGGCCGATGGCGGCGATGTGGAAGAGGTGCGTGAGCAGGTGCTTGACGTGGTGCGTTCGCGTTTCCGTCCGGAGTTTTTGAACCGGTTGGACGAGATGCTGATCTTCCATCGTCTCACGCGCGAGCAGATGGATGTCATTGTCGATATCCAGATCACGCGTTTGCAGAAGCTGCTTGATGATCGCAAGATCAACATTGTGCTTGATGAGACAGCGCGTACATGGCTTGCGGATCAGGGATTTGATCCGGCCTATGGCGCACGTCCGCTGAAGCGCGTCATTCAGCGCAATGTGCAGGACGGTCTTGCCGAACTGCTGCTGGAGGGTCGCGTTAAAGACGGCGAGACTGTGACCGTTTCGGCGACATCCAAGGGCATCGTCATCAATGGAGATGGTCCCGGTGCGGCCGTCGACGGCGAAGGCTTACGCGTCGTCCACTGAGCGCGATCGCAAAACGGATTAAGCAAAGGCCGCCCCTGATCGGGCGGCCTTTGTCGTAATGACAGGTTCGATTTGTGCCAAACAGAGGTCGCAGTTCGTCTGATCTTCCGTTTGGATCAATTCTTGGACGGAGCAGAAGATGAGAGTGTTGAGCGGGAAGGTGGCGCTGATTGCGGGGGTAAGTTCAGGCATCGGATGTTTCAAGCTTCGTCACCGGCAGTGCCATTAGTGTTGACGGAGGTGTTTCTGTGTCGCGGACTTGAAAAGAACTTGCGACCGTTGCAGCATCGCGCCGGCGATTCATGATGAGCGGGAGTGACGATTGAACAGGGTACAGAAAATTTTTATGGGCGGGCTGGCGCTCGCGCTGGTTCTTCTCGGCGGCGGTTTTTATGTCATCAACAAGGAGGCCATAGGTATTCCGGCTTTCTATGTGTGGAAAGCGGTGTCCGGCCAATCTCATGGCGGCCAATATGCAGAGGTGAACGGCATCCGTCTCTATTACGAAACTTATGGTGCAGGCTCGCCGGTGCTGGTGCTTCATGGCGGCACGGGGTTCATCGAATCGATGCACTACCAGATCGGTGATCTGGCGGGCGAGCATTTGGTGATCGCGCCGGACAGTCGCGGGCATGGGCGCTCGACCGATGGCGAGGGACCGCTCCATTATGCTCAAATGACAGATGACATGGTGGCGCTGCTTGATGAGCTCAAAGTTGAGAAGGCGGATGTGGTTGGGTGGAGCGACGGCGGCATAATCGCGCTCGACATGGCGATCCGTTATCCCGACCGCGTCGGGCGTATCGCCATTAGCGGTGCGAATTTTAATGTGGCGGGTTTGACGGAAGCACCTGATCTCACTTCCGACCCTGAAGGCGAAGCGGTTGCCTCACAGCGCGACTTCTATAAGCGCCTCGCGCCAGACCCTGATCATTGGCCGGAGTTCTATCGCAAAGTATTGGCGATGTGGTCGAGCGAACCGCATTTTACCATCGAGCAACTCGGCACAATCAAAGCACCGGCGCTCGTCATGGCGGGAGAGTTTGACGGGATTAAACGCGAGCATACGGATGCAATGGCTGAAGCTATTCCGGGGGCGACAGAGGTGATCATCGCCGGTGCTAGCCATTTTGCACCCGTGACACATCACGCCGAGGTCGATGCGCATATCGTGAAATTTCTGAAGGCAGCCGAGTAGTCGCCGTGTTGCACATAGACAAAGGGCCGGTCTGTTGACCGGCCCTTTTGGTATCTGGCAGTTGGCAGGAGAGCAGGCTAGTTGGCCTTACTATCTTTTTCACCCGTATTGGCTTGCGCAACCTTGGTGAGTTCCGGTGTTTCGGCCATCTGCGCCATGATCTCGGCGCGCGCGCCCTTGTAGGCTTTGAGGTCTTTGCCAGCGAGCTGTGTGCCTGTCGGTACTTTGATGCCGAGCGGGTTCACTTTTTTGCCGCGTACGCTGATCTCGTAATGGAGATGCGGGCCAGTGGAGCGGCCTGTGGTGCCGACATAGCCGATGACCTGACCCTGGCGAACCGAGACGCCGGGACGGATGCCTGAGGCAAAGCCGTTCATATGTCCGTAGCCGGTTTCATATCCGTTGGCATGCTTGATACGTACGAACTTGCCGTAGCCGCCGGTCCAGCCCGCGATTTCCACTTTGCCGTTACCGGCGGCGTAGATTGGTGTGCCTCTGGGGGCTGCGAAATCGACGCCCATGTGCATTTTGGTGTAGCCGAGGATCGGATGTTTGCGTGCGCCGAACCCAGAACTGATGCGGGCACCGTCAATCGGCGTTTTCATCAGGAACTTCTTCATGCTGCGACCGTTTTCGTCGAAATAGTCCCAAGTGCCGTCAGCGGATTTGTAACGCCAAAGTTTGTGGGACTTGCCGAGAATGGTCAGCGCGGCAAAAGAGATGTCGCCTTCTTTCACGGGTGCACCAGAGGCGGCATCATATTTGCGATCGAAGAAGACCTGAAACGTGTCGCCGGGATGGATTTCGCGCTGGAAGTCGACCGAATAAGAGAACATGCGGATCATCTCGACGATGATCGGCGCAGGCACACCGGCTTGAGCGGCATCAAGGAACAGGCTCGAACTGATCGTGCCTTCTGCGCGCGCATAGCCGCTGGTCATCTCTCTCTTGATCTGCTCGGACGTGAAAGAACCGTCGTCGCCGCGCTGGACTTCGATCTTTCGTTCGACATCAGGCTGGAGAGAGATAGCGGTGAGCAATTTCGAAGGCAGGCCGTCGACGCTGTCTTCAGCAGCCGGAGTTGTCAGGAAGGTCAGGGAGATTTCCTGACCGCTTCTGAGTTTGGTCGGGCTGAAGATCGGGCGGAGCGCCGCAATGGCGTGATAGGCGTCCACGCGGTCGGCGCCGTTGTCGGTCAACACCTGCATCAGCGTGGCGCCCGGGTCGAGTTCAACAAGGGTGCTGGTCTCGGTCGGCAGGGCCGGAATAGAGGGTGCAAGCGAAGCTGTGACGAGTTCGGCATTGTCCGGGAGATCGCTGGCAGTGTCGCTATCGCTCAGTTCAGCGATGCTTGCGGTGTCTTCTGCGGAATCTCCGCCGGTTACATCTTCAGTCTGGGCGCGAAGGGCGATGTTGCCCGCGTCAGCCGTCATCAGTTCAGCAGGGGCGGCCGGCACATGTGTAGCAACTAAAGTCTCATGTTCTGCATGTGCGGCGTTGTGGGCGATGATCTGGGGTGTGTCTTCGGCGGTGAGGGCTGCTGTCTCTACGCCTGAATAAGGTGCAACTAGGGCCACGAGGCCGGTCGCAAGCAATCCGAAGGATAGGGCACCGGCGACGCCCGTGGCGACCAGCCAGCGGCGCTGGCCGAGCGATTGGCCAAGAGCCAGACGGCTCGCTGAGCTGTACAGCTTCAGAGACCGTTCGGCTGAAAGGCGCAAATCTGAAAGGCGCGAACGAAAGGCTGTCATGCCGGATGCAGCAAATTCCGCGTCTTCCGGCTTAGACGCATCCGCGTCCGACAGCCCCGTCGCCTGATCTCGTATCCCCGTATCGAACAAGTAAGCATCCCCTTATATGCCCCGGTTTCCCGGGTCCGGTCGTCAAACCGGTTGCCTAAAGCCTCAAAGGAAGGCTCCCCACAGGCAATTGAGACATTTTGAAATGTCCCGTGATCGAACGATGCTTGCTGAGCGTGTTTGTGTCAATCGGCACTGCATCCAACAAGGCATCTAATTGCCCATTATATCAGCAAAAATCGCAGGTTTTGTGTCATCTCACCGGAACTCGTCCCATTTCACGACATATGTGAGCCGGCATACTGCTCCATGGTGGTTTGTCTTGCAGGATCGGGACCGGTTTGAACGGACCACTGTCGGGGTCCGTGTAGGAATCGAACAATCAGAACGTGGGGCGCGCGCGAAACCAAATTTGAACCTCAGAGTCAAGGTCATCAGGCCAAAAAAGCCTGAAAAACCAGCGCTAAATCGTCATTTGCTCCTTTGTGAATCTTTTTTGAAGAAACTTGAAAAAAGGGTTTGACGGGTGGGTTCGACCCCCCTATAAACCGCCT
>TARA_R110000868_G_scaffold13711_2_pt1 | contig 15363 bp, 19 predicted proteins | sample TARA_R110000868 | Tara Oceans TARA_R110000868 (sample SAMEA4397489) | marine metagenome | biome: Polar Biome; feature: [SRF] surface water layer (ENVO:00010504); material: water (ENVO:00002006), including particulate matter (ENVO:01000060) such as... | depth 5 m | reverse complement strand
CCATACCCATTTCAGAATGACCCTAATCATATCTATAATTACCTCAAAGATTTTAGTGTTAAATATGTTGATATGGGTTGGAGGGACTTTGAAATATGCCTAGCCAAAGACCTTAAAGATGAGAATGGTACTTCCCTTGATGGAAGTACTAATTTTACAGAATATAAGATTAACTTAGACATATCCTTAATAGACCAAAGAGCTAGGGAAATCATACTACACGAAGTAATTCATTGTATACTTGAAACTTGTGGATTAGATGAGTATAGCTCTGGCTCTCTCCCAGGAAATAATGAGAGTTTAACTATAGCTCTTACGCATGGATTATTGTTATTCAGAAGACTTAATAAGACATTAGCAGGATTTATATGTTAGACCCGAATAAAATTACTAAAAGCCCGGTAAAATCTGTAACTCAACTCTCAATATTCAATAATGGTAAGTGGGTATTTACAGATGCTAATCAACTTACCTTTACTAAGGTGGACAACTTTAGATCATACTCCCGTATGAATGTACAATTTGGAATACTTTCCTCAGATGAGGAAGATCCATCAAAGCCTATGTTTAGAGGTAGAGTTGCTGATTATTTATTCAAGGATATTTTTGGCAACCTATCTATCATAGACTCAGATAAGTTCAATAGCACCGTATGAAATACCTACCATTAAACGAACTGAACTCCTTGGATATCGAGAAGTATCTTGAATTATCAAGAGATCTCTCTGTCATTAACAAGGATAATATACAAGGTGAGCTAAGTAATAGCACAGTTGTATTTTCTTACTACCATGGGCTTCTTGTGCATCAAAAGAGAAGACTTGACGGTCTAGTTAATAATGCACAAGCTTTTTATTCATTAACTAAGAACAGTGAGTTATTAAATAATAAAAGCAAGGGAGCTAAGGCAACCGCTACATATTTAGAAGATTTTGTTCAATCTAATGAGGAGTATATCTCCTTTAAGAAGCAAGTGATTGAACAAGAAGAAATTTACGGATATTTAAAAGCACTTTGTGGTGCGTTGGAACATAAGAAAGATATGTTGGTCCAACTCAGTGCAAATTTACGTTCTGAAACAAAACTTTACAATTAAGAAAGACAAATTTATGAATTTAAACGATTTAAGAAAAAAGCATCAAGAACTGATTTCAGGTAAGATGGGCGGCGGCGAAGGTGGAGGGGATAAGTATCTGAAGGTAGAACCTGGAAAGAACATTATCCGAATTCTCCCCTGGAAGGATGAGAACAAGGAGTTCTACTCCGAGGCTATGATTCATCGCTATACGGATTCGGAGGGTAAGATCCAAAACTACTACTGCCGTAAGCAGCAGCCGGGTGAGACATGCCCACTCTGTGAACTTTACTTTGATCTTTGGAAGATGCATAAGGCACTTAATCTGCCAAAGGGAGTTAAGTCACAGTTTGGTGATATGGCTACCAAGATCAAGCCTACCCCCAGATACTACATGAACGTAATTAGCCGTAAGGCTCTGGAGGAAAAGGGTGAGGATATCGCTGGAGCACTTAAGATCTTCTCAACCGGAGTTAAGGTGTTTAAGAAGGTTATTGACCATGTATTTAATGAGGATTTCCGCGATGAAGCGGATCCTGACAATACGACAGTCCTCTCTCTTAAGAAAGGTAATGACTTTATCCTTGAACTAGGTAAGAGTGGGGAGTTCAATAACTACGATAACTCCGTATTCCGGAATAAGAAGACTGCGGCTGGTTCCGACCGTGAAGTTAAGGTTTGGATGGATGCTCTACATGATATCCATTCCTTAATTAAGATTAGTGAGTATGAGGAAGGCAAAAATGTTGTAGATAGTTTGTTAGCCTCCCTAAATACTGTTGGAGCCCCTGATCGGAGTGCCGGTGACGAAGATATGGGGGAGTCCAAGTTTAATAAGGAAGTTCAGGTATGAGAATTAAATTTACATTAGCTATAGCCATGATTCTAGCGTTATTCATGGTTACCCCATCCTGTGGAACACTCGATGGTCTTCAAGGTATGAGTATCACTACAAGTGATAATCTAATAAATCCAGCAGACATTAACAACCAAGATGTGGTTATCGTTCCAAGAGAGATGGTGCCCGCTGAAATTAGGGACAATGTAAAATTTAAGGATAAGGAGCTTATATTGGCTCCGGATGAGTTGATTAAGGCGGGTGCTCCGAAGATTGATCCAACCCCAGCCGCTAACGATAGTGGTTGGTTATCGGAGGTATTGAATTTCGGATTGCAAGCGGGAACTGTGTTTTTCCCGAAGCTAGCACTGCTTGAGGCTCTGTTTACAGTATTATCCCGTAGAAAGAAGGAACACTACGCGGACGCTATTCGTGCTATAGTGCCTATTGATGGCAATATAAACCTTAAGAGTGCCGTGGTTAGCGTCGGGAAGGCTTTAGGTGTAGCGCATAGTTCTGAGGGGAGTGCGCAACTGTTTGAAGCTGAGAGAACTCGACTGGTTAGCCCTAAAGCCTAGTTATTAAAACCTAAGTTTTGGTTTTGACCCCATGAGAAGTTAATCTCATGGGGTTTTTTATTTTATAAATTATGATCATTTACTATAATGATTCATATGTCAGAAAAATTAAAGATATTAGTCGTTCATCCAAATTATGGCGGTTGTGCATATTATCGAAGTTTAATGCCTATGCACAAGTTGCAGGAGCTTTATCCGGATAAAGTTGAAATACAATTTGATGATAACCCACTTAAGTTTAATCCTGCTACAAATACATATGATTATCCTGGGGCTACTGAGGATGCTATCCCCTCTGGAATTCAGTGGGCTCATGTTGTATTAATTAACAACATCAGTAACTTTGGTGGGCCTTACACGGCTAGAGTTCAAGGGCTGGCTAAGAAGGCTAATAAGTTTGTACATTTTGATACAGATGATCTTCTTACTGACCTATACGAAGAACATCATCTAATCAATGTCTATAGGGATCAAGGATTGAGTGATATGACTAAGCACATGTATTATCATTCAGATCTTGTAACCGTTACGCAGATGAAGTTTGCTGAAAGGATCAAGCCCTTCTGTAGCAAAATTCTAGCCGTCATCAAGAATGCCATCGACTATAGACTGCCCTGCTGGACGACCCACAAGATCCCCAGCAAGCCCGTAAGGATCGGATGGGCCGGGGGAATCCATCATAACCCTGATGTTAAAATATTCAATAGCGTTCCCCACTTAGTTAATCAAAAGGTGGGTAGGGAGAACATATGGTGGGATTTCTATGGAATGCCTCCACCACCAAAAACTGAGGAAGAGAAGAAGGACTGGCAAAATAACGTCTGGAATCACTACAAGAAAGAGATGCTGAATGGATTTAAAGGGCAACCAAATTGGAAGACCCACCATGCACTAGGTCCGGATCAATATGGTGTATTCTATGCTAATATGGATATTGCTATAGCCCCTTTAAAGATGAATGCTTTTAATGATAGTAAGTCAGATATTAAGGTGGCAGAGGCAGGAAGATATAAAGTTCCTTTGATAGCTTCTAATGTGGGGTGCTATAATGAAACCATCATAAATGGTAAGACTGGCTACTTGATCGACCCTGACGCTCCTAAAACAGAGTGGGTCAGGCTATTAGCAAAGTTAGCTAAAGATCATAAGCTTCGTAAGGAAATGGGTGAAAACCTTCACGCTATTACTGAAGAGATGTTTGATATTAATAAGGTTATACACCATAGATTAGAGATCTATGAACAATCGTTTAAAGCATTAGGATGGGATCCAAGAAATGAAAATCAAGTTTCTCAGCGGGTGGACTGATATAGGGGGTTCTACCATTGCGTTTATTAGATTAGTAAATCTTTTGAATGAGAATGGTTTTGATGCTACCCTATATGGAAATTCAGAATATCCAAACGGTAGATGTAAGTACAAATTATTTACTGAATTAGTATTCAAGCCAACAGATGTATTAGTACACCATTTCACAAAGCTTGATAAAAACCCTGGTGTTAGGAAAGTGATATTATCTTGTCATGAGACTAATTTATTTCCTATAAAAGAAATTAAGCCCTTTTATGACAAAGTACATTTTGTTTCTGAATTTCAGAAAAACTGGCATGAAGTAGACGGTGTAGTAATACCTAATGTACTACCAAATTTAATTAACCGTAAGTGTAGAAGAACAGGGGTGGCTGGAATCGTTGGATCCATAGATCCACATAAGCAGATTCATAAATCGGTTGAACGTGCTCTTAATGACCCCAATGTATCAAGGGTTGAAATATATGGTAAGATAAGTGACCCTGATTACTTTAATAATAAAGTATTACCCTTACTTAGTAATAATGTAGTCTACTGTGGAATAGCTTATAATCTACAGAAGATGTATGATGAATTAGATGTTGTTTATCATTCATCACTAAGAGAAACATTTAATTATATTAAGACAGAGTGTGCGCTAACTGGAGTTAGGTATGAGGGTCTACCAGAAAATGACCCTAAAGCTGAATACTGGGATAATGAAAAGATACTTGAAGCATGGAAAACTCTCCTACAATAACTGTAATTCTAAACGCCTATAGAAGACCGGAATATCTTCGGGAGCAGATAGAGGCAATAAAGTCTCAAACTGTAAAGCCAACAAAAATTTGGTTGTGGGTTAACTATCATAGGGATAATGAAAGAATCAATTTTCAATATAATGATATTGATGCTGTTATTAATTCCTCTGTAAATTTCAAATATCATGGTAGGCTAGCTTTAGCTTTACTAGCACAGACAGATTATATTGCAATGTTTGATGATGATACAATCCCAGGTAAAAGGTGGTTTGAAAATTGTATAGCTACTGAGAAAGCTATAGGGGAGCAGTGTATCCTTGGTGGGGCTGGGGTATCTTTGAATAACGAGTACTATGTTGACCATCGGAGATACGGTTGGCCTACACCGTCTAATGAAATTACAGAGGTGGATTTAGTAGGACATGCTTGGTTTTTTCCTAGAAAATTTCTTACTAGTATATGGGCTGAAAAGCCCATAAGCTTTGAAAATGGTGAAGACATTCAATTGAGTTATTTAGCTCAAAAAGTTTATGGGGCTAAGACTTATTGCCCACCCCATCCATTAGATAACAAAGACTTATGGAGTTCATTAAAAGCTTGGGAGTATGGGGCTGATAAAAAAGCTTCGTCAAATGGTTCTTTTATGCCAATTGAAGATTTCTATAAACAAAGGGATACTATTATAAGAAAGGCAATAGATAATGGCTGGATTCCATTATTTATGAAGAATAAAGATGAAAATATTTCCTGAGCATTTATACAAATTTAAGGAAATGTTAACTCAAAGAGTTCCATTTTCTTTTACTAGGTTCTCAGATGGAGAACTTAGGATACTGCAAAACTTAGATACAAAGATTGGCAGTAATTTTTATCAAATTGGGGATAAAATATATATTGTAGGAGATAATACTTATCATCCTGAGGATTTTAAGTGCTGGGTTCCTGGGGAAAATGAATTTCATCGGCAAAAATTAATGGATGCATTTAAGCATAAGCAATACAATTATTATGTTGGACTTAGTTGTAGATGTTGTGTTGGGGAGTTAGATTTTAAGAAACAGATAGATTGGAGAGGTGGGGATGATGAATTTCTTACTTGGTCTAATATATTTGTGAATTCTAATTATCCTCTTTTTACAAAAGAGATATTACCTTTATTTTCAAATTATAAAGTTGTTTATATTTTGAATGAGAATGCGGATTTAACTGGATTGCCATTTAAAGTTAATAAAGATTTCAGGGTAGGATTTAATTGTTTTATTAATAATTATTCTCTAGTTGATGAAATTGATACTTGGATGGGCATGAATAAACTAGAAGGATATTTATTTTTATTTTCAGCTTCATCCCTTAGTAATTTAATTATTCATAGATTATTTTCAAAATATCCAAATAATACTTATTTAAATATTGGGACAACACTAAATCCATTTTTGAAGATGAGGGGATCAAGAGATTATTTAATCGGCGGATCTACATTAAGGAAAACATGTATATGGTAGAAAATATTAAAATTGGTAAAGGCACATTCATAGATCGGTCTGTGGTCTTTAAAGGAATATCAACAGATTACCCTAAAATAAAGATTGGCGATAACTGTTATATTGGTAAGGATGTTCAAATTATCTGTGATGACCTAGAGATAGGAGATTATAGTAAAATTCATCACCATACTAATATTCATGGGTATAAGCCTTGTAAAATTGGTCATAACGCTTGGATAGGTCAATACACAATAATTGATAGTATTGGTGGAACTACTATAGGTAATAATTTTGGTGTTGGGGCTCATTCCCAATTATGGTCGCACATCAAATATGGGGATACTTTAGAGGGTTGTAGATTTAAGTCTGAATCCCCACTAAGTATAGGCAATGATGTGTGGTTGGTTGGACATTGTATTGTATCCCCTATAACCGCAAAGGATAAGTCAATGGCTCTAGTAGGGTCTGTTATTACTAAGGATATGGAATATAACCATGTGTATGCTGGCAGCCCAGCCAAGGATGTAACCGAAAAGATTGGTGGGCAATTCAGTCTAGTTTCTGTAGAAGATAAATATTTAAAAATGCTATTATATCTTAAAGACTTTGGAAGTTCTAGTAATATTAGAATAGTAAAATCTGTTATAGATTTTAATTTCAATGACTCTATAAGTTATTTTGATGTGGATACTAGAACTTATACTAAAAAGAGTAGTCCTGAGGAAATTAATTTTATGAAGTTTTTATTACCGGATAAAGGAAAATTTGTGCCCTATGTCATTTGATAAAAAAAATCACAATCCATATTCAATAGTTAAACAATTTGAGGAAGCAGTGGCAAACTACACTGGATCCAAATACGCTGTGTCTGTAGATAATTGCACTAATGCACTATTTCTTTGCTTAATGTATCAAAGGCATCTTGGGAATAGGGAGATTGTGACAATTCCTAGTAAGACATATTTATCAGTTCCACAATCAGTTATTCATTCAGGGCATGAATTAGTTTTTGATACTAGATTTGAAACTAATAATTGGAGAGGTATTTATAAGTTAAATCCTTACCAAATTTATGATGCTGCCAAGAGATTTACTGGGGGTATGTATATACCAAATAGTTTTATGTGTCTATCTTTTCATATTAAAAAACATCTTAAGCTAGGGAAGGGGGGGATGATCCTTACCGATGACTTTGATGCAGTTAAGTGGTTCAAGAAGGCGAGATATGAGGGAAGAGGGGAAGTACTCTACCATGAGGATGATATTGATATGCTTGGATGGAATATGTATATGACACCTCAACAGGCGGCCCACGGTTTGGCTCTGCTACAAAACTATCCTAACAGTATGCCAGATATAGGGGAAGATAACGGATATAGAGATTTAACTGAATTTACAGTATTTAATAAATACCCTAGGATATCATAATGGATTTATCCGTATTAGTTAATACAAACTCTAAAATTAAAGACTTATGGGATTTGTTCAGAGTAAATTTTGAGAATAACTTTGATTTAAAGTGCCCAATATACTGGGCATCAGACGAAATAGTATTTTCTGGTGATAATCACCAAAGTTTAATTTATAAAACGAGTGATTCCTTTAGGGAACAGCTTTTAAGCTGTTTAGAGTTAATTCCATCTAAATACGTTTTATTTATATCAGAAGATTATCTGCTTTACAATAAAGTTGATATGGATTCTATTAGAAAGTTTTATTATTTTTTGGAGTCTAATGAGACTTATTCCTTTGTAAGATTGCAAAAGGGAATTGATACCTTAGGAATTAAGATATCTAATTATGATTTATTTCTACTTACCCCTAGGGTACCTTACTTCTATAGCCAAACTGCTGCTATTTGGAGAACAAGTGATCTACTTAAAATATTCAAAGGGGGCTCTAATGGGGGCATTGGAAGGACAGACGGAGGAATCCAGTTTGAGGATTCTGCCCAATGGGTATGTAAAAATTTAAATCTTATAGGATCTTACTATTATGACAACGAGCCTAAGAGGGGTGATTACCATTATGATAGTAAAGTATTCCCTTGTATTCACACTGCCCTAGTGTCTGGTAAGTGGAACTTCAAGGAGTACCAGAAAGAACTACTTAGTTTGAGTAATTTCAATAGTATAGATACAAGTATTAGAGGTAGATTTATATGAAATGCATTGTTGATCTATCTGCGGAAGTCCCTGACACTAATACCCACTATTTTAGGTTAAAAGATTTTGAAGATGGTGATGATGGTAAAACTCTTTTTAGTGGGTATAATACGATAACGAAGGTTAATAATGTTGGGGGCAACCGTATTTACCTTAATGTGTATTCACCTACTGAATTCTGCCAGATAAGAGATCACTTTGGGTTGACTCCAATGGAGCACGATAACGGATTTGACAAAGTATTTTCCATTTGTCCTTATACTTGTGAATGGCTGAACAAAGAGAAGAATACTGACAGATATATTCCAATATGTTATCCCTTCAATGAGAAGGATATACCTATAGAATGTTCAAAGAAATATGATGTAATATATCATGGTGGTATACATGGTAAAGACCATTCTGACTGCCTAAAGTTGATGTCCAAGTTTAACTATCAATACTTGACCATGACACAGCATATTAATTATCTAACGCAACAACATCTTCCCTATGCTACACAGGTAAACCTAAGTAATACTGAGAAACTTAATGTTGTAGCAAAATCTAAGATATCAATTTGTTATAACTATGTCAATGCGGATCAGAACCATATTAATGCTATTAAAGCTAATTCTAATTGGAAAAATAATATAGCATTTAGTGGGATAGAGTCTATTGGTATAATACCACAAATGAAGTCGAGATTTATGGAGGCAGCCTTCTGTAGAACAATTAATTTAGTAAAAAAAGATCCATGGAATGTGGTAGAGCACTGGTTTGAGCCAGAAAAGGATTTTATATATTTTGAAGATCAATTGGACCTTGAATCTAAAATAAATAAAATTCTAAATAACTATGATAAATATTCGTCTATAATGGACTCGGCACTTAATAAGTGCAAACGGTATTCAATACAGAGCTTATATGACCGAATTAAAACTGAGAACATATTGTAGATCTTGTGGGCATGATTTTCTTGAAAGTATATTAGATTTAGGTAATCATCCTTGGTGTAATAATTTCCTTAATAAGGATGAACTCGGCAAAGAGCCTTATTACCCACTACACTTAGTCCATTGTGCTAAGTGTGATTTATTACAATTAAACTATACAGTGCCTAAAGAGATAATGTTTAAAAAACATTCCTATGTCTCTTCAACTACTAAAACCTTAACAAAACATTTCTATGATTTAGCTATAGAAAATAGAGATCAGTTTAACTTAAAGAATACTGATTTAATTGTTGATATAGGAGGTAATGACGGAACTCAACTCCTACAGTATAAGAACCTTGGATTAGTTAATCTGCTTAATATTGAATCCGCAAGTAATATAGCACAATTATCTGTCGATAATCTGATCCCAACTAAGAATGAATTTTTCAATGAAAAAGTATCTAAGGACTTGTTTGCTGAAAAAAGTGTTAAACTAATAAATGCTGCGGGTGTCTTCTTCCATTTAGAGGAACTGCATAGTGTGCTATCAGGAATTGTTTATGCTCTGAAAGATGATGGTGTTTTTGTTGTTCAATTTATGTATGCTGGCTCAATGGTAGATAATTTGAATTTTGATACAATATATCATGAGCATCTTTGTTATTATACATTAAATAGTCTTAAAAACTTGATTTCCCCTTATGGGTTAGAAATCTTTGACTCTACGTATAGTCCTATCCATAGTGGAAGTATTATCGCCAAAATAGGATTTAAAGGTAAATTCCAAAAAACTACACGTATGCTGGAGACTGAATTGAATGATAAGAAATATAACAAAAATAGTTTTCTTGAATTTTCAGCTAAAATACAATCTCTTCGTTATAAATTAAAAGAACTACTAATTGGTATCAAACAAAAAGAACCATCCGCTAAAATTTATGCTTATGGTGCCCCCGCTAAAGGTAATACCCTTTTGAACTATTTTGATATAAACAAAGAGTTAGTTACCAAGTGTGCTGAGGTTAACCAATTAAAGATTGGACAATATTTACCACACACGCACATTCCAATTATTCAAGAATCATCGGGTGATATACCAAATTATTATCTCTTGCTATCACATAACTTTGTTGATGAAATTTTGGAGAAAAATTTAAATTTAAGAGAAAAAAATGTGAAATTTATTATTCCATTCCCGAAGGTATCTATTATATAATTATGAAAATTAAAACAAATTACCCTGATGCCTTATCGTCCCCGGATTATTATGACCCTATAGGCGCTAAACAGGATAACCATTCAAATGAAAATTATCTTGCTGATTTAGCTAGGGTAGCTGGTAAAGATAAGTTCTCCTATTTGGATCTTGGTTGTGCTGGTGGGCAGTCTGTTGTGGATCTTCATTCTAGAGGTCATATTGCTTGTGGAGTTGAGGGGAGTGATTTAAATATAATGTTGAATCATTCACTTAATCATGTGGACAAAAACTGGAAACTTTATAAGGATATCTGTCTATTCAAAGCGGATATTACTAAACCATTTCTGTTATCTAATGGTATTGATAATATCGCACATAAGTTTGATATAGTAACAGCTTGGGATGTTCTTGAGCATCCTAAAGAAGATAATATCCCAGCAGTTCTTGAAAATATAAAATTACATTTATCTGAAACTGGAAAATTCATTTGCTTAATAAACACTACACCTGGGCACCATCATCAATGTGTAAAGCCCTTTTCTTGGTGGGATAGAATATTTAGGGAGCATAATTTCGTAAGCATTGGATGGGATTTCAATACTTCGCCTAGGCATTTGTCTAATCCTTTAGGTGATGAAGATTTTGGATTTATTCTGCAATTAAAGTGAATATTTTAATTACAGGGGATCGTGGTTTTTTTGGTAGGCATTTGAAAAGAAGATATACTAATCATGAGATCTTTGTTTCTAATACTAGTGTTCGTAATTTAAATAATATTGAAAACCTATATGATCTAAATACTAAAAAATTAGATCTTATATTTCACTTAGCTGCTAAGACTAAAGCTGGGGATTGGTGCTTAAGCCATTCAGGGGATCAATGGATAGATAACCAAATTATAAACACTACCATCCTAAAGTACTGGAAAGAGTATCAACCACAAGCTACAATGGTATGTATGGGTACTAGCTGTGCCTACGATCCGAAGTTACCATTAACAGAGGACCATTATCTATTAGGAAGCCCATCTGATGACCTATTAAGCTATGCAATGACTAAGCGCATGTTATTGCATGGATTAATAGCTATAAATAAGCAATATGGTTTAAACTATAGATATTACATTCCTTCAACTCTATATGGGCCAGATTTTGATTTAGATGATAGTCATTTTATCTTTGATCTCATTAAAAAAATATATCGTGGTAAGAAGTATGGTGAAAAGGTTGAGCTGTGGGGGGATGGGCTACAATGTCGTGAATTGATCCACGTTGATGATGCTATTGATATTATGAACGATACTTCGACAATGAATAATCAAATATTTAATGTATGCAGTGGATTAGAATACCCTATCGCAGTATACGCAAGTATTATATGTGATATCCTAAAATTTAATCCTAATAAGATTGAGTATAACCCAAATAAGTATGTTGGGGTAAGATCCAAGCGATTAAACCCAAATAAAATTGGAAATTATCCTTGTTTCCCTAAGCAACGGGATATCATATCAGGGATAACTTCAACTATTAATAGTTTCTTAGATAAGGTGGAATGATATTTTAATATGAATACTAATCTTTTAGACGAAAACTATAAATTTTCTATACCTGAAAACTCTACTAGTTTTAAAATTGATGTTGGGCTAGCTGGGGAAGCCCCCAATTCTGCATTATGGTTAGGTAATGACCCAAATGTATTTGTAATAGGCATAGAGCCTTTAGAATACCATTGGAAGATGCTACAAAATTATGATACAGCAAATTCAAAACGTTGCTATCCAAGTAATTTTAAAATAATTCAATTAGAGCAAAATATAGTATCCTTTAATAGAAAAAAAATATGTGATATAGGTAAAAGATTTATAGGTTTAAAGTATGCAATTGATAATATAGAGGGTATAGTAATAAGAAAATTTTATTCTATGGATAAGACTGATGGAGGATCCGGATCCTCCAGCTTGTTAAAGCCAACTCTATTTCACCCTCAACGTGTAGAGGAGGAAGTGGAGGTCAACTGTGTAAGTCTACAAACAATATTAAACCATATAAGCTGGGATAAGTTCTCATTCATTGAGCATTTAAAAACAGATTGTGAAGGGTATGATTTAACTGTTATTAAAAGTTTAGGAAAATATCTAAACAAAGTTTTGTTCATATCTAGTGAATATCTAAGCCAAGAGTGCTTTTGGGAGAATCAGGGGAAAAAAACAGACTTAATTGAATATATGTCCAATAAAGGATTTGATATTATTTCTTGTCATAGCGGTGAAATCCATTTTATTAACAGTGAATTAAGTAAAATAGTTGATATGTCAAAAGTTAACTGTGTTACCTTAGGTTTATAGATTTATATGATTATACAAACAAAATTTCCTATATGCAAAGATTCTCTAGATTATACTGAGCCTATTGGAGCTATTAATGATGATAACTCAAATGAACACTATGCAAATGAAATAGAAGAATTATTTAATAGGAAAGTTTCTTATCTAGAGCTAGGATGTGCTGGTGGTTCCTTCATTGATCTGCTCTGTGCTAAGGGACATGATGCATACGGGATTGAGGGGACTGACCATCCCCTAAAACAAAATAGAGCAGCTTGGAAAAAACATTACAATACAAGATTATTCACTTGTGATTTATCAAAACCATTTAAAGTGATTGATGCTCCAAAATTTGATGTTATATCTAATTGGGAATTTATGGAGCATCTTCCCCCAGAATCGTTACTCTATATCACATTAAAAATGTATTCGCTGTTATCCGTAGATGGGTGTGTGCTCTGTGGCATATCAATGCAAGAAACTCCACACCATACATCAATATTTCCTGAAAAAGTTTGGTTAGAAGAACTTTTTGGGCAAGTATTCCATTGTTTCCCATATTCCTTAAAACACAAATATAGAGAAGACTACTATCCAGGGCATCAAAGTTTTTTTGTTATATTAAAACCAAAATTGGATAAAGTTGATTTTGTGAATGAAAGTCTTAAATTACTTGAAAAAGAATAACAAATATTATGGCATTAAACAGAAAATATCTACCAACATTATCAGAACTAATTGATCGTCTTTCAATTATCCAATTAAAAGAAGTCTTTATTAAAGACCACAAAGAAGAATACGCTAAAGAAATAAAGGATATAGTAGATGATATCCAAAGCCTTATCCTTGATATTCAAGGCACTAGTGATTATCCAGTGATAACTGGTGAAGTTATAAGAGCTATTATTGTATTAGCACAAATGAACTTACATATTTGGCATAATGAATCCAACTATCGTAAGGGTATTAAAGATGGAAATAACCTAGAGCTTACGCATGGGTTAAATGGTATAAGAAACACTTCCAAGAATAAGATTCAAGAAATAGCTGGGGGTAGGAAAGACTACAAGATTGATTGTCTAGCAGCCGATTTTAAGGATTGGGAGATTAGTTGGTAATACTTATATACTATGAAAAAAGAGACTAAAGTAAGAACAGTAATAAAATCCATTGTGTGGAGACTAATAGCTACCTTAAATAGTTTTATTGTATTATCAGTATTCCCAAACTATAAAGCAATTTTCTCAGCTATCATCATGAACATAACTGGATTCTTTATTTACTATATCTACGAAAGACTATGCAATAAGGTTAGCTTAGGTATAAAATGACAATACTCGTTATAGGTGAAAGCTGCGTTGATGAGTTTATTTATGGGAGTAGTTCAAGGCTGGCCCCAGAGGCCCCAGCCCCTGTATTTGTTCCCAATCATGCAACTTCAAATATTGGTATGGCTGGGAATGTTGCAGAAAATCTAAAATCACTAGGCGCACAAGTTGAATTATTAACTAATAAAAATGTTATTAAAAAAACAAGATATGTAGATGAAAAGACCAATCACTTACATCTTAGAATTGATATAGGTGATTTAAATACAAAACAAATAGTCTACGAAGATCTAGCTTATTTTAAACAATTTGAAGCTATTGTAATCTCGGACTATTGTAAAGGATTTTTATCGGAAGACGACATATTTAAGATATGTAATATTCATAATAATGTGTTTATTGATACTAAGAAGATCTTAAACAAAAAATTTATAAATGCAAAGTTTATCAAAATTAATAACCTAGAATATAAAGCATCGGAACAAGAAATCAATAGAACTCCTGGGTTAATTGATAAGATAATTATTACTACCGGGAAAGATGGATGTATATTTAAAGGTAACAAATATGGTGTTTCAAAAGTAGAAGTAAAAGATCAAGTTGGTGCTGGGGATACTTTTATAGCTTCCTTTGTCTATAAATATTTAAAAACTGGAGATGTGGATAACTCAATTAAATTTGCTAATGATTGTGCAACTGTGGTAGTGTCAAAAAGAGGTGTGGCAATAATATGAAAAAAGTATTAATAACGGGTGGGGCTGGTTATATTGGGACAAGTCTCGCTAAGACTTTACTACAAAGTGGGTATGATGTTACTGTAGTAGATAATCTAATGTATGGGCAAGCACAATCACTACTATATTTTGCTAGCTTTCCAAACTACAAATTTATAAATGCAGACGTAACTGATCATAACTATAAGTTACTTGAGAAGTTAGTAAAGGAAAATGATATAATTATTCCCTTAGCCTGCCTTGTTGGTGCTCCCCTATGTAATGCCAATCCAAAACTAGCATGGGAGATAAACCATAAACACATTAATGTAATATGTAATGTCGCTGATGGTAAGCCAGTAATATACCCGACAACTAATAGTGGGTACGGTATAGGGGGAAAAGGGATGTGTGACGAGAGTTCCCCCTTAAATCCACTATCTGTTTATGGGGAAACTAAAGTTGCTGCTGAAAAGGATGTTATAAATTATGGGGGTATTGCCTATAGATTAGCTACGGTATTTGGATCTAGCCTAAGAATGAGGTTAGACCTCCTTGTTAATGACTTCGTTTGGAAAGCTAAAAGGGATGGCTCCATTGTATTATTTGAAGGGCATTTTAGAAGAAATTATATACATGTTATGGATGTGGTTAATGCTTTTACCCACGCTATTAATAACTATGGGGCTA
>TARA_R110000868_G_scaffold50764_1_pt1 | contig 15366 bp, 21 predicted proteins | sample TARA_R110000868 | Tara Oceans TARA_R110000868 (sample SAMEA4397489) | marine metagenome | biome: Polar Biome; feature: [SRF] surface water layer (ENVO:00010504); material: water (ENVO:00002006), including particulate matter (ENVO:01000060) such as... | depth 5 m | reverse complement strand
AAAAGGATTAGGTGACACGATAGAGAAGATAACTAAAGTTACAGGCATAAAAGCTGTGACTGAGGCTATTTCTAAAGCTACAGGTAAAGACTGCGGCTGCAACAAGAGAAAAGAAACATTAAACAAGGTATTCCCTTATAATAAAGACAATAAGTAATGGCAAATATAAAACTACAAGCTAGTAGGGGGTTAAAAGTAATCCCTAGCGATACAGTAAACATACCAAATGTTGCAGCAATTTCAGTGTCTGGAATATCGGGCACACCTTCAGGTTCTCAATTAGTGGGTGTAGGAACTTTATTTACTAAAAATGTTTCAGTTGGCGATATTGTATATGCAGGAACAATAGCTGCTCACGTAGTAGCGGTAGTGAGTGACACTATATTAACTACATCGTTGTCAGTTCCAGTAGGGCTATCTTATATTGTATATTCTCAAAAAAACAACCCTAGTAATGGGTGTGTATTGTATTGCGGAGGTGCTGGAACTCTTAGTGTTGTTACTGCTGGTGGCGACACTATTGAACTCGTAGGGATGACAGCAGGACAATGTATTCCTATTAACGTATTACGAGTAAATTCTACCGTTGAGGTGGGGACAATAGCAACCGACATTGTAGCTCTCTGGTAAGTTATGCAGATATCTATATCAAATGCAATAGGAGTTTTCAGAAATGGGGCTTCAGGGCCTCCACCAGATAGAGCCCCCCAAGCTTTAAATGTAGCTTTTACAGGAACACTTCAATCGGGTAATGTATTAACAGGTACTTACAATTACTACGATGCAAACGGAGACGCAGAAGGTTCTACGTCTTTTAAATGGTATAGAGCAGACAACGCAGGTGAGGTTGGTATTGCTATTGGTGGAGCTACGAGCGAAACATATACTTCTACAGCTTCGGATTTAGGGAAGTACATTTCATTTGAGGTTACTCCTATAGCATTGACTGGAACTATCTTAATAGGAAATCCTGCATTTAGCCCTTACCAGCAAATTGAGAGCACTCCTATAGCTTCTAATGTAGCATACACAGGAATATTAACGGATGAACAAGTACAAACAGGTACGTTTACTTATAGCGGTTCAAGACCTGAAGGAACAAGCACGTTTAGATGGTTAAGAGCTTCGGACGATGCAGGAACAAGTGCAACGGCTATCGGAGGTGCAACTAGCGAAATATACACATTACAGTCTGCTGATGCGGGTAATTTTGTTGCGTTCGAGGTTACACCGGTAAGTGACACGGGATTAGTGGGTGCGGTTGTTGTTTCATCTTATAGAACAGAAATACAAGACGTAGCACCAATAGCTTCAGCAGTATCATATACAGGTACTTTAGAAAGCAATCAAGTACAAACAGGTGTTTATACTTATAGTGGAAATACAGAAGGAACAAGTACGTTTATTTGGTACAGAGCCGATGATATAAACGGAACTAATCAAACTCCTATTGGAGTAACGACGCAAACTTACACACTACAAGCATCCGATGTGGGTAAGCACGTTGCCTTTATGGTTACTCCTGTTACAATTAACGGTAAATCAGGAACAGCGGTTCGTTCGGATTACAGAGCAGTTGTAGAGAGTTCGGCAACTCTATTTGAGTTATATAAAGCAAGGGTAGAAGCGGATGGTGGTACAGTAGAAAATAATACTTGTACGATAGCATACTTAAATGATATTAGTGCGACTTATATGTTGCTAGGTGATACAGGCTTTTTGCTACAAGAGGATGGAAGTAAAATAATTTTATAAAAAAAAGAAGAAGATGAAAAAAACAAGACTATTATTGTCAATCTTGCTAATTACTTTAGCACAAAACGTATTTGCTCAAGATGCTAAAATATCACAATTACCTGTAATTACAGAAGCAAATGCAGGTGCGGTTATACCAATAGTGCAGAATGGAGTTACAAGTCAGATAGAAGTTACTGATTTAACTAACGAGTATATTCGGAAAGCACAACACTCTCTAGTTACAGCTAGTACTACGCAGAGTATTAATCTAAGCACGACAGCTTCACTTAATGTTATTGTAGTTAGTAACCCAGGGCTTACTTTAACGCTTCAATTTCCAACATCGCCTGTTGACCATCAAGTATGTCAGTTCACAACTTTAACAAACACAGTTACTATTGTAGCAGGTAGCGGAACATTTAATCCTGTTTATTCAGGAGCACCGACAGCAGGTTATAGCGTAAGTTATGTTTATCATACAGAAGATTCAACGTGGTATAAAATATCCAATTAATGAGTGTATATGATGATGCTATATTAATTACTTATCCTAGTGGGGTAAAGGTTGGGGAAGTGTACTCTCAAAAGCCTACAGATGGCACAGGGGATTACACATTCTCTCGTAGTACTACAGCTACTAGAGTAAATGCAAGCGGTGTAATTGTTAGTGCTGCGATAGATGAACCTAGAATTGACTATACAGGCGGCGGTTGTGGGGTTGCTTTAATAGAAGTTCAAGCGACTAATTTAGTTAATTACTCACAAGATTTTTCACAAGCTACATTATCTAACTGTACTGTTCAGAGTGGGTTTAACGCACCAAATAATAATACGGATGCTTATAAGTTAATTGAAGATAGTACAAGCGGATTAAAGTTATTCATGGCTGTCAACTCTACATCTACAATAGCTAATACATCTTACTCAGCTTCTATTTACGTAAAGGCAGGTGAAAGAACTAAGGTTAGGGTTTATGGCTATCACTTAGTTAATCAACTTTTCTATGTAGATTATGATTTAACTGACAATAGTTACTTAGGTAGTGGTAATGTTAACACACAAGTAGATGGGTATTCTATACAAGATATTGGAACTGATGGTTGGAAGAAAATAACTATAAAAGGGCAAAAAAATGCTACTTATGATTGGGATGTTGCAGTTTCTCCTTTAGATGCAAGTGGTAACGATGCTTACTTAGGTGATGGAACGAGTGGTTTGTATATATTTGGGGCTCAATTAGCATTAATAGATACCTCTTACATTCCAACGAATGGAACTACAGTAACACGAGCTGCTGATTTAGGTCAAGTAACAACACCTACAGGAGTAACTTCTATCACGGAAACTGTAGGCGGTGTAGATACAGTTATTACAACGATTCCAACAACTTATTCACTTCCAATCGGACGAGTTGAAACAATATTAATGGAATAACAATTATGAGGTTAGGAAAATACGAGTTCAATAGCGAGGAGCAAGCGTTAGAAAAAATTGATAAGTTAGGTGTTGACCATAAGCACTCCATTAAGGTCTTACGACATCTAACTTTAACTGAGGGCAAGTACAGCGAACTAGGCGAAGTGATTACAGAACCTATTAAATCTGAGGGGTTTGCGGTTGATGTGCTTTGGATTGGATTAGAATCACACCCTTACGGATGGAAATCTTATTCTATAAAAGTAAATAACCCTAAACATTCGTTTGGAGGTACGGATAATAACACACAACTGTAAATGCTAGATATGAATATAGGACATTTAATCGTAGCGGTTGCAACACTGCTAAGTGCTGCTGTGGGGGTGTGGGTTAATCTAAATAATGACATTACTAAACTAAAGTCAAGATTATTTCACATGGAGCAGCAAGACCAAGAAAATAAAATTATCTTTGCTAAGATATTAGATAAGTTACAGCACATAGAACTACTATTAGCTGAAAACCATATTAAGAGCAAATGAAAGCAACAGCAATTAGATTAAGAGATGACGGAATTGAAAGTCTTGGCACTTTCTTTATATACGATGGGCTAGATAAAGTCTTTGGTTGCAAGACTTGCGAGTTGCCGTGGAAGGGGAATAAGAAGAACATATCTTGCATACCCAGAGGCATATACCACGTATCTCATAGGTGGAGTAAAAAGCACGGAAACCATCTACATATTGAAGATGTTCCTAACAGGACTTGGATACTAATACACGTAGTTAATTTCGAGGAAGATTTAGAAGGGTGTATGGGAGTTGGTAAAGACTTCATTGACCTAGATAGAGATGGGGATTTAGATATAACATCATCAAGAGCTACACTAGATAAATTAATAGACATTATTCCTATAGAAGGAATACCATTAGAAATCATATAACTATGTTTGAATTACTTACAGAATACGGAACAGATGCTTTAGCTATTTTAATGGCTGCTATGGCACTATTAAAAATTATAGTACGACTTACCCCATCCTTGAAAGATGATGCGGTATTCGCTAAGCTAGATAGCCTGTTTGAAGCTATCATACCTAACTACACTAAGAATGGTAACACCCCTAAATAATATAAAGAGCATTTTTAAATCTATTGGTAAAATATCGGAAGTATTTAAAGGTGACAATAAGAAATGGTCGGCTAAGAGGTCTGTCTCAGGTGTTTTAGTTAGTGGGGTAATGTTAGATGTTGCTAACTCAGGGATTACTTGGGAGAATTGCTTAATGGCTTTTATAGCTGTAGCACCTCTAATAGCTTCATCTTTTGAAAAGAAATACGTAAAATAATCAAATGGCAAATTTAACTACAGAAGAATTGGAGGCCCTTCAGGTTTACCTTAAAGAATTTAATAAGTGCAAGATGCAGTTGGGCGAGACGGTCTTACAGCAACAGGCTCTTATTAGCAAGATAGCCTCCCTTAAGGAGTTGTCATCAGGGCAGGAAAGAGAGTTAATAAACAAGTACGGTGAAGATTCAACCATCAATATTGAGACGGGAGAAGTAACACCGAACGAAAGAGAATAAGTTATGGACATCCGAAAAATATCTGTAGGCCCTGACTACAAAACCAGTGCAATGCACTACATTGTAGGTCAGGATATTCTAGGTGCGTCACATAAAATACACCTCATACGGTACGATAAGGAAAACTTGTCATATAAAATTTGGATTCAACGCGAGGATGTTATAGTTTTGTGGAAGGAATTTAATTCCGTAATGCCTATATCAATCGAATATAACATAAACTTCTAGCATGAACAGTCAAGACGACAAAGTAAACGAACCTAAGAATGACAACTTAGATTCATGGATAGTAGGTTTAGAGGATAAAGAACAGCCAGTTGCTTGTAGTATCGACGACGAGGACTGCGAAGCGTGTGGCTCGTAATGAAGTCTCCTTATAATTTCATAGTAAAACCTATTGAAGGAAAGAGGTATAATAATACTAAAAGCATCGGAGGAATTGAGTTTGTAGTGAACACGTCCGAAGAAGAGGCTGATTTCTCTAATAGGGAAGCTATTGTTATCGAAACCCCTTTAGGTTATGCTGGAAATATTAAACCTGGAGATACGTTAATCGTTCATCATAATGTATTCAAGTTCTATAATGATATTAAAGGTAATAGAAAAAGCGGAAAGAGTTTCTTTAAAGATGATTTATTCTTTGTAGATAACGAGCAATTCTATTTATATAAGCAGGATGGTGTGTGGTATAGTCATGACAGATACTGCTTCGTTAGACCTATAGGGGCTTTAGATAGCTTTATGGATAAAGCGTGTAAAAATGAACCACTCATGGGAGAGATGGTGTACCCAAATGATTACCTCAAGTCTCAAGACGTAAAATCGGGTAACAGGGTCTGCTTTTCTCCTGATAGTGAGTATGAGTTTATTATAGACGGAGAAACTCTATACAGAGTATATGACCATCAGATAACGATGGGCTTGTAATCTTTTTAAAGAAATTACAATGGATTCAAGAGAATTAAGGAAAGAAATAATAGAGGCTGGGTATAAAGCTGTTAAGCAATTAATTAAGGTTGCTAAGGAAGATATTATAAAGCCTGACCCTGAAGATGATTTGTCTGCCGATAAGTTGAAAAACGCAGCGGCCTCAAAGAAGTTATCTATATTTGACGCGTTTGAAATTCTGAAAAGAATAGACGACGAGCAGGATACATTAAAGATGGAGGCTGGAGAACCTAGCAGGACTGATACAAAACAAGGATTTGCAGAACGACGCTCAAAATAACATTATCAGGGTAGTACCTGACTACATCCCAAAAGCCCCGCTTTCTAAAAAGAACAGTGGGCGTTCTTGGTTATACGGGTATAATGAGAAGTATGACTTTGTTAATATATCTAAAACGGGTCAAGTCGGTAGTATAGTTGATATATCAGGCTTAAAAATAGGACTACCCCCTGCACCGAAAATAACCCCCCAAAGGCACATCACGAAATCAAAGCAGTATTGGGAGCGAGAGCTGATGCCCAAAGAGCTTATTAAAATCAAGTCTATATTCCAGTGGAACGAAAAACCTTCTAAATTTAAAGACAGGTGGGTTGATTATATTGAGACTGAATTTGATAGAAGAGATGAAGGTTATTGGTTTATGAATAAAGGGGAGCAGAACTACATTACAGGCTCTCATTATATGTATCTGCAATGGACTAGCATTGATATTGGGTATCCGGATTACAGGGAAGCTAACAGGGTTTTTTATTTATTTTGGGAAGCAGCTAAGGCCGACAAGAGGTCGTTTGGGATGGTTTACCTAAAGATACGTCGTTCAGGATTCTCGTTTATGGGGTCTAGTGAGACTGTTAACATAGGGACTTTAGCTAAGGATGCTAGGATAGGTATTTTATCAAAGACTGGCTCGGATGCTAAGAAAATGTTCACCGATAAGGTTGTTCCTATAGCAAATAGGTTACCGTTCTTTTTCAAACCTATTCAGGATGGTATGGATAAACCTAAAACTGAGTTAGCTTTTAGAATTCCTGCATCTAAGATTACTAAAAAGAATATGCACGAAGTATCTGAGGGTGAGTTAGAGGGCCTTGATACTACTATTGACTGGAAGAATACTGGTGACAATAGTTACGATGGTGAGAAATTACTATTCCTTGCTCATGACGAGTCGGCAAAATGGGAAAAACCCAACAACATTCTAAATAACTGGAGGGTAACTAAGACTTGCCTTAGATTAGGTAGCCGCATAGTCGGAAAGTGCATGATGGGCTCAACCTCAAATGCGTTATCTAAAGGTGGTGGGAACTTCAAGAAAGTTTACGAAGAGTCCAATGTTGAGAATAGAAACGCAAACGGTCAGACTAAAAGCGGTATGTATTCTTTATTCATTCCTATGGAGTGGAATATGGAAGGTTTCATTGATGTTTACGGTATGCCTGTGTTTACCAAACCTAAAGAAGAAGTATTAGGTGTTGATGGTGAGATGATTTCAAATGGAGCTGTTGATTACTGGAATGCTGAAGTAGATTCCTTAAAGAATGATGCGGATGCACTTAATGAGTTCTACAGACAGTTCCCTAGAACAGAGTCTCACGCATTTAGAGACGAGAGCGAGTCGTCTTTATTTAACTTAACAAAGATATATCAGCAAATAGATTATAATGACTCCATCAATCTTAAACATCACACGACTAGAGGTTCGTTTCATTGGAGGGATGGAGTGCAAGATACTGAGGTTATTTTCAGTCCAGATAGTAGGGGTAGATTCTTGCTAGGATGGATTCCTAATAAAAACCTTCAGAATAACGTAACGATGAAACGCGGTCAAAAGTTCCCAGGCAATGAACACATAGGGTCGTTTGGATGTGATTCATACGATATATCAGGGACTGTTGGTGGTAGAGGGTCTAATGGTTCGCTACACGGAGAAACAAAGTTTAACATGGATGAAGCTCCTAGTAATGAATTCTTTTTAGAGTACATAGCTAGACCGCAGACTGCCGAGATATTCTTTGAGGAAGTGCTAATGGCTTGCGTGTTCTACGGAATGCCTCTTCTTTGCGAAAATAACAAACCAAGGCTATTATACCACTTTAAAAATAGAGGGTACAGAGGTTACTCAATGAATAGACCTGACAAGGTATTTAATAAGCTTTCTAAGACAGAGAAAGAGCTTGGTGGCATTCCTAATTCGTCTGAAGACGTTAAGCAGTCTCATGCGTCCGCTATTGAGTCTCACATAGAGAAATACGTAGGATTGGATACAACGGGTACTTATAGAGAGTCTGATGAGATGGGGTCTATGCCTTTCGCTAGAACGCTAGAGGATTGGGCTAAGTTTGATATAAATAATCGAACCAAGTTTGATGCGTCTATTAGCTCAGGGTTAGCTATTATGGCAAATCAAAAACACATTTACCTTCCTGAGCAAAAGCAAACAAAAATAAGTGTTACCTTTGCTAAATATGACAACAAAGGCTCGAACAGTGAATTACTGAGATAAATGAAAGAAGTAGAAGTTAATATAAAAGCGTCAGGATTTCCTAGTCAATTTGTTTCTGATGCTGATAAAGCGTCGGAAGAGTTTGGCTTACAAATAGGTCAGTCTATTCAATACGAGTGGTTTAAAAAAGAAGGAGGCTCTTGTCGCTTCTATGACCAACAAAAAAGCTTTCACACATTAAGGTTGTATGCTAGAGGTGAGCAAGCTGTAGGTAAGTATAAGAATGAGTTAGCGGTTGACGGTGATTTATCGTACCTAAATTTAGATTGGACTCCTGTTCCTATTATACCTAAGTTTGTCGACATCGTTGTAAACGGTATGTCTGACAGGTTATTTAAGGTCAATGCTTACGCTGAAGATGCTATGTCTCAAGACAAGAGAAGCACTTTTCAGGATATGATTGAAGGTCAGATGGCTGCGAAAACAGTCCTTACTACGATTAAAGAAGAATCAGGTTTAGACCCGTTCACTATGAATCCAGATGATTTACCTGAGAACGATGAGGAGCTTTCCTTGTATATGAACTTAAACTACAAGCCAGCTATTGAGGTTGCTGAAGAGCAAGCTATAAATACTTTGTTTGCCGAGAACCATTACGTTGATTTAAGAAAGAGATTCGATTATGACCTTGCTGTTATTGGTATTGGTATAGCTAAACACGAATTCCTTCAAGGTTCAGGCGTTACTATTAATTACGTTGACCCTGCGAATGTTATTTACAGTTATACTGAAGACCCTCATTTTAAGGATTGCTATTATTGGGGTGAAGTAAAAACGATTCCTATCACAGAGTTAAGTAAAATTGACCAATCTCTTGATAATGAAGATTTAGAAACTATATCTAAGTACAGTCAGAGTTGGAATAAAACGTACTCAAACAATCAACAATCTCAAGACGACCTTTTATCTAGGGATACTGCTACCGTAATGTACTTTAATTATAAGACAACTAAGAAGATTGTCTATAAGAAAAAGAATCAAGGTAATGGTGGTTCTAAAATGATTGAAAAGGACGACCAGTTCAATCCCCCAGCAGAGATGATGGAAGAGGGTAACTTCGAAAAGCTTGAAAAAACTATTGATGTTTGGTACGATGGCGTTATGGTTATGGGTACTAATATACTTTTAAAATGGGAGTTGGCTGAGAATATGGTTCGCCCAGAGTCAGCTACTCAACACGCTATACCAAACTACGTAGCTGTTGCTCCTAGAATGTACAAAGGAGTCATTGAGTCTTTAGTTAGAAGAATGATGCCTTTTGCTGACCTTATTCAGATTACTCACTTAAAACTACAACAGATTATATCTAAAGTAGTTCCTGACGGTGTCTTTATTGATGCGGATGGATTAAATGAAGTTGACCTTGGGAATGGTAGTGCATACAACCCTGAAGACGCTCTTAGATTATACTTCCAGACAGGTAGTGTTATCGGTAGGAGTTATACTCAGGAAGGTGAGTACAATCAAGGGAAAGTGCCTATTACTCAATTAACATCAAGCTCAGGAGCTAGTAAAGCTCAAATGCTTATAGGAAACTACAACCATTACTTAGGAATGATACGTGAAGCTACGGGATTAAATGCTGCGGCTAGTTCTGCTCCAGACCCTAATTCTTTAGTTGGTGTACAGAAGCTTGCTGCATTAAACTCAAACACGGCTACTAGGCATATACTTGACGCTAGTTTATATATTTACAGAAGTTTAGCTGAGGCTTTAACTTACAGAATCTCAGACATACTTGAGTACGCTGACTTTAAAGAGAACTTTGCTAACCAAATTGGTAAGTACAATGTATCTATACTAAAAGAAGTTAATAACTTATACATATATAATTTCGGTATATTTATTGAGGTTTCTCCTGACGAAGAAGAAAGAGCTCAACTAGAGCAGAACATACAAATGGCTCTATCTAAGGGTGACATAAACCTAGAGGATGCTATTGATATTAGAGAGCTTAGAAACCTTAAACTTGCTAATCAACTACTTAAAGTTAAGAGGATTAAGAAGCAAGACAGGGAGGAAAAAATGGCTATGCAACAGCAAGCAATCCAGTCTCAACAACAATTAAAGTCCCAACAACTTGCATCTCAAACTGCTATGCAGAAGATTCAAGCGGAGACTCAAGCTAAAATGCAGATAAAGCAAGCTGAGGTGGCATTTGATATTGAGAAGATGAATAATGAGGCTCAACTAAAAATGATGTTGATGGATAAAGAATTTAACTTCAATATGCAACTACACGGAATGACTGAAAGCTCTTTACAGAAACGTGAAGATATACGCGAGGACGCTAAGAGCTCCCGAATTAGTCAGCAAAACACAGAGCAAAGTAAGTTAATAGACCAAAGACAAAACAACTTACCGCCTTTAAGTTTTGAATCTAATGAGGATAGTTTAGATGGGTTTGACTTATCGTCATTCTCTCCCAGATAGTATATTAAAAATTGTTTAACTTTGCATAAAATCAAATCAAATGGAAATTAAGGTAAGAGCACTAGATGGCGTGGAGCAAAAATCCGCGGCACAAGTAGAAGAAGAATTACTACTAAAGCATGAAGCTAAACTCGAAGACGAGAAAGTAGTTGATGTAGTAGTAGATGAAGTGGTGAGTGAAATCACCGAAGACCAAGTTCTTTCACATATTAGAAATAAATACAATAAGGAGTTTAACTCTATGGATGATATTTTTGCGGAGCGTGAAGCCCCTGAAGAATTACCCGAAGATGTAGCTTCTTATTTTAATTACAAAAAAGAAACAGGTAGAGGTATTAATGACTACGCTAAATTACAGCGTGACTTTAATGACGACAATCCTGACTCTTTGCTACGAGATTACCTCAAGGTTACGGAGACAGCCCTAGATAGTGATGACATTGATTCATTAATGGAAGAGTACTCTTACGATGAAGACTTAGATGAGGAATCGTACGTTAAGAAACGTAAAGTAGCAAAGAAAAAAGCTATTGCTAAAGCTAAAGATTATTTTTTAGAGCAGCAGGAGAAATACAAGCAACCACTTGAGTCAAGAAAGGATGCTATCTCTGATGGTGAAAAAGAAGATTACGAGGTGTATAAGCAGTATTTAAGCAAGGCGGCAACGCAACAAGACGAGTCTAAAAGAAAGTCTGATTGGTTTACCAAAAAGACAGACGAGGTTTTTAACAGTGATTTCAAAGGTTTTGATTTCAATATTGGAGACAACCAACTCACATTTAGTCCGGGTAACACAGAAGAGGTCAAGAAATCTCAACTCTCAGCTATGAACTTTGTTAACAAGCACTTAGATGAGGACGGATTAATGAAGGACGCTAAAGGTTACCATAAAGCACTTGCCGCTGCAATGAATCCTGATAAGTTTGCTCAGTTCTTTTATGAACAAGGTAAAGCTAACGCCACGGAGGAGTCTATGAGAAATATTAAGAACATTAATATGTCGACTCGTAACTCTCCTTCTACTATGGTAAAATCAGGAACACAAGTAAAGTCTTTAAATACAGACTCAGGTCGAGGTTTAAAGATTAGAAGCGTTAAAAGGAAATAAACTTTAAAATTAGAAACAATGGCAGGTCAAGTAAATGCGACACCAGGATTTGATTTACAACCTAGCTCAGAGCAGGTTGCATTATCATCCAATTATATTACAGACTTTAATTTTTTAAGTCAGTATCTTCCGGATACTTACGAGAAAGAATTCGAGCGTTACGGTAATCGTACCGTAGCATCATTTTTACGTCTAGTTGGAGCAGAGATGCCTTCAAACTCTGACCTTATCAAATGGGCAGAACAAGGACGTTTACATACTAAATACGTAAACTGTGGAATCGGTACTTTAAGTACTGCTACAACAGCAACAGTTACTGTTAGTGACACCTTAACAGGTTCTATCGCTGTACGTGTAGGTCAAACAGTAATGCTTACTGACAATGCAGGTTCTGCGAGTCATAAAGCTTTAGTTACATCTGTAGACACAGTGGCAGGAACTTTTGTTGTAGCTTTTTACGAATTGAATGTAACCTCAGCAGCAGGTCTTATTTACACAATGTTTATCTATGGTTCTGAGTTCAAGAAAGGAACTAACGGAATGCAAGGTTCAGTTGAAGCTCAAGATGTTTATTTTGAGAATAAGCCAATCATCCTTAAAGACAAGTACGCAGTATCAGGTTCTGATATGGCTCAAATCGGTTGGGTTGAAGTAGCTACAGAGAATGGAGCGAATGGATACCTTTGGTATTTAAAATCTGAGCACGAGACTCGTTTACGTTTTGATGACTACTTAGAGACAGCAATGTTGGAAGCAGTTCCAGCGGTAGCAAATTCAGGTGCGGCAGCAGAGCTAAGTACTGGTTCAACAGCAGGTTCTGACGGTGTATTCTATTCAGTGGCGAATAGAGGAAACGTATGGTCAGGTGGAAACCCAACTACTTTAGGAGAGTTTGACACTATGATTCAACGTCTTGACAAGCAAGGTGCTATCGAAGAGAATGTTCTTTTCGTAAACCGTCAGTTTGGTTTCGATATTGATGATATGTTGGCAGCACAGAACTCTTATGGTTCAGGTGGTACTTCTTATGGTTTATTTGATAACGATAAGGATATGGCTTTAAACTTAGGATTCACAGGATTCCGTAGAGGTTATGACTTCTATAAATCTGACTGGAAGTACTTAAACGACCCAACAATGCGTGGTGGTTTATCTACGGCTGGTAGAGTTAATGGTATGTTAGTTCCTGCGGGTTCAACTTCTGTATATGACCAAGTATTAGGTAAGAACGCAAAGCGTCCTTTCTTACACGTTCGTTATAGAGCTTCTGAAACAGAAGATAGACGTTACAAAACTTGGATTACAGGTTCAGCAGGTGGAGCTAATAACTCTGACTTAGATGCAATGGAAGTAAACTTCTTGTCTGAGAGAGCTGTATGTACGTTAGGTGCAAACAACTTCTTCTTATTCCAAGATTAGTATATTACTAAAAGGAGTCCGCTAATCCGGACTCCTTTTATTTTTTTTTAAATCAAATTCAAATCAAAATTAAATGAAAAAAGCAGTAGAGTACGTAGACAAACAGTATAAGTTACTAGGAGATGAAACTCCTTTATCTTTTATGTTAGCATCAAGACACACGGGTAGATACCCATTGCTATGGTTTGACGAAGAGAAAGGCGAGAGTAGAGCCCTTCGATACGCAAGAAACCAAAAGAGCCCTTTTGAGGACGAGCAAGACGGTAACGCAATCCTAGAACCAATCATCTTTGAGGATGGTTTTTTAACGGTTCAGAAAACCAATCAATCTTTACAGAAATTCTTAGAGCTACATCCAGCTAAAGGCGTTAAGTACACTACCATTAATAAAGCTAAAGAAGCTATTGATGTAGTTGAGGAGCTTAATATTGAGGTTGACGCGTTAATTGCAGCTAGGGAGTTATCAATAGACCAAGTTGAAGCGATTACGCGAGTAGCGTTTGGAACTAACCCAAGTAATGTTACCTCAGCAGAATTGAGAAGAGACATCTTATTGTTCGCTAAGAGAGAACCTAGTGGGTTCTTGGCAATATTAGGAGACTCCACGTTAATGATTGACTCGCTAGTTCAGTCATTATTTGACAAAAACGTATTAGCATTTAGAAACAACAAGAAGGAAGTATTCTTTAATACGCCTACGAATAAGAAGCGAATGATTACCATACCATTTGGGGAAGACCCTTTATTTGTGGTATCATCATACCTTCAGACAGACGAAGGGATTGAGGTATTAGAATTCTTAGAGAAAGTCGCAGAGACTAAATAATCAAAAGAGGAGGCTGAAAAGCTTCTTTTTTTTTACTATCTTTGTGGTATTATTAATCACTCATATAGTCAAAGTATAATGGCAAAATATTTAGGAATACCTATATCGTTAATAGATGGAACTAGTAGTAGCGGTTCAGTGCAAGCGAGCTATCTTCTTGATGCTACTGCAAACGTGTTCGATAACGCACAAGTAGGTGATATTGTGGTTAATACATCTACAATGAGTCAGGCTGTAATTACAAATATTGATTTAGCATCAACTGGTGCTATAAGTTTATCTAGTGATATATTCTTAGTAGTGTCTCAAGGTTACTCTATATTCGCTCCTAACGATGATACTCGTGGTAATGTATTGATGTCTATAGAGGATTATACGGTAGCTAGAAACGATTCAGGTAGCCTTGTCGTTAGCTTTTCGTCTGGATGGACTGCCGATACGCAAGCTTACTTACCTGTAGGAACTCCTGTAGAAGATTCGTTTTTAACTAAACTATATTTACGTTGGATTGAAAGGTTGTTATCGAATAACGCCACCAATAATAGGTTAGATATACCTCTAAATGAGTTTTATAATAACTCAAGTAATGTACCTTATTACATTAAAACTATAACAATCAATTAATATGGCAAAGTTTTTAAGATTTGAAGCATCGCAGACAGGTGAGGGGACTAGACCTTTATTGGTTGGGTTAAGTAATTTAGCTTCGATTCAGATACATTCTGCTGGTAGAATTATATTAACTTATGGTTCTAGCCCTACATCCTCTGATGTTTTAAGTTTATATTTCGATACAGCCCACGAAACGTCACCTCTACAAATGAGGAACTTTTTCCAAGATAAAATGATACAAGCACAAAACGGAAACGCAAATGCTTCTATACTTAACATAATCACACCGTTAGAAATAACAAACTATTCGGTAGGTTAATGGTATGTAAAACCAATTACTGAAGAGCCTTTTTATAGGGCTCTTTTTTTTTGATTATATTTGTAAAAAGATTTTAAGATGATTGATTCAATAAGAAATACAGTCCTTGCTATACTTAACAAGAATAACTACGGATATCTTTCGCCATCAGACTTTAACTTGTACGCTAAACAAGCACAGTTAGAGGTTTTTGAGAACTGCTTCTATACCTATAACAATCAGTTAAACCTAGAGAATGCACGTAAGTCAGGAACTGAATATGCTAACATAGTTAAAGGTATTACTGAAACTATAGATTTATTCTCCACAACAAGTACACTTACTCAGGACACCTTAAATACATACACGCTACCATCGGACTATTACCTAATTAATAAGGTTTTATGTTCCACGGGCGGAGTACTTAAAGGTGAGGCTGAAAGGGTAAGTCATAGCAAGATTACAATGCTTGGAATGTC
>TARA_R110000868_G_scaffold15443_10_pt1 | contig 15366 bp, 12 predicted proteins | sample TARA_R110000868 | Tara Oceans TARA_R110000868 (sample SAMEA4397489) | marine metagenome | biome: Polar Biome; feature: [SRF] surface water layer (ENVO:00010504); material: water (ENVO:00002006), including particulate matter (ENVO:01000060) such as... | depth 5 m | reverse complement strand
TGATATCTAATATTTTGACTTGGGATATTCAGTCTTATACTTACGAGTATTTGCTTATATAAATAGGACTTGAGATTTGATAATTGCACTTTTTTGATAATCCCACTTTTCAAAATAAGTTTCTCATCATAGACTTCAGATTTGTCTAAAATATTGAATAATTCTATGAACTTTGTATTAGAACTGGTCTCAAGTCTACTCGCAAATATCTTAAATTGTCTTTTTTCAGACTTAGAAAGGGATTTTATTAGTACAAATAAGAAATCTTTTTGATGGTTAGCCATTGTAAAATATAGAAGATTAATTTGTTGTTTTTCAACTAGTTACAAAGTATTTATATGCTTTATAAGCAGTATATTTCATTAAATTGAGTTTTATTTTAAAGTAATGAAATCTATTTTTGTTATCGAGATGTGAAATTACATTAAATAAATGAAAATGAATAGAGAGAAAGTTCAAATTTTTGATACCACTTTAAGAGATGGAGAACAAGTCCCTGGATGTAAATTAGACACCAATCAAAAACTAATTATAGCAAATAGATTAGATGAAATGGGTGTTGATATAATTGAAGCTGGATTTCCTGTTTCAAGCCCAGGCGATTTTTTATCTGTTTCTGAAATCAGTAAAGTTGTAAAAAACGCTACTGTTTGTGGATTAACTAGAGCTGTTAAAAATGATATTGATGTTGCAGCAGCTGCTTTAAAACATGCAAAAAAACCGCGTATCCATACAGGTATTGGTACGTCAAATTCACATATAATCCATAAACTCAATACAACAAGAGAAGATATAATTGTAAGAGCAAAATTTGCCGTTTCACATGCTAAATCATATGTAGAAGATGTTGAGTTTTACGCTGAAGATGCTGGTAGAACTGATAATGATTTCTTAGCTCGAGTCTGTGAGGAAGTGATTAAATCAGGTGCAACTGTATTGAATATCCCCGATACAACAGGGTATTGTTTACCGGAGGAATATGGTGCAAAAATAAAGTACTTAAGAGAGAATGTAAAAGGAATCGAAAATGTAATTCTTTCTTGCCATTGTCATAATGATTTAGGAATGGCAACAGCAAATTCTATTTCAGGAGCAATAAATGGAGCCAGACAAATTGAATGTACTATAAATGGAATAGGAGAAAGAGCTGGAAACACTGCACTTGAAGAAGTGGTAATGATTTTTAAACAACATCCCTACTTAAATTTATATACTGATATTGATACAAAACAATTAAACGAAATGAGTCGTTTGGTTTCTGAAAGTATGGGAATGATTGTGCAGCCAAATAAGGCAATTGTAGGAGCAAATGCTTTTGCACACAGTTCAGGAATTCATCAGGATGGTGTGATTAAAAATAGAGCAACTTATGAAATAATGGATCCACTTGATGTAGGTGTTAATGAGTCTTCCATCGTATTGACAGCTAGAAGTGGTAGAGCAGCATTAGCTTATAGAGCAAAAAAAGTAGGTTATGAACTTACAAAAGTGCAATTGGATATTATTTATATTGAATTTTTGAAATTTGCTGATATTAAAAAAGAAGTTTTGGATGATGATATTCATCAAATTATTGAAGCGTGTAAAATACAAAGTGATTTAATAAGAAATTAACAGCATTTATACCTAATTCTATGAAGAAATTAAAAATAGCCGTATTAGCAGGTGATGGTATAGGACCAGAGGTAATTTTGCAAGCCAAAAAGGCTTTAGGTGCTATTGCCTTAGTATTTGGTCATGAATTCACTTTTGAAGATGCTTTAATTGGAGCCGTAGCTATTGAAAGAACAGGAAAACCATTACCGGATCAAACTTTAAATTTGTGTAAAAATACAGATTCTATTTTGTTTGGTGCCATTGGTGACCCCATGTATGATAATGATCCTGAATCAAAAATTCGTCCTGAGCAAGGTTTATTAAAACTGCGTAAGGAATTGGGATTATATGCAAATATTAGACCTATAAAAGCATATCCAAAATTAATGGATGCATCTCCTATTAAAAAAGAAATTCTTCAGGGAACGGATTTTGTTATTTATAGAGAATTAAACGGAGGCATGTATTTTGGTGAAAAGAAAACAAATGAAGAAGGAACATATGCTTCTGATCTTTGTGAATATAATGAAGATGAAATTTCTAAAATAACACATCTAGCCTTCAAATCGGCTCAAGAAAGACGCAAAAAAGTAACATTAGTTGATAAAGCTAACGTATTAGAAACGTCCCGTTTATGGAGAAAAGTGGTACAAAGAATCGCTAAAGAATATCCAGATGTAACTTTAGAGTTTTTGTACGTAGATAATGCTGCAATGCAATTGATCTTAAATCCAAGACAATTTGATGTTTTACTAACTGATAATTTATTTGGGGATATATTATCAGATGAAGCCAGTGTTATTGCAGGTTCTAAAGGTCTTATGTCATCCGCATCAGTAGGTGAAAAGTACTCGCTTTTTGAACCAATTCACGGAAGTTATAATGAAGCAAAAAATAAAAATTGTGCCAATCCAATTGCTTCAATATTATCAGCTGGAATGTTATTAGAACATTTTGGACTTCTAAAAGAATCATTAGCTGTTTTTGAAGCAGTAGAAAAAGCAATAATTAATCAAATTGTAACAATTGATTTAAAAGTGGATTCTAAATTTGGTACTAATGAAGTGGGTGATTATATAGCAAATTACATACTTAGCAAAGGCGATTTATATTTTAAAATGGATAATGTGAATTTAGGGCAATCAACAATTGTATAGCCTTAAAAATTAAATTAAAAAATACTTATACAAATAGACATATATAATGGAATTAAATAAATATAGTAAAACCATAACTCAAGACGAAACGCAACCTGCTTCGCAAGCTATGCTTTACGGAATTGGTTTAACAGAAGAAGATTTAAAGAAAGCACAAGTTGGAATTGTAAGTATGGGGTATGAAGGAAATACCTGTAATATGCACTTAAACGATTTGGCTAAAGATATAAAAACAGGGGTCTGGGCATCTGATTTAGTTGGTTTGATTTTTAATACTATTGGTGTAAGTGATGGTATTTCTAATGGAAATGAAGGCATGCGTTTTTCATTGGTTTCTAGAGATGTAATTGCTGATTCAATAGAGACGGTAATGGGAGCACAATGGTACGACGGATTAATTGCTGTTCCAGGTTGTGATAAAAATATGCCTGGGGCGCTAATGGCTATGGGAAGAGTTAACCGCCCTTCTATTATGGTTTACGGAGGATCTATTCATCCTGGAAAATGGAAAGGAGAAGATTTAAATATTGTTTCTGCTTTTGAAGCATTAGGAAAAAAATTTAGTAACACCATTACACCAGAAGATTTTAAAGGAGTAATTCAAAATGCTTGTCCAGGTGCAGGTGCCTGTGGTGGTATGTACACTGCAAACACGATGTCATCAGCGATAGAAGCTTTAGGAATGAGTTTACCATACAGTTCTTCTAATCCTGCTTTGAGTCCAGAAAAAAAACAAGAATGTGCTGATGCTGGTCGCGCCATCAGAATATTATTGGAAAAAGATATTAAACCTAGAGACATTATGACTCGTAAAGCATTCGAAAATGCGATTACAATAGTTGCTGTTTTAGGAGGTTCTACAAATGCGGTAATGCACTTAATTGCAATGGCGCATTCAGTTGATATTGAAATTACGTTAAAAGATTTCCAAGATATTAGTGATAAAACACCATTGCTTGCTGATTTAAAACCAAGTGGTAAATATTTAATGGAAGACTTACATAATGTTGGTGGAGTTCCTGCAGTAATGAAATATCTATTGAAAGAAGGTTTCTTACATGGTGATTGTTTGACTGTAACAGGGAAAACTATAGCTGAAAATTTAGCTTCAGTGCCTAATTTGAATGATGGTCAAGATGTAATACATGAAATTCATAAAGCATTAAAACCAACAGGAAATATTCAAATTCTATACGGAAATCTTGCAGAAGATGGTTGTGTGGCCAAAATCAGTGGTAAGGAAGGAGAATATTTTGAAGGAACAGCAATTGTTTATGAAAATGAATTTGATGTAATTACAGGAGTACAAGCCGGAGAAGTAAAACCAGGAAATGTAGTCGTCATTAGATATTGTGGTCCAAAAGGAGGTCCTGGAATGTCAGAAATGCTTAAACCAACATCAGCCATTATGGGAGCTGGTTTAGGAAGTTCAGTTGCTTTAATTACTGATGGTAGATTCTCTGGTGGTTCACATGGTTTTGTTGTAGGACATGTTACTCCCGAAGCTTTTGAGGGTGGAGGTATAGCACTCGTCAAGGACGGTGATACGATTACTATCGATGCTGTGAAAAATACTATTAATCTGAAAATAACAGAAGATGAGTTTGCAGCTCGAAAAGCAAGTTGGGTACAGCCTGCTTTGAAAGTAAATAAGGGAGTTTTACTGAAATATATACGATCAGTTTCAAGTGCATCTGAAGGATGTGTTACTGATAAATAATTTACAAAAAACGAATGGAATAGTTTGGATTTATTATCTCTCATTTCAGTTCGAAAACAATATATATAACCAATGGAAACAAATAAAATATCAGGCGCTGAAGCCGTTATTAGATGCTTATTAGAAGAAGGAGTAGATTTGGTTTATGGGTACCCTGGTGGTGCTATTATGCCAGTTTATGACGAATTATATAAATTTAAAGATCAATTACATCATGTTTTAGTACGTCATGAACAAGGGGCTACACATGCTGCTCAAGGTTTTGCAAGAGCAACGGGAAAAGTAGGTGTTGCAATCGCAACTTCAGGACCAGGAGCTACTAACTTGGTAACAGGAATTGCTGATGCTCAAATTGATTCAACACCCATGGTATGTATTACAGGTCAAGTTGGAAAACATTTATTGGGTTCTGATGCTTTTCAAGAAACAGATATTATTGGAATTTCGACTCCAGTAACTAAATGGAATTACCAAATTACTGAAGCGTCTGAGATTCCAGAAATCATGGCGAAAGCATTTTATATTGCTAGATCTGGACGCCCAGGACCTGTATTAATCGATATTACTAAAAATGCTCAATTTGATGAATTTGAATTCAGTTATAAAAAATGTACAGGAATTAGAAGTTATGTTGCTGTTCCAAAATTAAAATTAAAAAAAGTGGAAGCTGCTGCTGCTTTAATTAATAGTGCTAAAAAACCATTTATCGTTTTTGGACAAGGAATTATTCTTGGTCAAGCCGAAGAGTTGTTAAAAGCATTTATTGAAAAATCAGGGATTCCTGCTGCTTGGACGATTTTAGGTCTTTCGGCATTGCCTACAGATCATCCATTGAATGTGGGTATGTTAGGGATGCATGGTAACTATGGTCCAAATGTATTGACTAATGAATGCGATGTTTTAATTGCTCTAGGTATGCGTTTTGACGATCGTGTAACTGGAAATTTAGAAACGTATGCTAAACAAGCAAAAGTAATTCACTTTGATATTGATCCTGCGGAAATTGACAAAAATGTAAAAACTGAAGTGGCTGTTTTAGCTGATATCAAAGAATCTTTGACAGCAATTCTTCCTTTTATCGAAAGTAAAAAACATGAGTCTTGGCATAATGAATTCAAAAAATTATATCAAATAGAATTAGATACCGTAATCAATGATGAGTTAAAACCTAAGAAAGAAGGAATTTCGATGGGTGAAACGATTGAAATGATTAATAAACATTCTAAAGGGGAAGCAATTATCGTTCCAGATGTAGGTCAGCATCAGATGTTTGCCTGTCGATATGCTAAATTTAATAATTCAAAAAGTATTATTAATTCAGGTGGATTAGGAACAATGGGGTTTGCTCTACCTGCGGCAATTGGTGCCAAAATGGGCATGCCAGAACGTGAAGTAGTAGCAATTATAGGAGATGGTGGTTTCCAAATGACAATTCAAGAACTAGGAACTATTTTTCAAACGAAAGTTCCTGTGAAAATTGTAGTCTTGAATAATGAATTCTTAGGGATGGTTCGTCAATGGCAACAATTGTTCTTTGATAAAAGATACGCTTCTACAGAAATGATAAATCCTAATTTTATTGCTATTGCAGAAGGATATTATATTAAAGCAAAAAAAGTAACAAAAAGAGAAGATTTAGATGCAGCTGTGGCTGAAATGATGGCTTCAAAAGAATCGTACTTCCTTGAAGTTATGGTAGAGAAAGAAAATAATGTATTCCCAATGATTCCAACAGGAGCGTCTGTTTCTGATATCAGATTAAGTTAATATTATGGAAAATCAAACATTCACCATTTCTGTTTATTCAGAAAATAACGTTGGACTATTAAATAGAATATCGGGTATATTCTTAAAACGTCACATTAATATATTGAGTTTAAATGTTTCAGAATCAGAAATTGAATCTGTATCTCGATTTATTATTGTAGTGAATACTACTGAAAAGTGGGTTCAAAATATTGTTGGTCAAATAGAGAAGCAAATTGAGGTAATTAAAGCATTTTATCACATTGATGAAGAAACTATTTTCTTAGAAAATGCTTTATTTAAAATCGAATCTAGTTTATTATTCGACGAAAGACAAATTCAAAATATTATAAAAGATAGTAATTCTGAAATAGTTACCGTTTCAAGAGACTTTTTTGTGATTTCAAAATCAGGAAAACGTTCTGAAATTGAAGAGTTATATCAAAATTTAAAACCTTTCGGAATCATGCAGTTTGTACGTTCAGGAAGAATATCGATTTCCAAGGAAAAAATGGAAATTTCAGCATTATTAGAAGAATTAAAACAAAAATAAAAATTAAAAAATGGCAAATTATTTCAATTCATTACCACTACGATTACAATTAGAACAATTAGGCGTTTGCGAATTCATGGATCAATCAGAATTCACAAATGGAATAACAGCTTTAAAAGGAAAAAAAGTTGTTATTGTTGGTTGTGGAGCCCAAGGTTTAAATCAAGGTTTGAACATGAGAGATTCAGGTTTAGACATATCATATGCATTACGTGCAGAAGCTATTGCTCAAAAAAGAGCTTCATTTATGAATGCTGCAGATAATGGTTTTAACGTAGGAACTTATGAAGAATTAATCCCAACTGCTGATTTAGTTTGTAACCTTACGCCAGATAAACAACATACTGCAGTTGTAACTGCAATTATGCCATTGATGAAACAAGGTTCTACTTTAGCTTATTCTCATGGTTTTAATATTGTTGAAGAAGGAATGCAAATACGTAAGGACATTACTGTAATTATGTGTGCTCCAAAATGTCCAGGTTCAGAAGTGCGTGAGGAATATAAAAGAGGTTTTGGAGTTCCTACACTTATTGCAGTTCACCCTGAGAATGACCCAAATGGTTTTGGTTTAGATCAAGCTAAAGCATATGCTGTAGCTACAGGAGGAAATAGAGCAGGAGTATTGCGTTCGTCATTCGTAGCTGAAGTAAAATCTGATTTAATGGGAGAGCAAACCATTCTTTGTGGATTGTTGCAAACAGGTTCGATCTTATGTTTTGATAAAATGGTAGCGGAAGGCGTTGATGCTGGATATGCTTCTAAATTAATCCAATACGGATGGGAAACTATTACTGAAGGATTAAAATATGGTGGAATTACGAACATGATGGACCGTTTGTCTAATCCTGCTAAAATTGCTGCTTTCAATGCTGCTGAAGAATTAAAAGACATCATGCGTCCGTTATTCCAAAAACATATGGATGATATCATCTCAGGACACTTTTCTAAAACGATGATGGAAGACTGGGCTAATGATGACAAAAACTTATTGGCTTGGAGAGCTGCTACAGGAGATACTAATTTTGAAAAAACTCCAGCTGGAGATGTTGAAATCTCTGAACAAGAATATTACGATAATGGAGTATTAATGGTAGCAATGGTTAAAGCCGGTGTTGAATTGGCCTTTGAAGCAATGACTGATTCTGGAATTATTGAAGAATCTGCTTATTATGAGTCATTACACGAAACTCCATTAATTGCGAATACTATTGCAAGAAAGAAATTGTTCGAAATGAACCGTGTTATTTCAGATACAGCTGAGTACGGATGTTATTTGTTTGATCACGCTTGTAAGCCATTAATTGCTGAATATGTGAAAAATGCACCGTCCAACTTAGTAGGTCGTCCATTCAATAATGGTAGCAATGGAGTTGACAACAAAGAATTAATTGAAGTTAATAGCATCATCAGAAACCATCCAGTTGAAGAAGTAGGAGCTTGGTTGAGAGAATCAATGACTGCAATGAAAAAAATAGTATAGATTAAAATTAGGAATTGCCGCACATGAGGGTGTGTTGGGATTGGCACTGTATCATTTATTTTTCATGTATTTTGAATTAGTAAACAACTTAATAAAATTTAATGATCAATATGGTTGCTTATTACATTCACTTAACTTATTTTAAATTAGTTAAGTGAAGTAATTCCTTTTTAATTTTAAAAAATAAAATAGATAGTCAATTTTATAGATAATAATATTTATAAATTGATTATTTTAAAGATTATAGTAGCGAAATTGGTGTCGTAATATTCAGTTATCTTAATAATGGAATGTTATAAATGCAACATATTTTTGTATTATTTGATTAATTGTTTATAATTATTGTTAATTAAAAAAAGGCGAAGTAAATAATTTACTTCGCCTTTTTTGCGTTTACTGTTTTATTGGAATTGTACAGTTTTTAAAGTATTTTTAAAAAAATAGCTGTTTTAATACTTTATTTTTAATATACCCTAATAATTAATCAAATAAAAAATTTCAAGAATCGATTGAGATTTAATACTTTTATAAAAAATATATCCCATGAGTTACTATAAGATAGAAAATTTAGAGCAATACTTCAAACATTATAACAAATCTGTTCGTGAACCCCGAAAATTTTGGGGTAAAATAGCAGAAGAGAATTTTACGTGGTATCAACAATGGGATAAAGTTGTTGAATTTAATATGGCTGAAGCAGATATCAAATGGTTTACTGAAGCTAAGCTAAATATGACCAAAAATTGTATCGATAGACACCTAAATAAAAGAGGAGAAAAAACCGCTATAATTTTTGAACCCAATAACCCCGATGAAGAGGCATTGCATATAACCTATAATGAATTGCATCAACGTGTTTGCAAAATGGCAAACGTTTTGCGAGAACAAGGAATAAAAAAAGGGGATCGAGTTTGTATTTATTTACCAATGATTCCTGAATTAGCAGCTTCAGTTTTAGCATGTGCAAGAATTGGTGCTATCCATTCAGTTATTTTCGCAGGATTTTCATCTTCTGCAGTAGCAAATAGAATAATCGACAGTGAAAGTAAAATGGTTATTACTTCTGATGGAGGGTATCGTGGGAATAAAACTATTGAATTAAAAGTAATTATTGACGAAGCTTTAGAAAAGTGTCCTTCTGTAGATACTGTTTTAGTAGTTCAAAGAACGAATACTAAAGTAAAAATGAAAGAAGGCAGAGACATTATGTTGCAACCCTTATTGGATATCGCTTCAGATAACTGTGTTGCTGAAATAATGGATTCAGAAGATCCTTTATTTATCCTTTATACATCTGGCTCTACAGGAAAACCAAAAGGAATGGTTCATACTACTGCTGGTTACATGGTTCATACGGCGTATACTTTTAAAAATGTTTTTAATTACGAAGAAAACGATGTTTTTTGGTGTACAGCTGATATAGGTTGGATTACGGGACATTCTTATATCCTTTATGGTCCACTATTAAATGGAGCAACGACAGTCATTTTTGAAGGAATTCCATCTTATCCTGATTTTAGCCGGTACTGGGAAACCATAAAAAAACACAAAGTAACACAATTTTATACCGCCCCAACTGCCATTCGATCTTTGGCAAAAGAGAGTCTTGAATATGTTCAAAAATACGATTTAGATACATTAAAAGTTATTGGTTCCGTTGGTGAACCCATAAACGAAGAAGCTTGGCATTGGTTTAATGATCATGTTGGTGGGAAACGTTGCCCAATTGTTGATACTTGGTGGCAAACAGAAACAGGTGGAATTATGATTTCTCCATTGGCATTTGTTACCCCTACAAAACCAACTTATGCTACACTTCCTTTACCAGGAATTCAGCCTGTATTAATGGATGAAAAACGTATTGAAATTGAAGGAAATCAAGTGGTTGGGAGTTTATGTATTAAGTTTCCATGGCCAGGAATTGCGCGAACTATATGGGGTAATCATCAAAGATATATAGATACTTATTTTTCTGAATATCCTGGTAATTTTTTCACTGGGGATGGTGCCTTACGTGATGAAGTAGGTTATTATAGAATTACAGGTCGTGTTGATGATGTGGTTATTGTTTCTGGACACAATCTAGGGACAGCTCCTATTGAGGATGCCATCAATGAGCATCCAGCAGTGGCAGAAAGTGCTATTGTAGGATTTCCACATGATGTAAAAGGGAATGCTTTATGTGGGTATGTTATTTTGAAAGAAACTGGAGAAATTAGAAATAAAGAAAACCTTTTCAAAGAAATCAATCAACACATTTCAGATCACGTTGGACCAATAGCTAAATTGGATAAAATACAGTTTGTTTCTGGTTTACCAAAAACACGTTCTGGTAAAATCATGCGTCGAATTCTTAGAAAAATAGCTTCTGGCGATTTCACCAATTTTGGAGATACATCTACATTATTAAATCCCGAAATAGTAGAAGAAATTATAAACGCAATAAAATAAAATCTAGATTTTATTTAATATTATTAAAACTGTTTCGTAACCTGAAGCAGTTTTTTTTTATTTAATAAAATCAATATTTGCAAGAAATAACCTAAATTAGCATGAATATGAAAACAAATTCTGCTGTAATTATTGTTGGGGGTGGATTAGCTGGACTTACCTCTGCTATACATCTGTCTAAAATAGGAGTGGAAGTAATTTTAGTTGAGAAAAATGAATACCCAAAACATAAAGTATGTGGAGAATACATTTCAAATGAAGTTTTGCCCTACCTAAAATGGCTTGATATATCGATTTCAGAATTGAATCCTACCGCAATCAAGAAATTACAGTTTTCAACCTCAAACGGTACCATGATTTCTTGTGATTTACCCCTTGGCGGTTTTGGAATTAGCAGGTTTGCATTAGATGAATTTTTATATAAAAAAGCAGTATCAAATGGATGTGTCGTTATTCAGGATAGTGTACAAGATATTACTTTTAACTAAAATAAATTTATAGTTACTACTGCTAATCATAGTATTTTAAATGCAGAAATTGTTATTGGAGCCTTTGGGAAACGATCTATAATAGATCAAAAACTAAATAGGAATTTTATTCAAAATAAATCCTCTTGGCTGGCTGTGAAAGGACATTATTTGGGTAATTTTCAAGATAACTTGGTAGGTTTACATAATTTTGAAGGGGGGTATTGTGGAGTTTCAAAAGTAGAAAATAATCAGATTAATATTTGTTATTTATGTAATTATGAAACATTTAAAAAATACAAAAACACCGAAGACTACCAAAATAATGTAATTGCAAAAAATCCTTTTTTAAAAAATATTTTTGACACGAGTACCCTTCTTTTTGAGAAACCATTAACGATTAGCCAAGTTTCATTTGATAAAAAAAAGACAGTTGAAAATCATATTTTAATGGTTGGAGATACTGCTGGGTTAATTCATCCTATGTGTGGAAATGGAATGGCAATGGCTATTCATAGTGCAAAAATCGCATCTGAATTGATTGAAAAATATTTAAATAATGAAATTAAATCTAGAGAGGAATTGGAGCAAAAATATCAGAAGCAATGGAATGTCAATTTCAAAGCAAGATTGAAAGCAGGACGATTTTTATCTACAATTTTGCAAAAACAAAAACTATCTGATATACTACTGCGTATATTAGTTGAATTTCCTTTTCTTTTATCCGTAATTATTAAGAAAACGCATGGTAAACCTATTTTATAAATGAATAAATGTTTTTAAACACTAAGCACCGAACTGATAAGGAAGAGATGATGGATGATTTCACCATGGAAGGGGAAGTTTTGCGTGAAGCATTAGATAAAATCGCAAAAATAAACCAACTATTGGGCGGAAACACGCTAACTTTACTTGGAGTAAAAAAAATACTATCTAATCTTGTTACTGATAAAGAAATTACAATAGTTGATGTGGGTTGTGGCAATGGGGACATGTTACGAACATTAGCTCATTATGGTAAAAAAAACAATCTAAATTTTAAATTAATTGGGGTTGATGCTAATAATTTCACCATCAATCATGCAATCAATTTATCAGTCAATTATCCAAATATAAGTTTTATTTGTGAAGATATTTTTGGTGAAGTTTTTAATGAATTAAAGTATGATATTGTATTGTGTACATTAACATTGCATCATTTTAAAAATAAGGAAATAGAAAATTTAATGCATGTTTTTTATAGTAATGCAAGTTTAGGAATTGTCATAAATGATTTACATAGAAACAGTGTTTCGTATCGCTTATTTCAATTATTGTGCGCTGTTTTTCAATTGAATAAGATGTCAAAATCGGATGGATTGATTTCAATATTAAGGGGCTTTAAAAAAGAAGATTTAATAGGGTTTTCGAATAAATTAAATTTCAGAAACTATACCATTCAGTGGAAATGGGCTTTTCGTTACCAATGGATAATTTCAAAAATATGAGTGTTAAAATACATACGGTTACGAAGCAACTTCCAAAATACTCAAGAACAACGGAAGAAATTATACCATTTCTAGACAATTGGTTAACAGGACAAGACGAACGTTTTATTCGAAAAGTAAAAAAAATATTTGAAGGAGCAGCTGTAGATAAGCGTTATTCAATAATGGATCCCATAGAGGTTTTTACTAAAACCTCATTTGAGGAAAGAAATGATATCTATACTCGTGAAGTCATTGATTTAGGTGAAAAAGTTCTCGAAAAAGCATTGTTAAAATCCAAGTGGAAACCTGAAGATTTAGATTATATAATTACAGTGAGCTGTACTGGAATTATGATACCGTCTCTCGATGCCTATTTAATTAATAAATTGAAATTACGTCAAGATATCGTTCGGCTTCCTGTTACAGAAATGGGATGTGCTGCGGGAATTTCGGGTATTATTTATGCTAAAAATTTTCTTCAGGCAAACCCAGGAAAAAGGGCAGCTGTCATTGCAGTTGAAAGTCCGACGGCTACCTTTCAATTGAATGATTTCTCGATGGCTAATATTGTAAGTGCTGCTATTTTTGGTGATGGTGCTGCTTGTGTACTGCTTTCATCATTTGAAGAAGATGAGGGTCCTGAAATTGTAGCAGAAGAAATGTATCATTTTTATAATAACGAACACATGATGGGGTTTAAATTAACCAATTCAGGTTTACAAATGATATTGGATATTGAAGTTCCTAATACAATTGCTTCTCATTTTCCCGCAATCATTCATCCCTTTTTAGAAAAAAATAATTTAAAGATTGATGATATCAATCATTTAATATTTCATCCTGGCGGAAAAAAAATTGTACAGACTGTGGAAGATCTATTTTCTAGTTTAGGCAAGAATATTGAGGATACAAAAGAAGTTTTGCGATTATACGGAAATATGTCTAGTGCAACTGTATTGTATGTTTTAGAACGATTTATGGATAATAGGCCAGTAAAAGGAGAAAAAGGATTGATGTTGAGTTTTGGCCCCGGATTTTCGGCACAGCGTGTTTTATTGCAATTTTAAAAATTTATAAATGACTCATCAAGATATTATATCGCATTTGCCTTATTCGAAGCCTTTTTTATTTGTAGACGAGTTAGTGTCTGTTAATGAAAATGGAGTAGAAGGCAGTTATACATTTGATGAAAATCTTGATTTTTACAAAGGGCATTTTAACCATTTTCCTGTTACTCCTGGTGTAATTTTAACAGAAGTAATGGCGCAAATTGGTTTGGTTTGTTTGGGGATTTATTTATTAGATAAAAACTTTAACTCAAAAACTTCAATTGCCTTAACATCAAATAGTATTGAGTTTTTAAAACCAGTATTTCCTAAAGAAAAAGTCACCGTTATTTCAGAAAAGATTTACTTTAGATTTGGAAAATTAAAGTGCAAAGTAAAAATGAAAAATGCGGAAGGTGCTATTGTATGTATTGGAGAAATAGCAGGTATGATAGTTTGAAAATTAGTTAAAAAAAAGGGCTACATAATGAGTAGAAGAGTGGTTATTACGGGTCTTGGTGTTGTTGCCCCAAATGGAGTAGGGCTTGATGCGTTTACCCATGCAATTAAAAATGGACTTTCTGGTATAAAACATGATTCGGAATTAGAGCGCCTACAATTTTCCTGTCAGATTTCTGGAAAACCAGAGATTTCGAATGATGTAGCTTTGAATTATTTTACAGAGTTAGAATTAAGAAATTTTAATTCCTCAGGAATTTTATATGGTGTAATAGCAGGCATAGATGCATGGAAAGATGCTGGTTTAGAAATACAAACTGATGATAATCCCGATTGGGAAAGTGGAACTATTTTTGGAACAGGAACTTCGGGAATTGATAAGTTTAGAGAAAGTATCTATAAAATTGATGATTTTCAAACTCGTAGGTTAGGAAGTACTGCAGTTGCACAAACGATGAATAGCGGAATCAGTGCATATTTAGGAGGTAAATTAGGTCTTGGAAATCAAGTAACAACAAATTCCTCAGCTTGTACTACTGGTACAGAGAGTATAATGATGGCCTATGATCGTATTAAATCAGGACTAGCAAAACGAATAGTTGCAGGAAGTACTAGCGATTCCGGACCTTATATTTGGGGAGGTTTTGACGCCATGCGTGTTTGTACGTTTAAACACAATGACAACCCAGAACAAGGTTCGCGTCCAATGAGTGCTAGTGCTTCGGGTTTTGTCCCTGGCAGTGGAGCCGGAGCATTAGTGATAGAAGATTTAGAAACCGCTTTAGCACGAGGTGCGAAAATTTATGCAGAAATAATAGGCGGGAATATTAATTCAGGTGGACAACGTGGTTTAGGAACAATGACTGCTCCAAATCCAGTAGCGGTTAAAAAATGCATTACCACAGCCATCAAAAATGCAGGAATTGAAGCAAATGAAATTGATGCCATAAATGGTCATTTGACGGCGACTTCAAAAGACAGTTTAGAAATTCAAAATTGGAGTGAAGCTTTAGGAAGAAAAGGAGTAAATTTTCCTTATGTAAACTCTTTAAAATCAATGGTTGGACATTGTCTATCCGGAGCAGGAAGTATAGAAAGTGTAGCTACAGTTTTACAATTGCACCAAGGTTTTGTTTTTCCAAATATAAACTGTGAAGATTTACATCCTGAAATAATAGACATAATTGATTCCTCCAGAATTCCACAACAATTAGTAACC